>LULO01001009.1_pt1 | contig 17433 bp, 18 predicted proteins | sample 728121 | NCBI WGS metagenome assembly LULO01 (sample SAMN03860287, study PRJNA289734) | marine metagenome | biome: seawater column; feature: ocean; material: water; isolation source: Red Sea water column Station 149 - depth 50m | place: Saudi Arabia: Red Sea | collected 2011-10-15 | depth 50 m | reverse complement strand
GCAAAAAGGCATCGAGACAACTTTGTTAGCAAGAGAAGAAGGTTATCCATTACAAGTTAAAGTACAACGTAATAGCTAAATGGACTTAGATAATCTAGTAAAGGCAAACAAGGAGATAATCGCTTTTGTAAACAACTGGCCAGGCAGGTCGCAACCATTTCATATCAAGAAAAATTTACTTCTAACTCCTTACATAGGCACTCTCGACATTGCTACCGCAAGGTTTAATTCTATTCTTTTAAGACTATCAGAACATAAACTTCTACAAAAACAATTCCAACCAGATGTACTTGAGTGCCAAAAGACAATAAAAAAGTTTTATAAAAATACTTTACGATTGAAAACTTTTCCAAAATTTTTTATTCCGTTTTTTAAATGGAGATTACATAGGTTGGGGATTAGGAAAATTCCTAAGATAAAAGCAACATACAAATCTTTGCTAATTACTATTGATGATTAGATGGATATTTTGGGCAGTACCAGAACCTATGGCAAAGAGATATGCAATAGGATTAATATTGTTGATATACGTGTTTCCCTCTTTGTTTGGAGTATATTACACCAAACTAGGAGCAATAGTCAACATACTATGGTATGACATAATATTCTACGTGTTTAGTAGAGCAAAAGAAAACAGAAAGGACAATGATGAAAGCAATCGTATGGAGTAATGTAGGTTGTTCATATTGCGAACAAGCAAAAAAACTTTTGAAAACTAAAGGTATCGAAGTTGAAGAAAGAAATCTTGCTTTAGGAACATGGACAGTACAACAATTACAAGAAGCGGTTCCTGGCGCAAGAACAGTTCCACAAATATTCCTAAATGATGAATATGTAGGTGGGTATCAAGAACTGGAAGCCAAACTGCAAGATCAAAATGGCTGATATTATCCATAAAGAAAATTACATTTCTGCAGAACAGGTATCGGCTATAAAACATTTCTTTGATAAGAAAATAAGAGACAAGTTATCAGGTGGACCAAACAAAGCTGATCAATTAGAAGCAGGACTAGAAGGATGTTGGGATAGGTCGTTACACTACGAACTGAAGGACAATCCCATACACGAGGTAATCGACAAGTTAATTAAAGACTTCGGGGGTTTCCATGTACACGAATCAAGCATTAGATATATGGCGTATCCTTTTGTGCCGCACAGTGATATCAGGAACAGCGAATGGTTGTTAGCACAAAGACAAAATTTTTATCCTGGTTATACATTTCTAATACCTCTCTGGTGGAAGGAAGATTATAATCCAGGTACTGCGTTTTTTTCAAGTCCACCACAAGCAAATCAGGATCTATATATTCAACAACAAGATATTCTTCCCAAGTTCAGTGAACAATATAAAAAACAGGCAAGGAACTTTGGTGTTAAAGAAATAATAAAATGGAAAAGCCCAGGGGATTTGATCGCTTGGAAAAACTTTCAGTGGCACTGTTCGTTGAGCCAAAAGGATTATCAGTACAGTGATACTTCTTGGTGTAAAGAATTTATATCAATTGAAACTGCGTATCCAAAACTTTAGTAGTAAGCAAAATTGTTTTGTTTTGCTTGAACCAATAGCGACTTCATATATTTCAAACTGCTTGTCATCTGATTCATAGGCCAGCCCATGTTTATAGCAGTTTCATAGACTTCTAGTTGCCTTCTGATTCTTTCACTCAAAGTCAAGGTTGGATTGTTTTGATTATACCAAAATTTATTGTCACCCCTTACACCTTCGTTGCTGTATATCATTTTGTTCTCCATGGCCCAATGTGCTAAAGGTGTATCATCGATGATAGAAGCATTTGCAACTTCAAGTCCAGAGATAGTACCATAGGCGGCATATCTTCTAAATCTTTTAAACATCTCCAAAGTCTTTTTGTGGTCGTCTAAAGTTTCTGTCGGATGTCCACAGAACATCAAAAATAAATTTTTTATTTCATACTTTCGGCACATCTCCAAATGGTATGCTACATCGTCGTTAGTAAATTTTTTATTCATTCTCCAACGCAACGCATCACTGCCAGTTTCTACCCCTATTGATATATAATCAAGTCCTGCCTGCTTGGCAACCTTATAGTGTTCTTCTGACATTTGATTCGCTGGGCGAACAATAAAGTGTCCACCAAACAATGGCCTATGTATTTTTTTACTCTCTATTCCTTTTATAAGATTTTCGTTGGTGTCAGTAAAAGACTTCAGTGAACCATTTATAAGGGCGTCAGCGAATTGAAAACTGTTTATGCCGTGGTCAACTATCTGTTGCGACATTTCATTGAATATGCTTTCGCCTGATCTGAATCTAAATTTCTTCCAACGTTTTCCTATGTCACAAAAATCACAACGCCTTACACAACCTCTACTTCCATTGATCCATAGACTTTTGCCGGTGACCAAATGATGATAGTTATCTAGGTCATAGTGTTTGTAGTTAGGCACCGGAGTTTCATCTAGGTTCTCCATTTGGCTCCAACCCCAATTGTTGACTCCTGGTCCTTCCTCACCTGCAAGGGCCTTAGTGAAAGTTGTTTCTGCTTCGCCGGAACAAAAGACATCTATTAGTCCTTTTTCTTTTAAAGTTTCCGCATATGTCTTATTTTGTCCGAGTTTGCTTTGAATACCTTGTCCACCAACTATAATTTTTGCATCTGACCTGTGTCTAATCTTTTCCAAAAACAAAGTGGTAGCGTTTATCGAATTGTGGCTGAACACACTAATTGCTATGATTGATGGCTCTAATGCCAGCACTTCTGCAACAAATTTATCAAAAAGTTTATCCAGCTTCAATTTGTATATCTTGCTAAGGTCATATTTTAAATCCACTTGCCAAAATAGTTCATACTCTCTCCATTCTTCTTTAGTGCTCATTTCATATGTCTTCAATGCAAAATCAAAAACTTGGTTAGTAACCTTCATATCGTTGGCCAGGCTGGACAGGATCGCCGGAGCAATGGCGGGCCTTGTAAGATCAAGCCTAGGTAGTGATATTATGGCTAGATCCTTCATATTAGTTCTTTGATATCCTTGATAAGTTGTTTGTCCTTATCTGTCAATTGATAGTCAATTACAGAGTGTTCTGATGGCTCATAGCTATCGTACGTGACCATTTTCTCAAGCGAGTGCAGTGTTTGTTTCTTCCGTTCGTTTATCAGCCAATCGTCAACAGGAGTGGTGAAGTTCAAAGTCCATACTCCATTAGGTCCTACTGTCAAACTTTGTTTAAGCTCGTTTGGAAAATTATTTGGTTTGGTTAGATTGTGCCAGTCTGGCTTGAAAGAACAATTCAAGAAGAAAGTGTATGGGATATCGTAGGAACAAATACTGACATTCTTAATTGTGAATTTTGTATCTCTTAAAATTTTATCATCTTTGAACTCTGTGTCTTTGTTTGTTTTATCAAAATGCTCTATCTCTAGGATATGATTACCATCTAACAAATCAACAGGTATGCTGACAGTCTCTTCACTCTGAGTAAACGATTTTTCCTCAAGCAGATCTCCATCTACAAAAATTTTTACTTTTGGATATCTGCGGAATTTATGATTAATAAAAGAAATTTTGATTAATTTATCATCCATATCCATATTTATTGGCGTGGTAATTTCACAAAAATAATTACAACATTGTTGTATAAATGTGAATTGACGTTCTTCAGTTCGTGTTATATAATAAAACATAAGACTGTGCTAAAAGCATAGTGGGAAAGCAACGTGAAATTCGTTCACATTACTTGATACGGTCATAGTCCGAATGCCACCTAGCACAGAACAGAGCAAGGAGACTCGAATGATGAGATTGATTCTTATATTAATCTTGGTATGGACGTCTAATGTCCAGGCCAAAACAGAAGATTGCAGTTGGAAAAATGACGTACCATGTGTCACAATCGTCAAGCCCAATAGCAATATAGTGAATGAACAAGTATCTCCTTCACAGATAATAACAAAAAAACAAATAGAAAAATACAATCTTGTTGATCTCAAAAGTGTTTTTAAATTTTTAAATGGTACCACTGTTGTCCAGTCAGGCCCTAGTGGGCAACAAGCCAGTTTGTTTATGCGAGGTACAAACAGTAACCACACCCTTGTTTTACTAAATGGAATTCCAATAAATGACCAAAGCACGACCAACGGTGCTTTTGACTTTGGCCAAGACTTCTTGTTTAACGTGCAAAGGATAGAAGTATATAAAGGCACTGCAGGTGCCCACTTTGGTGCGGATGCCATAGGTGGTGCAGTAAACATGATAACAGACATAAGCTACGATAATAAATTTTCGGTGGCAGGAAATGGTGACAGTAAAACACTGCAAGGAAATTACTCTACAGAATACGATGGATGGCAACTTAATGTCAAGGGCGGAATACATCAGTCGGAAACACAGTCGGCACTTAAAAATGGCACTGATCTGGACGGAACAAAAAATAAATCATGGACTGCAAGTTTAGTTAAATGGTTCACCGATAAAATTAAATTCAGGAGCAATGTTTTTGTGAGAAACACGTACAGTGATCTAGATGGACATAGTCTGGCACTTCAAGATGGCTTTGACAGTGATAACTCATTGTTGGCATTTCAGACAGGACTGGACTACCAAACAAAAAATAGTTTGAACTACATAACCCTACACAGCCATAGCTATGACAGAGAATACAATAGTCCTGGCGAATTTGACATTTATCAATCCGATGCTTATGTGCTAAGAGCAGAACATAAAAAATACAACGACGGACCCTTTAAATATGGATTAGGCTTTGAATACAAATATGACACAGCCACCTTCACCAACAATGGATCATACAACAGCACCTTAGATGGTGACTACAATAACTTGGGTGTGTTTGTAAACTTTGGCTATGAACAAGATCAATGGGCCACAACATTTAATTTAAGGACCGACGAAAACAATTTGATAGGAACAAATGACTCTTACAAGTTTGGTGTGATAAGGAAAGATATTTTTCCAAGACTGGATGTAAAATTTAACCACGCAAAAGGATTCAAGAATCCTAGCCTGTATGAAATGTTTGGTGCCGACAACTATGGATACAAAGGCAATTTAGACCTTGCGGCAGAGAACAGCACACTCAACGAATTAAGTTTTGATTACAATATTAACAACAGCAAATATTCTATAACATTATTCCAAAACCAGATATCGAACATGATTGAATACAAGTATCCAACTTATGAAAACAACAGCACAGACACGTTGGATCAAAGCGGAATAGAACTTGCATATAACTACACTGGCGACAAAAATAACTTTGGCATCTGGGCAACAAGTTTAAGTAGTGAGAAAAAAAACAATTCAGCTCAACTAAGAAGACCAGAGAACAGCCTAGGCATCAATTACCAAAGAGTGGTTACAAAGGATTGGTCTTATTACGCCAATTACAATTTCACGGGTGAACATTTTGATATTCACAACAGTAATTACAGCACAATCATCATGCCCGAGACACACATACTTGATATAGGTGTAAGAAAAAATTACTATGGATATGAACTAGGTTTAAGTATTAACAATGTGTTTGATCAAGATTATGAAAGGCCACACGGTTTTAGTCAAGATGGTAGAAAAATACATTTCAGTTTTAAGAGAAAGTTTTAATGGAAGTTGAATTTATAGATAAAATGGGCAGTGACCTTACTGTCGTCAACGCCGCTAGAGTATCTTACGCAAAATACAAAGATAAGTTTGAGGACAATGATGAAAGGCTAATTAAATTTTTGGCAAAACACAATCATTGGTCACCATTTGGACACGCATCATTGCAATTCAGAATCAAGGCGCCGATATTTGTTGCTAGGCAGTTAGTAAAACATCAAGTGGGCCTAGTATGGAACGAAGTGTCGAGAAGATACGTTGACTATCAACCAGAACTGTATAGTCCAAAGGAGTGGAGAGGCAGGCCACAGAATTCAAAGCAAGGATCCGATGGCACGGTTGAACTAGACAAGAATGAACAGTTTAGATTAGAAAACACCATGCAACAATGCCTCATAATCTACGACAGTTTGATAAAAATGAATGTTGCCCCGGAACAGGCAAGAATGGTTTTACCACAGAGCATGATGACAGAGTGGTACTGGTCAGGAACCTTGTATGCATTTGCTAGAGTGTGCAACCTTAGATGTGCAAAAGATACACAGGAAGAAACAAGAAATCTTTGCGAATTGATCGCAACTAGTTGTGCAGAACATTTTCCTATCAGTTGGAAGTATCTAATTGACAAAAAATAAATAACATTTATAATAGCATATAACAAAAGGTGAACTATGGAAAAAGATATTATTAAAGCATTGATAAAACACGCCGAGGGACACATTGAGAAACATATCTTGAACATCAAGGTCCTGTTGACAAAGCAAGTTGGCGTAGCCGAACATCCTGATGTGATGCAGACAATCGAGAACGAACTTTCGATAATTGGCAAGGACTAGACGAGAACGAAATTAAACAAATCAGTAAGATAAAAAAAGAGCCCGAGTGGCTTTTAAAATTTAGGCTAAAGGCTTTTGACAGGTGGAAAGTTTTAAAGAAGCCGGACTGGGCCAACCTTGACATAGAACCAATCGATTATCAAAAAATTAGTTACTACTCCGCACCAAAGCCTGGACCGAAATCATATGACGATGTTGATCCGGAGATAAAAAAAGACTTTGAAAAATTAGGAATACCTCTTGAAGAGAGGGCTAAACTGGCAGGGGTTGCCGTGGATGCTGTATTTGATAGTGTCAGTGTTGCAACCACGTTCAGTGAAGAACTGAAGAAGTTGGGAATAATTTTTTGTAGTTTTAGCGAGGCAGTAAAGAATCATCCAGAACTTGTTAAGAAATATTTGGGATCAGTGATTCCTATAAGTGATCATTCTTTTGCCGCACTGAACAGTGCAGTGTTTACGGATGGATCATTTGTTTACATTCCACCAGGAGTGAGATGTCCAATGGAACTATCGACCTATTTCCGAATTAATGCTTCCAACACAGGCCAATTTGAAAGAACATTGATAATTGCTGACAGAGACAGTTATGTCAGTTACCTGGAAGGATGCACGGCCCCAATGCGAGATGAGAATCAACTACACGCGGCCAATGTGGAACTTGTGGCCCTGGACAATGCAGAAATAAAATATTCCACAATACAAAATTGGTATCCGGGAGATCCTGAAACAGGCAAAGGTGGTATCTATAATTTCGTTACCAAGCGTGGCAAGTGCATAGGCAAACATAGTAAGATCACGTGGACTCAGTTCGAAACAGGATCAAGGCTAACATGGAAGTATCCTAGTTGTATATTGATGGGAGACCACAGTGTGGGAGAGTTTTACAGTGTGGCCCTGACAAACGGAAGGCAACAGGCCGACACAGGAACCAAAATGATACACATAGGAAAGAACACCAAAAGCACAATAATATCAAAAGGTATAAGTGCAGGCAAAAGTGCAAACACATATCGAGGACAGGTCAGTATAATGAAGAGGGCTACCAACAGTAAAAATTATACCCAGTGTGACAGTTTAATGATGGGATCAGGATGTAGTGCTTCTACCGTGCCTGTCATACAAAATAGGAACAGCAGTTCAACCTGCGAACACGAAGCCACCACTAGCAAGTTGAGTGACGAGCAGATGTTCTACTGTATGCAGAGAGGCATACCAACGGAAGACACAATCAATATGTTGGTCAGTGGATTTTGTAAAGAAGTTTTCCAAAAACTTCCAATGGAGTTTGCCGCGGAGGCAAATAAACTTCTAGAAATCAGCATGGAAGGATCCGTTGGCTAAAGTCACAAAAAAATAATATTTCTGTAACATTGTTGTAACATTCGTGTGTTTAAATATTACTGTTTTATAACCAATGAAAACATTAAAACAAAAGGACAATAAATGAAACACATAGTACAAATCCTTTGTGCAGTGTTTTTATTCTCAACCATAGTATCAGCAAAAACTCCAGCAATTAAAATTGTAGGTAGTAGCACAGTCTATCCTTTCACCACAGTAGTGGCAGAAAGATTTGGACAGCGAACAGAATACCCTACACCGGTTGTTGAGTCTACAGGTACAGGTGGCGGAATGAAACTATTCTGTGCAGGGGTAACCACAAACACTCCTTAGATAGCAGTGGGCAATGACGGTATTGCTTTTGCCAATTCGAACAAAGGACCCAAAGTTAATTTCACAAAGAAGCAGTTGTGGCAAGCAATGGCGGCCAAAGGACCACATCCTAAGAAATGGTCAGACATAGACGCAAGTCTACCTGACTATGACATCAAGGTCATGGTACCACCTCCAACATCAGGAACCAGAGATGCTTGGAACAGTCTTGTGATGGGCAAAGGCTGTCCAAAACAAATCAAAGATGCAAACAAAAAAGATTGTAATCTTTTGAGAGAAGACGGAGCAATGGTTGAAGCAGGAGAAAATGACACACTGTTGATTCAAAAACTTATGGCAGAGCCTGAATACTTTGCTTATTTTGGATTCAGTTATCTTGACAATGCTAGAGACAAAGTACAAGCGGCCACAATTGAAGGCGCAACAATCAGTCTTGATAGCATTCAAGATTACAGTTATCCAATTGCTAGACCGTTGTACATATACTTCAAGAAAGAACACATCGGAACCGTTCCAGGACTGAACAAGTTCATGAAGATGTATGTCAGTAAAAAGACCATGGGTCCAAAAGGTTACTTGATTGACAGAGGACTTGTTCCTTTGGATAAGGCAACCTACAAGGAAATGGTAAGCAGAACCAAATAGATAGACATTGTTCACGATACCCAATATAATACTGTTATGAAAAAATTGGGTATTGTTGGACATGGCTTTGTGGGTTCCGCTATTAATCAAGGATTTACCAAAGAAGTAAAAAAATATATTGTGGATCCAAACAAATTTGGATCAAACTCAATTCAACAATTAATAAAATTCAAACCAGATGCAGTATTTCCACAACTGGAATCAGGTGAATGCAACAGTGAGATAGTTGAATCTGTTTTACAAGAACTTAATCAGGCAAAAGATCTTTTGGTTATTGTCAAATCAACCATACCTGGATACAAACTACAAACAATAAAAGAACAATGCATTAATTTGCGAATTGTTTATAATCCTGAGTTCCTTACAGAAAAAAATTACATCAACGATTTCCGTAATCCGCCTATGCACGTGTTTGGTGGAGCAATTAAAGACACAGAAGAAGTTGAACAACTATACGCAGAATTTAGTTCGTGCAAAAAGTGTCCTGTTTTCCATACAGACATTGTTTCGGCTTCGCTTGTAAAATATTGTATCAACAGTTTCCTTGCTACCAAGATCACTTTCATGAACGAGATGTATGATGTGTTGAAAGCCGCAAAAGGCACGGAATGGTCTGAATTTATAAAAATGATTAACAGTGATCCCAGGGTAGGAAAGACTCATATGCAAGTGCCCGGCAATGATGGGGTCAGAGGATATGCAGGATCATGCTTTCCTAAAGACACAGCCGCACTGGCATATTTTGCCAGAGAGATACTAAACACACCTTTTACACAACTAGAAACAAGTGTTGAAATCAACGAAAAGTTAAGAAAAAAGAACCAGTCCTAAACTGTTAAATAGTGTTATGAAACCTTGGTTTTTACAAGACGCGGAAATAATACAGTTTCCTAAACGCAAAGCAGATGTGGTCACACTGCCCAATGTCAACAGCTATCCTGATTTTATCACGGGTGTGCGTGACCTACAAGCAAAATTAAAGGACAAAACTATCTCCACAGACAGTTACAACAAACTCTACACGGATCTAATAACACGGTTCAGGACTAAAAAGGAACAAGCGGAAACGCCATGGTTCATGATGGAAGATCCTGCGAGATTACAGGACATCGCAAAACAGATCAGTTCATTGCCCGACAACGTTGAAAGCAGATTGCTGGACAAAATACAAAGAGCGATTGAACTGGCACGACAGCCCGAAGGAGAAAGAGATGAATACAAAAGTGTATCCACACCTTTGAAAAATATCGAAGATGCTGATATGCGGGTGTATTACAGGGAAGTTGCTAAAAAAATGCTGGGAAACAATTTGACAGGAAAAGAAATAAGCCAAATTATAAATGATATCAATAACGACAAAATAGTGAATTTAGGACAGCTGACAGCAGTGTCCAGTGACCTAAGTAAAATTTTAAAATACTATGGCTCAAGCAAACAAATAACTTTCTTCTACAAAGATATGTTATCATACCAACCAGCCCAGGGGATAGGACCAGGCGAGATATTACTCGCAACAATGAGTAAATCACTGACCAAAAAAGGTAAAGGTGATTTGACTTTGGCGGATGGTAGCCAAATAGAAGTGAAGGGTGGTAGATTCGAAGGAAGGTTCCGAGACAGAGAAACCAATCCTACCGCCGAGTATCCCGGATTGGTACAGGCATTTTTAAACAAGTATCCAACAAAAAACAAATCAGGTATGGCCTACGGAGAACTTATAGGTGTCTACAATCAAACGCAGAACAAAAACGAATTTGTAAAAGATTTTACTAAAATTATTAATTCACTCTTCCCTAACAATGAATATACGAAAAAGATTGTGGATGCAGTTAAAAAAGGCGATGTGCCATTAGCAGTCCGAAATCATGGTATAGCAAACCTAAAACAATATTTCGATATCAAACAAGGCAAACTTGGTGTTCTTTTTATCAACGCGGCAACTGAGCCTGCATCCACAAGTTATGTAAATGGCTTTGATGATATAGTATCAGGAGTAAAATCAGGCAGTTTGAATTTGAATGTGAGAACTGCTTACGTTATTTCACCCAAAGGTGAACAGTATCCAAAAATTGGTATCACAACCAACTTAGAAAAATAACTACTTACATGGACATTAATATAGGCAATGACGAGCCCTTTATATTGATAGCAGGGCCTTGCCAAATAGAGTCAAGAGATCATGCCTACAAAATGGCTAGTTCCATCAAAGCCATAACAGACAAACTAGGCATTCAATTAATTTACAAATCAAGTTTCGACAAAGCAAATAGAACTTCCCTCCACGGCAGGCGTGGTAGCGGACTTGAAGAAGGAATGAAAATATTTGATTATCTTAAATCTAAGATTCCAGGACTTAATATCATTACAGATGTTCACACAGCAGAACAGTGTGAGAAAGTTGCAAAACACGTAGACGCTTTACAGATTCCTGCTTTCCTGTGCAGGCAAACAGATTTATTATTAGAAGCAGGAAAACAAAATTTATGGATCAATGTCAAGAAAGGACAGTTCCTGGCACCCTGGGATATGGAAAATGTGGCATACAAAATAGCCTCCACTGGCAACGAAATGATTATGTTATGTGATCGAGGCACCAGTTTCGGATACAACACTTTAGTAAGTGATATGCGTGGACTACATGAAATGAAAAAAACAGGCTATCCTGTTGTCATAGATGCCACTCATAGTTGCCAACAACCAGGAGGTCAAGGCACTAGTTCGGGTGGCAACAGAGAACACATTCCTGTTATAGCCAAAGCCGCGGTGGCTGTTGGTGTGGCAGGAGTATTCATTGAAGTGCATGACGATCCAGACAACGCCGCAAGTGACGGTCCAAATAATTTACACCTGGATGATCTAGAACCATTGTTAAGGAAATTGGTTGAGATAGATCAAGTGATTAAAAGATAATGAAAACTTATACTGATGGAAAAATACTAATTGCTCCCCCGCGGATGACCGATTGGAGATTTGCAAAAAGTTTAATTTACATCTGGAAGCACGATGTAGGTGGTGCATCTGGAACAATTTTAAACAAGCGGGTGCAGGCCCCAACCTTTTCACAGATATGTGAGGAAGGTGGTGTCAAAAGAAACGAAGGAGTAAATCCACCAATATTCTATGGTGGACCGCTGATGACCAATTTGGTTGGCTGTCTCCACAGTTTGGATTACAAGATTCCAGCCACCATCAAGGCACACAACGATTTGGGGTTTACTTTTGATAAGAAAATAATTGAAGATATCGCAATAGGTGAAGGCCCACAAAAATATCTCCTAAGCATAGGCTTTAGTAGCTGGACCGCAGGGCAACTTGAAGAAGAGTTTGAGGCGGCGCCACCAAGGAGGCCAACCAGCTCATGGTTGGTGATGGATTATGATCCCACTGTGATATTTGGACCAAAGATGCAAGACCTATGGGATAGTTGTGTCGCACAGTGTATCGAAAAGACCACTAAGAGTATCACTAATAAATTTTTTAAAAACTAATTTGTTGGACAGGTACTAATTAACTTGTACCATAGTTCGTCGTATTCCCAATCGAGTCCATGCACTTCCAACAAATATTTTTTCTGTAAAGGATAGACATCTCTCTCCCACTCTTGCACACACTTTGGACGGAATCCGTTTTGATCCTGTACGTAGTGAAAAAGTTCATGGAAAAGAATGGCCTTTTTCCACGGGTCATGTATATTGAAATCGTCCTCTAGATATATTGTGTCACTGCTTGGTTTGTAAAATGCTTTTAGTGTTCCGCCACCATTTGTGGACTTGTTGCCGAATGCTTCAACAAGTTCGGCGTGTGGTAGCATGATAATTTTGGGTGCAGGCAGTTGGACGTTATAATCGGTATTAGCTCCTATCCAAAGGAGCATGAATGCAATCACTGACTTCATAATATACGCATATTTAATCAAATAGAAACTAATTTAAACACCCATATTATAATAGTATATTAAAATAATCATTAAACTGCCTGTAAATAAAATTGAGCGAGGTTAACGTACTAATGGCAGGTAAATCTGAATCTATACAAATATCACACGAACAACTAACACAGGGTGACTATCTTAGAATCGGCAACGACTTATCTATCAGTACGAAAAACATATGGGGAGACTCTGAAACGGTTCTGCTCAAAAACTACTTCATTGATTCTCCTGACCTCGTCACTGCAAAAGGATCAACTCTCAAAGGCAACATTGTTAACCTCTTGGCTGTAGACAGTCAACCCAACACATCTAATGTTGCTTTTGAGGATCCCAACGCCATAGGTAAAATAACAACTGCTGATTTACCTGTGGTAGTGCAACGTGCAGATCAATTTGTAGAACTGCAAAAAGGAGATCTAATATATCTTAACGATGTTATTGATGCCAAAGACGGCAGTGTAGGTATTGCATTTAAAGATGACAGTTCAATATCTGTTGATCCCGGCGCCAAGATGGTCATAGACGATTTTGTTTATGATCCCGCTGAACCAACAACAGGATCTATGAATGCCAACATCATTACAGGTAACTTTAGTTTTATATCAGGACAGATTGCCAAAACTGGCAACGATGCCATGCAGGTGACAACTCCTGTTTTGACCATAGGTGTTAGAGGAACACAGGTGGCAGGTAAGGCCAACCAGGACGGAGAAGAAAACGAAATTGTATTACTTCCAAACGAAGACGGCACTGTGGGACAGGTCATGATCACAAACCAATCTGGAAGTGTGTTATTGACAGAAGCATTCCAGGCTACAACCATAGCCACAGCATTACAACCACCAACTGTGCCTGTGATACTCCCAAAAGAGATTGTGCTTAAAAAGTTTGCAAAAACAATAGCAACAACTAAAAAGACTAAGAAATTAAGAGAAACAGAAAAAGAAGCAGAAGAGGCCGCTAAAGAAAAAGTGGAAGCAGAGGAAGAGAAAGAAGAATTAGAAGAAGAAAAAGAAGAATTAGAAGAAGAAGCCGAGGAGTTGGAAGAAGAGAAAGAACAACTTGAAGAGGAGGCCGAAGCACTGGAAGAAGAAGCAGAGGCACTGGAAGAGGAAAAAGAACAGATCGAGGAAGAAGCAGAACTTGTTGAACAAGAAAAAGAACAGGTTGAAGAAAAAGCAGAGGCTCTGGAAGAGAAAGCAGAAGAACTTGAGAAGAAATTAGAAGAAGTGCCTGTTGAAGAAAAAGAACAGATTGAAAAAGAACTAGAAGCGATCGAAGAAGAGATAAAAGAAGTTGAAGAAATCAAAGAAGAGATTGACCAGAAGGTCCAAGAAGTAGAAGAAAAAATACAGGAAGTACAGGAAAAAGAACAGATAATAGAAGACAAAGCAGTAGAAATTGAACAGCAAGTTAAAGAAGTCGAACAACAGGTTCAGATAGTTGAAGAAAAATTTGTGCAAGTTGAACAACAGTTTGTTGAAATTGAAGAAAAAATAATACAGGTAGAACAGAAGTTTGAACAGATTGAACAGGACTTCGAGCAGTTCCAACAGGAGTTTGTACAAGAATTTAAAGAATTTATTCCAGAAGAAGAACTACAACAGTTTGTAAATGAGGCACCAATTGAAATCATTCAAGACGTGCAAGAAATGATCAGAGAAGACATCAAAAACAATCCAGAAATTTTTGAACAAGAACCAGAAGAAGAAATAATTGACGAGGATCCTTTCCAAGAAGTGCCTGAAGAAGATGTAATTCTTCTAGATCCTGAACAGGACTTTGATCAAATGAAAGAAGAGTTTGAACAATTTGTAGAAGAAAATCCAAATGAAGTTCCTGAAGAAATACAAGATGTTTTTGCTGAGGCAGACAACATGGAAGAGTTTAATGAAGAAATGGATGCCTTGATGCAGGACGAAGAGTTCATACAAAAGTTGGAAGAACAAATGCCAGTGCAGGATGAGGTGTTCAATGAAGAACCAGTGATGGCAGAGAACGCCAGCGATGGTGCCACGGTGGCAGACATAGATCACACAGGCGGAGATGGCACAGTCACATATTCAATCACAGCAGGCAATAGTGAAGGCAAGTTTTCAATCAACAGTTCCACAGGTGTGATCACATATAACACACAGGCGGCTGTGCTGACTACAGAAACATTTGAAAGCACCACAGAAGGTGCCACACCAACAGGTTGGACAGGGGCAACAGTGGACGCAACAACCTACTACGGAAACATATTGGGTAGGTTCAATGGAGATTCAAACACAGGACAGGATGTCTACAAGACATTTGATTTTGATAGTTCACACGCAAACAAAAGAGTCCAGATAGATTTCAACTTCTGGGAGTTTGGTACTTGGGACGCAGTCAATCACGGATCGCTGGATCAGAGATTCATGGTGTATGTCAACGACACCTTGGTGGTACAGGACTTGAGAAGATACACAGGCAACAACCAACAGAAGTACGGTGAGACAGTGGGTAACCTTGGCACAGGTTGGACACCATTACCAAAGGAATCTGGGCTGTGGACAACATAAAGATTTCACTCACGGACCTTAACTATGAGGATGCCACATCTCACACCTTGACAATAACTGCCACCGACGCAAGTAACAACACGGACTCCGTCACACAGTTGATCACAGTGACTGACGTAAACGAAGCACCATATTTCATTGACAATGTGTACGCGGCAAGAACCATAGACGAGAATGGTACCTCTGGCACAGATGTTGCAAGAGTACACGCAGAGGATCTTGAAGGAGATTCAATCACTTATTCAATCACAGCAGGCAACACAGACAACAAATTCACAATCAATTCATCCAACGGTTTGATAGAAACAGCAGGTGCACTGGACTATGAGACAACCAGTTCATACACATTAACAGTGACAGCAACGGACGAGCACAGTGCCACTGGCACAACAACAATCACAGTCAACGTGGGCAACGACACCAGTGATGACAGTCCCAACGATCCCGCAACATGGGTCACAGCAGGCGACGGATCAGCAGGTGCATACAAACAGACGATTGCCTATGCGGGTCCTTCGTCTGATGGACAAGGTTTCATCACAAAATTGGGTCACTTTGCCGCAGATTACAACGCAAGTAACCTCAGTAACTATGACGTTGTCTGGTACTTAAACCAAAGCAACGGTGGGTTCAGTAACAGTCCATTGAGTAGCACACTGACCAATTGGGTCGATGCAGGTGGTGTGTTGATAATGCACGACAGATATGTCAATGACAGTCAACTGGACAGCAATTTGCCAGGGCACAACGGCAACGTGACGACTGCCAGATCATATGGTGGTAATGATTCCTCAGCAGACAAATCTTGACAGTGACGTGTTGGGATTGGCAACCAACAACACCACAACACGGTACGTGGATGCGGTATGGGAATATGGATCAGGTGCAGTGTACTACTCCACATCACCACTGGACCACTACATCGGTACCAACTTTGCGGAGAATGACGCCTGGGACGCCTATGCACTCAACAGTTTACACTATGCAACAAGTTTAATATTCGACGGGTACTCACAGATCAACGGAACCTCAGGTTCAGAAAGCATCTACGGTACCGCAGATGATGATTTGATATATGGTGGGCAAGGCGCTGACACTCTTTGGGGCGGTCAAGGAGACGATGTGTTTAAATATGACGCCACAGCAGAGTCTTACGCCTCAAACGTTGACACAATTACGGACTTTGACAAAGATGAAGACAGCATAGACATCAGTGCAATCACCAGCGGTGCTTCTATTTCACGCACACTTACAAACGGCAATAGATTGAAATTAGACATAGACAACAACGGTTCTTACGACATGGAATTTTGGGCGTACTTTTTAATAGCAATTCTCTTTCTGACTGTGTCACCTGTGTCTGCTGAAGACGAAAACAAAGGTTGCAAGTGGGAAACTGTGGAAGAAACTGAACAGTTTATCAGAGAACAGTGTATTGGTGATGGGCAGATGCAAGTAAGAATGAAGTCCAAACCTGTGCCAGGAATCACTGTAATAGAAGCACCAAACACCAAAAAAAGTAATCCTTTAAAGGAAATCAAAGAAGTAGTCAAAAGCAAAGAAGTAAAAAAGCAAGAAAAGAAAATTGAAAAAATTGAACAAGCAGTAGAAGAAACTGCTAAAAAAGTCGAAAAAGTCAAAAAAGAAAAAGTTGTTAAAACTGAAAAACCAAAAGTTAAAAAAGAGAAAAAATCAAATTGGAAGAGACCATACGAACTATTACCTGAACTAATTTTAAACAACGAAAAAATCCAAGCGGCAGAACTTGATTACGAAGCCGCAGTGGAGACATTGAAGTCAGAATACAGTGCATACAAACCACAGGTCAGTGTCAGCATAGGACAAAATTGGGAGGATGACAGGACTCCTGCCAAAGGCACATATCCAAACAACACCATAACACATGATAGTAAGAATGGATTAACTAAATCTATCACAATCACCCAGATGTTATGGGACGCAGGTAGAACCAGCAGTGTTGTTGACAAGGCCAAACACACAGCACAACAGGCATACTTTAGGCTTGATCAGGCCAAAGAAGACCTAATGGTTGAGGCATTGAACGCCTGGATCAATCTTGGCAAAGCATACAATAATTGGCAAAGCAACATGAAGGTGCAAAAAAATGCAATGACCACATTGAAGATGACCACCGAAAAAGTTAAAAAAGGCGAGGCATCCAAAATGGAGCAACTACAGAT
>LULO01000799.1_pt1 | contig 17449 bp, 21 predicted proteins | sample 728121 | NCBI WGS metagenome assembly LULO01 (sample SAMN03860287, study PRJNA289734) | marine metagenome | biome: seawater column; feature: ocean; material: water; isolation source: Red Sea water column Station 149 - depth 50m | place: Saudi Arabia: Red Sea | collected 2011-10-15 | depth 50 m | reverse complement strand
ATTTACAACCCACACCTCCGACACCGACAATTAGAATGGAGCCTTCATCCATGATTGTGAGTATAGCATCTAGACTATATTGATTATCAATCATAATGCGAATATCGTCGATATCGCCTTCTTTCATCCCTAGCCCAAACATTTTCTGGTTCTAATTTCAAAACTATATCATAATACTCAATTGCTTTTTCAAAGTCAGACAAATATCTCCCATAAAGATGCGCTAAATTATTCAATGCTGGAATGCAATCTGGATCTTCGAGTAAAATTGAGATAAGTAATGATTCGGCTTTATTGATTCTCATAAACTGCATTTCTTCTTCCGCTTCATCTAATCTCTCCATTTGAGACTCGGATAATTCGTAGATATTTCGCCATGCTGGTCCTGCCATAATATGTCTAAAATATGAGGACATTTATTCTTTACTTATTTGTTAAATTTCGTCGGCCCCGAAGGGGCCGAAGTGGAACGTTAATATCCCCCTTTTTTTTGGATTGGTTTGTGAACACCTCAAGGGGAGCAGCGATCAAGAAAATTACGGCACGTAAGTGTGCTGTAATGTTGATGATAATTGTATTTGTATCCTCTTCTGGGCAAGGAATTCATACTGGAGTAGGTGGAGATGCTAACAATGAAGGGGAAGTAGCGATTGCTGGTTGTACATGTCATGCAGCAGAACCAGATAATTCTGTCACAGTAATCCTAGAAGGCATCCCATATCATTACGAAGCTAGGGTTACTTATCCATTGAGGATTCAACTTATTGGCGGTCCATCTATTGATGATTCATCACATACTGGTGGATTTGCTATGAAAGTTAGTTCTGGAGAATTGAGTAGTAGTGAAGGTTATGAAAATTTAGTTCAAAATTGGGAAGGTGATCTTTCTGCGTTGACTCATACTGATCCGGGTTCCAAGACTGTAGACAGAGTTTGGTTAATTTCGTGGACAAGTCCTGTAGAAGGAACTGGAGCTGTAACAATGTGGTTGGCAGGTAATTCAGTCAATGGTGATGGAATTCCTTCTGAACTAGATAGGTGGAATAGACTTTCATCTACCGTAGATGAAGGAACAGATAATGGAAGAACGAAGACTGTCTTTTCCGGTAACGGAGACATAGAGCCGCCTGCTCCTATTGAAGAGCATACCGATATTCACGAAATGGGGGCTGAATTATTGGCACATTGGCTAGGAATATTTGGCTTCCTAATGGTTACTTTAGTCATAATTTTCTGTGGTGTATTTTTGAGGTATGGATTCTCAAGACACTATAAGGGTCGGAGTAACCTGCTAAAATTAAGGATAAAGCATCTGAAGAGAGGTGATCAATTTTGAAAGATGATATTGTTTTAAATTTACTAAAGCAAGTGAAGTCAGGAGAAGTTACTGTAGAGGAAGCTAGAGAGGCTTTAGAAGAGGCTTCAATTACTGAAGAATCATATGCAGCTGCAGTAGAACATGGCGTATTTAATGAAGTTAAACCTGGGACTATTGTTCGAGCTAGTATATCCCCTTCGGGAGATTCGTGGCTAGTAATTTTAGTTGGATTATGGGGAATTCTTTGGACTCTTTATTGGGCTGGATCTCTTGCTTATGGGTTGTATAATAAATGGGATCAGCAACTACTTGCGTTTAATCTAGCCATGACTCTGTTAACAGTAATTATTTTGGGGATAGTATACCTAAAATTCATACTTCCAGACGTGGTAATTGTGAAGCATAGGAGAAATAAGTACATCACTGCGAATGATCCGCAAGGATGGAAAGATTACAAGGTGTGATTATGGTTAGAAGATTTAGACTCAGGCCCCTCTCAGAAGGAAGTGCAAGTGAGACAAGTAAGTCTGGCGGCATTAACAGAAGAGAATTTATGCGACTATCATTTAATACGGCTGCAGGACTAATTACTTTGGCTAGTTTAGGAAGTGTTGGTTTTGCATCTTTCTTGATGGGGCAGAAAAGTAGGAGTAGTTCAGATACTGCAATCAAATTTTACGCCCCTAAAGGTAGTAGTGTGTGGTATAGTAGTATGGATAAGCAGCCAATGTCCTATCAAGCATTCGTAGATGAAGCTAAAAACTCTACCACTGGCATGTCTGCTGCAGCAGGACTATGGTCGGGATTGCCGGTAATAGCAGTTTATGTCCCTCATGAAGAGAATAAGAATAAACCTGTGGCAGCTAATGTTCCGAGGTTTCAATATCAAGATGGATTTACTGAAAGTGGAGCATATGTAGGTTCGGGATATGAAGTCGATGAGCTTGATGAGTATGCACCTCTTTCTATTCATGACAATATGGTAATAATTTTTTCTAGATGCCCCCACCTGTGTTGCATACCTGGTTGGCAACTGATTAGTAACAATTTCACTGCCGATAACTGGCAACCGGGTTGAACGGATGAAGGTGGAAATAAATTGTTCTGTATTTGTCACTCTAGTAGATATGATCCGACTGTTATTGAGAAGAATAGAGGTAATAATAGAACCACTGGTACATCTTTTGAATATATTGGAATTAGAAAAACGGGTGGTCCGGCACCTTATGGAATGCCATTAATTCCATTCATTGTAAATGGAGATATGATTGAGGCTACTGATGAATACAAAGATTGGTATACTTTTTGTGCTTAGGTGATATAATGATACAGTTCTGGTTCTTATGGATTTTCATCGCCATTGTCATTGTTATTGTAGCTTTTACATTGAGACAAGAAAGAACCGATGGAGTTCCTAGAAAGGATATTTTGAGGGCTGTTGAGAGTAATGCTGGAAGTATGGGTTTAGCGGAGAAATTATTTCTTTGGGCATTTTCTTGGTTAGATACTCGTTTCAGAATTCAAGACTACTGGGGGATGAGCAGAGATGCATATCACAGTATGCACAGACAAATGCCTCTTACTCATGCAGAGAAATATAAATTGAGGATTATTTGGTACTGGTACCCTCTGTATTGCTTGGGTGGAATTTCATTCTTGGCGTTTATCATCCTTGTAATCTCGGGGACGATTCTAGGTTTCTATTATGTTCCCGGTGGAGATTTAGATGCAGATCCCACCCCTGCATATGCATCGATGGAATTCATAATGCTAGAGTTGCCATTTGGTTACATTATCCGTTCTATTCACCATTGGACTACGCATTTCATGGTAGCAGCTGTATTTCTTCACATGTGCAGAGTCTATTTTACAGGTGCATACAGAAATCCAAGAGAGTTGAACTGGTTAATCGGTGTAGCTCTCATGTTTTTCACTATTTTTATGGGCTTTTCGGGTTACGTCCTCCCGTGGGATAGTTTAGCCTTCGGAGCTGCGACGATTGGAATTAGTATGGCAAATTCTACACCCCTCATTGGTGATTGGATGTCAATAATTTTATTTGCTGATACTGAGTTATCGGGACAAACGGTAGTCAGAATGTATTTCTACCATGTATTTTTGTTACCAGTAATAGTAACTGCTCTTATTTTGGCTCACTTATTCATAGTCTGGGTCCAAGGAATTGCGGAGCCGCATTGAGGGATATTTATGGGATTGATAGATAGATTTGGTAGAATTGCGGATACATACATCAGTGAAAAAGAGAATCTCGCTGAAGCTGAAGAAGAGAGAAGAAGGGTGTTTGTAGGGCATCCATTCTGGCCAACTGAGATATTGAGAGATACAATCATTTTTGCATCTATGATAATGGTAATTGCCTTCTATTCTTGGTTAATTCCACCACCATTGCATAATGCAGCCGATCCTTACGCACAGGCAGGTTTCGTATTCCCTGATTGGTATGTTCTGTTTTCCTATGGATATCTGAGATGGGGAGAATATCTACCCCAATTTACCATTCCTGCCGGACCAATAGGAGAGTTTTTTGGAACATCGGTAATATCTTGGAATGCTGGATGGTGGGGTGCTCTAATTACTGGAATCCCAGTATCTCTATTGGCATTACCACCATTTATTATTGGTAAAAGGGAGAAGAGGGGTGTAGAGGATCCTTGGTTTGCTACAGCTGGAATGGTATATTTAGCACATGTATGGTTCATTTCTATGTTCTCAATTAATATCTATCTTGATCTCTATGCAAAAAATAGAACTGATCATTGTTTGACCGGGGCACATGGAGCTTTCTTATGTGGCACTCAGCCACCTTGGACGGCTGAAGTTTTCAATGCAATTCCTTGGATTTTGACTGGCGTCCTATTGTTTACAATATTATATTTTTGGACAAAAAAATTCATGATTGGACCACTAGGTGCTAGACTTACTCCTTTCTTAAACAGGCAAGTAGCTATAGGATCTATTATTGCAACTATTTTGATTTGTACAGTTACTTGGCCCGTTTATGATAACGGTTTCTGGAATCAGCGAGGACTAGGGACTATGGGATTCTGGGAATATCAAGAAGAAGCGAAATTGGAAGAATTAGATGCAATGCGAGGTCAACCTCTTGACACTCTAATCTTAAGAGAAAAGGGCAATGTTTGGGATGAATGGGAAGAAAGTTGTCTTTCTTACGAAGAATCTTCTGAATCAGAAGTTTGGAACCATATTCATGAAGGAGTTCCTGAAGATTGGTGCCTACTTCCAGCAGTACATTGGATAGATTGGGGGATTTATCAGCCTACTAGGCCTCAATTGATAGATTTTACAGGTGTTAATGAGCATGCTAATTTAGAGTCTTCCAGAAACGCTGCAGGGACAGATGTTAATTACTTTGGAAGTACTCAGATTACAGAAGAGCGAACATTCTTTGTAGAAGATTTAGGTGCAGACAGAGGGACAAATATTATGGCAAAATGATGGTTTTTCTTGTGATTCGGTTACACTTTATGTGAATTCAGGTGAGTCCTACACTCTATCCTACACGACCATTTCTGAAGGAGTTAATGACAGTGTAAATATGATTTCTGACTTTTCTGCAGTATCATTCCAGCCGCTATTGTTTGATTCGGATGGAACTGCTTTAGTCAGGTCTGAAGTTTCTCTGGCAAATGAGGAGTTAGTCGAATTAGTCGTAGATAATCCAACTTACTTAAAGAATCCAAAAAGTCTGGATGCTAAGTTAATTTATTCGTTATTTATTCCATGTTTAGGAGTTGGTGCATTAGTATTCCTAGCCATGAGAAGTATGGCTAGAGGGTATGAATGGGAAATGAATAAATGCTATGGTTGTGATCTTTGTGATGATGCTTGTCCGATTAGATTATTCAATGCGGGAGACAAGTTGAATATTATTTACAATACATGGAATAATGAGGATGATGGTGTGCCATTGTATTCTTGTTTAACTTGTACAGCTTGCACCAATGCGTGCCCTCAATTAGTAGATTATGATTCATATATTGACATAAGAAGAAATTTGATTGTGGGTGGCCCACCTGCTACAGAAATTCCCCATACAATACTACAAGCGGTTTTAGCTGCAGAAGCTGAAGAAGATGCGGATGAAGCATTTATTTCTACAGATGAATACCCTATTGACTCTACAGTTGGATATTATCCTGGATGTGTGGACTATATTGACCAGGAAATGATTTTCAGTCACGTAAATGAAGGTGAGATGAATCTTGGAGATGCTACAACTTCAGCATTTACTCTATTTGAGGAGATGGGTGAAGAAGTGACTTACCTTGGAAGAGATTATCTCAAGTGCTGCGGTCATGATCAAAAATGGCAAGGTATGACTGAAGTATTCGAGAAGCTTAAGGCATATAATCAGAAGAAATTAGGAGAGAGCGGAATTGAAACATTAGTAACTTCTTGTGCTGAATGTTTCAGAACATTTGCTATGGATTATGAGTTAGATGATTTGAAAGTAATGCATACTACCGAATATCTAGTTGAGAATGGATTTGATATGAATCTTAAAACTGAAGAAGATGTTGTAGTTACTTACCATGATCCTTGTAGGTTAGGAAGGCAAATGAATATTTATGAAGAGCCCAGAGATTTAGTAAATGCTGTAGAAGGAGTGAATCTTGTTGAAATGGAACATACGGGTGAAGATGCTTTATGTTGTGGTGTTTCTAGTATGATGTCATGTAATGAGAATAGTAGAGCATTAAGATTACAGAGATTTGATGAGGTAAGGGAAACTGGTGCTGAAGTGATGTTAACAACTTGCCCCAAGTGTGTAGCTCATGACTTTGAGATTCTGGATGTTGTCAGTTTTCTAGCTAGGCAAGTAGAGGCCTCTAAGCAGAAGTAATAAACGAAAATATTGATAATAATAGATTGATAAGTATTCCAATGATAGTTGCCTTGGCGAATCGGGGATTTTCATACCCAATAGCAATTAATATTAGGAAGAATCCTATCAATCCACCACATGCAAATGATATCCAAGCGACTTGAATATTCAAATTAATTGCCATGAAAAGCCAAATAATAGAACCATGAAAAAATCCCAGTAAGATTAGCCAATCTTTCCACCATTTTTTATCATTGTCTTGCATAATTATATCCATTAATGACCATGAGATTAAACTCACTATCTTAAGAGTGTTCAAACCCAGCATTACCTGGGGAGAACGTGACAGACATTAGCGACCTTCAGGCGAGAAGAATTTCCGAGCAGAATAGAATACGTTTTCTATTGAATTCATTGAAAGCCGAAGAAGAAGCGAAAATAAAAGGCGGAGAGGATGCAGTTGCATGGGTAAAAGAAGAATTATGCATAGGTTGCGATCAATGTACCATAGTATGTGATGATGATGCAATTGAATTGTATGATACTCCATTAGCTAGCCCGATAATGAATGTAGATGTGAATAAAAAGGCTAGAATATTGAGAGATGCTTGTACGGGCTGTAAACTATGTGTTTTAGGTTGCCCCACTGACGCAATCATAATGATAGATAGGTGATATAATATGGGAAAAGATGATCCAGTAAGATTTGGAGCAGAATTTGGGCCTAAAAGAGCAAAGAAGTCTACTGGAGTGTCATTGTCGACATTTAAATCTCTAGTTTGGATTTCAAACATTGGTGGACTCACACTATTCGCTATAGGACTTGAAATGATGATTGTAGAGCAAAGATTCTATATCGGATTGAGTGCAATTGTTATATCGGTAATTATCGCATTATTTCCATCAAATTATGAAATTGTCGGTATGGAAGATATTGAAAATCTATCAGAAAAGGAAAGTTTGGAAGAGGAATAATCTTCAGAAGAATATTACAAATATCGCGAAAGAAGCGATTGAAGCCAATGCCCAGATAAACAAGTATGTACTCTGAGTAAGTGGCTTCTCTCCCCAATCTGTAAGGTTAACAGAATTAGCTTTAGTGACATTTTCTAATGAATCGGTATTATTGAATTCGTCACCTACACCTTCATCATCTTGATTCATGCCTCTAGGGACATTATGTAGGATGTAAATATGACGGAGGTAATATTCAGAGTAGTGAAGACATCAATAATAGAACAGAAAGTGGCAAAAGAATCATAGTAGCATTATCATCGATAAATTTTGAAGAAGGAATTTCTCCGAGTACAGTCAAAGGAGCTAAAATTATTGCAGCTAACAAATTTGTTCCTAACCAAAAATAACAACTAATCCAAATTATATAAGATGTAATTAATCCCAATGAAATTGCTAGTTTCATATCTTTCTTAGTTCTTTTAATTTCTCCCATTACAGGATCGACAATCGATAGACCAAAAATCAAGGGTATTCCATAGCTACCAGATTTTAATCCATCTCCATCTCCCTCTGGTGAAAAAATTAGTGCTAATGAAACTGAGAATGCACCCCAAGCTAATGCAGAAATTTGTTTGGATTCATATTCTCTCTGACCTAAAACAATAAAACCTAATCTAAGTCTAATCAACTCAAAAATTATGAAAAGTAAAAGTATTGATGCTACAAACTCTTTAGGCTCCAAAGAAAATAATGATGCGATTTCAAAACCTTTTGTGTAATATAAAATAGGTATAACAATTATTGATATATGTGTCATTCTTCTTAATATATGGCCCTTTAATCCACCTACAGAGTGTTCTGCATGGTTGAATAAATGATTATGTTTTTTATTCATGATTTTGCCTCTTCGTGTAATAATTCCATCAATGATGAGATAGACTCAGAAATCGACATTATACCATCAGAAGCATCAAGAATAATTTTTTCGAATCTTGGATTAGATATCGCCAGAGAATTCCAATGAGATAGTAAAATTTGCCTTATTCGTAGATTTTTTCGAGATTTATCGGGTATTAGTGAATCCAAACATGATACTAAATCGTTAATTCCTTTGTTTTCTAAAGCTGAAGTCAATAAAACTGGAACTAAGTCCCTAGAATCTAGTGATAGTGATTCAATGATTAAATCTGCTGTGACTTTTGCCCTTGGTAAATCAGATTTATTTACAACAATAATATCTGCCATCTCCATAATTCCAGCTTTTTCTGCTTGAATTATATCTCCTCTGTCCGGCCCATCAACCAGTAAGATTCTATCTGCAAATGCTATAATTCCGATCTCTGATTGTCCTGATCCCACAGTTTCGATAATTATTCTGCTCCATCCACAGTAAGAAAAAAGATTAATCATGTCTGAAATTTTCGGTATAATTCCACCTGGATAATTTCTAGTGGCTAATGACCTAACGAATACTGATTCTCCTATATCCGAATTTGACATCCTGAGGCGATCTCCAAGTATTGCCCCTCCTGATACTGGAGAGGAAGGATCTACAGCTAAAACCGCAACTTTTTCTCCAGCATTTGTCCATTGCTCAATTAATTTTCCTATTAGAGTAGATTTACCCACCCCAGGTGGTCCGGTAACTCCTAAAGCCCAAACATTGGAGTCCTTTTGAAAGGTGAATTTTCCACTTTCTATCCTAGAGAGTAGTTTGGATAGGTTCCGACGGTCTCCCGATTTTGCACCCATTAGTAGCTCATTATCATTCATCTATCCAATGCCACCCCAAATTTTCCCCCACGCCTACAAAATCACCACTTTCTTTTCTTTTAATTGATTCATTTAGAAAATCAAAAATTGAATTTGTATTAGTCCCTGGACCAAAAATAGCTCTTACTCCACAGTTGTAAATTGCTTCTCTATCCCTTTCAGGGATAATTCCACCTGCAAAAACAATTAAATCATTCAAATCTTCATTTCTTAAGATTTCACAAATTTTAGGAATTAAAGTATCATGTGCTCCTGAAAGTGTAGAAATTCCCAAAGCCTCTGCATCTTCATCAATAATGATTCTAACGATTTCATGAGGAGTTTTTCGTATTCCAGTATAAATTACCTCATGACCTGCATTCCTTAAAGCCCTAGAAATTACCTTAGCCCCCCTATCATGCCCATCTAGGCCAACCTTAGCTACTACTATTCTCATTACTTTCAGGGACTTGGGATGGGTGTTATTTATTCAAACAACCGATTTAAATTTATTACTTTCAGGAGTAATGCTCATGTGCGTCCTTCTCCGATAGCTGTCCATCATGACGAAGCGCACGAGTAAAATTGATGATTTGAAAAGGCGGAAAGATGTAGCCAGAATGGGTGGTGGTGAAAGAAGAATATCTGCCCAGCATGCTAAAGGAAAAATGACAGCTAGAGAGAGAATTGAGGTTCTGCTAGATGAAGATTCATTTGTTGAGATAGATGCATTAGTTGAACATAGAAGTAGGGATTTTAATATGGATAGAGACATAATTCCGGGAGATGGAGTAGTATGTGGACACGGAACAATTAATGGAAGGTTGGTATATTGCTTTGCTCAGGATTTTACGGTATATGGCGGGTCATTAGGTGAGATGCATGGACTGAAGATCTGTAAAATTTTAGATTTAGCAGTCAAAACGGGCGCACCCGCTGAACGATAGTGGTGGTGCCAGAATTCAAGAAGGAGTCGCTAGCTTAGGATCTTATGCAGAGATATTTTTTAGAAATGTAAGGGCAAGCGGAGTTATACCACAAATATCTGTTATCATGGGGCCTTGTGCTGGTGGAGCGGTATATTCTCCTGCAATTACTGATTTCGTAATAATGGTAGAAAAAACATCGCATATGTTCATTACAGGTCCAGAAGTGATTAAAACTGTAACAAATGAAGAAGTAAGTTTTGAAGAACTGGGTGGCGCTAACACTCATGGAACAAAGTCTGGTGTAACGCATTTTATTTCTGAAAATGATGAAGAGGCCTTAGAATTGGTGAGAGAATTATTGGATCATATTCCATCTAACAATCTAGAAAGTGCTCCAATTACCAAAACTGTTGATCCGTTAGATAGACAATGCGAAATTTTAGATTCTTTGATTCCTAATGATTCTAGTCAACCTTATGATATGTTAATTGCAGTAGAAGAAATATTAGATGAAAAATACTTTCTTGAGATACAAACAGATTTTGCGAGAAATATACTAATTGGATTTGGTAGACTTGGTGGGAAATCAATTGGAGTTGTAGCAAATCAGCCTACTTTTTTAGCTGGATGTTTGGATATCGATGCATCAAATAAAGCTGCTAGATTTGTCAGATTTTGTGATGCATTTAATATTCCATTGTTGACCTTTGTTGATGTTCCGGGTTTCCTTCCTGGAGCGGACCAAGAGTGGGGTGGAATAATAAGACATGGAGCTAAATTGTTATTTGCCTATGCTGAGGCCACAGTACCAAAACTTACAGTAATTACTAGAAAGGCATATGGTGGGGCTTACGATGTGATGTCATCAAAGCATATTAGAGGGGATTATAATATTGCTTGGCCCACTGCAGAACTAGCAGTAATGGGTGCTCAAGGTGCAGTTCAAATTATTCATAGAAAAAGGATTGAAAATTCTAGAAATCCTGATCAAGAGCGCGAAAGATTGGTGGATGATTATTCTGAAAAGTTTGCAAATCCATATAAAGCTGCGGCATTAGGTTATTTAGATGATGTAATTAAGCCTTCAAAAACACGTGAAGTCTTGATTAAAACCTTGGGGCATTTGCTTGATAAAGAAGAGGTGCGTCCAAATAGGAAACATGGAAATATGCCATTGTGAGGAATAAATATGACAAACAGAGATTTAGATTTAAAATTCATAGCTATTGGGATTTCTGCTATAATGTCAGAATTGAGTGCTGGTAAATCAATATCCAGTTCTAGATATGGAGAATCAGGCAAATCATGGTCAGTGGAACATAGGATTTCAATAATCAAAAATAATAGAAAAGTAGGGACTCAAAGAAGGGAAGGGTAGATTATTTTGCGAAAAATTAGGAAGGTCGAAGTTGGTGATGAAACTTTTGAAGTTGAACTTGTTTTTGATGGTGAAAAGTGGGATATAAAAATTGATGATAAAACATTTTCGATAAAAATTCCAGATCAAGAATTGGATACTTTGCGAAAGCCAAAGAAAAAGAAAAATAGAAAAATTCATTCAGGAAATATTTCTTCACCCATCCCAGGAAAGATTATTTCAATTCATACTACAGAAGGAGAAAAGGTTACTGAGGGTCAATTATTGATAGTTGTGGAAGCGATGAAAATGCAAAATGAAATTAAGTCTAGTGTCTCTGGAACTGTTACAAAAATTTCATGTAAGTCTGGAGAAAGGGTGGAAGCTCATGTTTCACTAATTGAAATTTCCAAAGAGGGTGAAGATTAGTGTCATTGTGTGAAAATAAAGATTGTAAAAATGATAGTAATACGATTAGTAGAATATCGCCCAAAGGATTGCTAATTAGAAATAGAAATAAAACAAATTCATTCATTGATGCATATAGAAAATATAATTATTGTAAAACATGTCATGATTATTTATTGAGGCGAGTGTGGGAAAATATAACGGTTGATAATTAAATTGAAAAATTAGTGTTTTTGATGGATATGTTCATTGATTCTATTCGGTATCATTAATCATGGTGAGCTATGTCAGTCATTTGGAATGTGCTGAATCGGGAAAGAAATATGAAAAAGGAAAAATACATACTGTTTCTGATTTGGGTAAGCCAATACTAGTGAAATATGATTTGGAAAGATTATCTAGTGAAATCTCAAGAGATTCTATTGAAAATTCTAAAAATCCGGGCATGTGGCGATATTCTCCTTTATTGCCCGTTGAACAAGAAGAAAATAGGGTTTCTTTAGGTGAAACAATTACGCCTCTTGTAAATTTTCCTAGATTAGCGTCATGTTTAGGCTCGAATGGAGAAACGGCTTTTGTGAAGGATGAATCTAGATTACCTACTGGATCGTTCAAGGCTAGAGGATTAAGTTTGGCGGTATCAATGGCCAAGGAGCTAGGAATAAGACATCTAGCTATACCTACCAATGGTAACGCAGGTTCAGCTCTGGCCGCATACGCTTCAAGAGCGGGAATTAAAACTACAGTTTTATGTCCTGATAACACTCCAGAAATTAATGTTAGAGAGACACAAATTCAAGGAGCAGATACATTTCTAGTGAATGGACTAATTGATGAATGTGGAGAAATAATTGCCAATGGAAAAGAACTCCTAGATTGGTTTGCTGTTTCAACCCTAAAAGAACCCTATAGGATAGAGGGCAAGAAAACTATGGGTTTAGAATTAGCGGAGCAAATGGGATGGAATTTACCTGATGTGATTTTTTATCCTACTGGAGGAGGAACGGGAATCATTGGGATGTGGAAAGGATTTTTGGAAATGAAAGAGTTAGGTTGGATAGATTGTAAGCTTCCGAGGATGGTTGCTGTTCAGTCTACTGGGTGTGCGCCTATTGTAAAGGCCTGGAATGAAGGTAAGAATTTTGCAGATTATTGGGAAAATGCTGAAACTATATCATCTGGAATTAGAGTCCCTTCAGCATTAGGTGATTTTTTAATATTAGATTCGATAAAATCTTCAAATGGGTTTGCTATTTCTGTTACTGATGAAGAAACTATAGAAATGCAGAAAGAATTAGGAGAGAAGGATGGTTTACTACTTTGTCCAGAAGGTGCAGCAACATTAGCTGCTTACAAGAACTCACTTAAATCTGGATTGGTTTCATTGAATGATAGAGTTGTTCTGTTCAATACTGCAACTGGACTAAAATATCCTTTACCAGAGGTAGAAGCATCGATTAAAAAAGAAGATGTAGATTATGCAGTCTTCAAATCTAAATAAGTTTCAGTGCATCTTCAATTCTATTCAGTTCTGGTCCGGTGGAACCTGATCCGACTAATGCATGTGTATCACTAGATACGCAACCAGCCCCTACATAGGGAGATCCAAATGTTACAGTTCCTACCATTACTGGGACTTTCATTGCCTTCTCTATACATTCTACTTCTGGTGAAGTTATATCTGGGTGAGTTAAAATTCCTTTATTATTTGCTACAAGCATAGAACCCACTGTTTTGTGTCCCGCAACTTCAGTTCTTGCTACCTGTACTCCTAGAACCTCGGAAATCATATCAGCTCCAGAAGATGGAATAGTTGGACTGATTACAGCCCCATGATCATTACATTCAATTAAATTTCCTGCTGCATTAACGCCACTTTCCATTACTACTATGTCACCAAAACTAGTTAATTCATCGAGATCTGCTTCTGTAGCTATGTCAGCTACAGCGATGCCTCTATTATTTCCCCTAAGCAGACTACCTAGAAGGGCAGAACCTCCAACTAAGAATGGATAAGCCTCCATTTCAAAAGCTGATTCGATTTCTTCTAATGCAGGTTTATCTAATGATTTAGGAACAAATAATACATCTCCAATTACACTCAAATATACTCCAACTTGGACGTGCCCCAGTACATCTCCAGTTGATATTGGCATCACAATCACCCATGCCCAAACGTCTTCGTTGTTAGTATTTAGTTGCGGGGAGGTGAAGGTGAGAGGCACAGCGACAGTCTTTCCCGTGGGCTTTCGCACCACAGTACAGGAATTGACGCAGGAGGGCTTGACTTCCGGGTTCGATATGGGACCGGGTAGAACCCCTCCGCTATGGCCGTGCACAACTCATCCTTCGAATGTAAATTGATATGCTCTTTTGGACAGAGACTCACATTAGTGATATACTTGAAATTATAGATGCTCGGGGGGTTAGTGCAGCTGGGCTGAGTACCTCGGCGAACCTCGGTACTTACACCCGCTGTCTATCAAACTCGTCTTCTACGAGTCCCCTGAGATGCCTCGTCTTTCGGATGACTTCGAGCTTAGATGCTTTCAGCTCTTATCCACATAGGGCGTGGCTACCCAGCATTGCCCTGCCGGACAACTGGTAAACTAGTGGCCCCGAGCCCTCGTTCCTCTCGTACTAAAGGGCCCTTCCGATCAGGCATCTTATACGCCTCAACCACAAAGCAACAAACCTGTCTCACGACGGTCTAAACCCATCTCACGATCCCCTTTAATGGGCGAACAACCCCACCCTTCCCAGCTGCTGCACCAGGAGGTTGGGAAGAGACGACATCGAAGTAGCAAGCCACCAGGTCGATATGTGCTCTTGCTGGTGACAACTCAATTATCCCCAAGGTAACTTTTCTGTTATCAATGGCCCCCAGAAATGAGGCACATTGGTTCGATAGGCCCTGCTTTCGCATCGTCGATCGTTATTTTGCCGATCCACGTCAAGCCAGCTTTTACCCTTACATTTCACGGTGGAGACTGAACCACCTAAGCTGACCTTTGGGCACGCTTGTTATTTTTTCGAGCGCGTGGCGCCCCACCCAAACTGCCCACCAAGCGGTGTTCTCATGAAGAGTTAGTACAGTTACACACTAAGGACGGTGTCTCTATGTATGACTACTCTCGGAACTGGCGTCCCGAGGATTAGCGTCTCCCGTCTACTCAGCACATAGTGTGCGACTGTACAACGCCAGGCTGCAGTAAAGCTCTATGGGGTCTTCGCTTGCAGGTTGAGGTTACTGGACTGTGCGCCAGTAATGTCAATTTCGCCGGACGTACCGCGGAGACAGTAGGACTCTCGTTGTGCCATTCATGCAAGTCGCCAATTAAGCGACAAGGTATTACGCTACCTTAAGAGGGTCATAGTTACCCCCGCTGTTTACCGGTCCTTCGTCAGGTTGTAACCCGATTTCAGATACCAGCACTGAGCAGGATTCAGCGACTATACACAACCTTTCGATCTAGCAGTCGCCTATGTTTTTATTAAACAGTCGGAGTCCTCTGGTCACTGCGACCAGCTTATCTCTAAGCTGGCACTCCTTCTCCCGAAGTTACAGAGCGATTTTGCCGAGTTCCTTCGCGGTACTTTGCCCGTCACACCTTAGGCTACTCACCTTGGGTACCTGTGTCAGTTCTAGGTACGGTCACCTCTACGGCTTTTCATGGGACCTAGGCATCATTCGTCGTTTGACGCTATTACGCCTTCTCAATCTTCTCACCATGACGGTTCTCCGATTGATTCGGACGCTTCGACACTCCATGACAGAAGTGCACGAACTAGCCCAAGCCGTCACCATTATTGTAGAGGGGCATACGAATATTAACGCATTTCCCATTCGGACATTTCGGTTAAGAATGCCCTTAGGACCGGCTAACCCTCGGCTGAAAAACATTGCCGAGGAACCCTTACCCCTTCGGTGGTGCGGATTCTCACCACACTATGCTGCTACTCTTCCCTGGATTCTCATATGTACACGGTCCACGAGACCTTACGACCTCGCTTCTACCCGAGCACATCGCCGCGCTACCCCATCTCCTTTCGGAGGGTCAGCGTATCGGTATTCAGTTTGAGCCCCGTCCATTTTACGGGCCCGCAAGCTTGACCAGTGATCTGTTACGAACTCTTTCAAGGATGGCTGCTTCTAAGCCCACCTTCTGGTTGTCTTCGGCCACGGACGCCGTTTGTGATTAACACTTAACTGAAATTTTGGGACCTTAACGCTGAGCTGGTTTATTCACCTTTCGTCACGGTAGCTTACCCACCGTGGCTCACTCCCTGCTTCTACGACGAACACAACTTCGGAGTTTGACAGCGTGCCGAGGGATTGCTCCCCCTAAACACCCAATCAGTGCTCTACATCGCATTCTATCTTCACAGAGATCTACCTACGAGTAGTCTCGCGCGGAACCTGCTATTGCCAGTCTCGATTGGACTTTCACCCCTATACCAAACTCGTCCGAGCGATTTGCACATCAGCAACGGTTTGATCCTCCACCCAACTTTCGTCGGGCTTCAATCTGGTCAGGCATAGATCGACTGGCTTCAGGTCTCCCACCATTGACTCCGGGCGAGCACACCCAGTCCCTCGCCTTACGGCTGCGGACTATTCGGTTTCCCTACGGCTACGCAGATCTACTGCTTAACCTCGCCAATGATCAGAACTCCCAGGGGCATTTTTCGAAACGCACGAATAGACGCTGCTCATATCTTCGCTTTCACGCCTATTCAGCTTGTTCCCGATTGGTTTCAGGGTCTTTTCACATCCCGCTAAGGATACTTTTCAGCTTTCGCTCACGCTACTTGTCAACTATCGGTCTCGAGTAGTATTTAGGATTGGAGGTCTCTGCCCCCCATATTCACGCGCGATATCCAACGCACGCTACTCAGGATACATTACATGGCCATATCCGTTACGTATACGGGACTTTCACCCTCTGTGGTGCGCCGTTCCAGGGCGACTTCTACTTCCCGGACTTAGGCTACAAATGTCCATACTCCACATTTCTCTAAGATTTCTCAAAGAGATTCGGTTTGTCCTATTCCGTGTTCATTCGCCACTACTTACGGAATACTCATTGATTTCTTTTCCTCCCCCTACTGAGATGCTTCAGTTCGGGGGGTTCCCTTTCCTACAATTCAGAGGAATGACTAATGTCAGGAGGTCCAATTCGGCAATTCGCGGATCAAAGAGATTCGTGCCTCTCCCCGCGACTTATCGCAGCTTGTCACGACCTTCGTCGGCTCTCGAGCCGGGCCATCCCCCAATCGGGTTGTAGCATCGTTATTTCTAATTGTACTCACTATTGTGAGGCCTCTGGTGTCCAGGCATATCAATTTAGGCTTCTCAGGCCACTCCGTCTCCCCGCAGGGCGAAGCAACCTCTGCCACTTACCATGATATCTCTGCGATATCAGAGCGCACAAAGCAGGCCTGCGACCAACCTATGATATTTGAAAGCGACGGGGGAACATACAAAAATAACTGGAATAAAATATACTATATTTTGGTTTTTTACTCAGATTCCAAGCCATTAATTCCATTATTTGGAAAATCTGGATCTCGATATACTCTACCTGTGAATGACAGACTAATTATTGAGATTAATGCAATTACTCCCCACATCATAAACTCTGAAGGCCAATCTAATGTATATCTAATAATACAATATACTGTAGCAATTGCTACGGTAAATAACATCAAAGGAAAGCCAGTTCTGAAAAATCGATTAAAAGATATATCATTTCCAGATTCTTCGGCCAATCCTGCCGCTACTACATTAGCAGATGCACCAATAATAGTACCATTGCCACCCAAACATGCTCCCAGAGCTAAAGCCCATGCAAGTGTCC
>LULO01000798.1_pt1 | contig 17499 bp, 12 predicted proteins | sample 728121 | NCBI WGS metagenome assembly LULO01 (sample SAMN03860287, study PRJNA289734) | marine metagenome | biome: seawater column; feature: ocean; material: water; isolation source: Red Sea water column Station 149 - depth 50m | place: Saudi Arabia: Red Sea | collected 2011-10-15 | depth 50 m | reverse complement strand
ATGTTATATAACATCATTGCAGAGCATAATTCAAAAGTCCTAGATGCAAATCCTGACTTTGATATGCAGACTTTTGATAACTTATTTCAAGCAATTACTATGGCAAAGGAGACTTATTTATGAAATCATTTTCAGAAAAATACTTTCCAGACTTGAATGAATTTGAGCATCAATATAACGATATATGGTTCAATAATATGCTCAATATGTTAACAGATAGTGGGCAATTATATGTTCCTATTCTTAACAAAACATTCAACAAATTAGGGGAGGAAATTGATAACAATGTCAATTAATACTATGCACAATGTATCATTAACTGAAGGACAAATATCTGTAATTCTTTATACTCTAGAGGAGAAAGTTGCAGAGTTAGATAACTTTGATACTGACAATAAGAATGAAGAATTAAGGGAAGATATTGATAGTATCTTTGAAATATTAGAGGGAGTTATTGATAAGTATTATGACAAAATAGAGGAAGCAAAGAGTAAACAACCCACCCCAGATTGGTAGTCTTAAGTATAAACAAATCATCTCATTGAGTCTTAAGTGAGTCTCAAACCAGTTATAATAGTGTCACATTCTACCAGAGAATAGGCATTATTTTTTGGTACAATTAAGGTAAGGCAAAAGAACTATTCAATTATTATGCTAACAGGAAATCAACTCATTCAAACCATTAAGGACAATTCAGACTTAAGCAAATCAGACTTATTAAGACTTACTGGTTATACTTCAGTAAGAAAAGATGGTTCTATTAAGTTAAACTTTACACAATTTTATCAGGCACTAATTAACATTAAATAAGGGTTAATTATCCCCACTAAATGTTAGTTACCTCTAAATTGAACTATTAATGTAAGCACTATTCTATTTTAAATTATGAGAAAAATTGAAGCAAAAATGAATAAGGCAATGAGACACTTTTTACCATTCTCTTCAGGTAATACAGTAGTAGTTCAAAATAGGGACGATATGGAGGTTTTTCTACATGGTAATCACATTGCTAGGTTCCTAGTTAGCAATCTAGACAACTCTAGAAGAGCATTTTTCTCTGGTATGACAGTTTAATCAGGAGGTATTTAATTATGCAAATTAAGTCAATTGATGAATCTATGTGTGTAGATTACTATGAAATTAAAGGTGCTAATGGTCAAATAGACACCCAAAATAGGTTAAAAGTATTAACTTTTATGGGTGAAACTATGAAAAAAGGTGTTATAAATGTATGGAAAATGGCAGAAGAACTTGATGATTATTTACAGAATTACAACTATAAAGTAACAATTAACACTAAAAGACCACCCCAATTAGTATTAAAAAAGGAGGATTATTATGTATCTTAGTGAACATTTTGGCAGAGCATTTTGGGTAGATGATGATAGCGAATTTAGAAGTTGCCCACTAAAAGTAAACAATAAACCTGATTTTAAGCAAGTAGATTATGTATCAGAGTGGACAGATTTAGAGGGTGTAGAGTTAAATAAGTTGTTTAATATACATCGTTTAGAGATAATTAATAAGGAAAAGTTTGGCAATAAATTAACAAAAAGTGACTATATTTTAACAGAAGATGTTTACAATGAAGTGAAAAAATGCTATAATTCTAGTAACTCAGAAGAGGTAATTTGACATGGAAAGTAACTTTCAAGAGGACAAAGATTATAAAGATGCAGTTAACTTATTGGAGGTAATTGAGGATACTGTTCAATACTTTTGTGATGAAAATAAGGTCTCAGGAGAGAAAGTTTGGCACATGATTAACTCACTAAGTGAAGTCAAATGTAGTTATTTTCCCTATGATAATGATTATGTAGAGGAAGAATTGGAGGACTAAATGTCAGATAGTGATGAAAAGTTTATAGCAATTAGTATAAACAAAGAGATAAAGAATCTATGTCCTGATTTAGAACCAGACCAACAAATTACACTTGCTAATATAATAGATAGCGAGTTTAATATGGAGGTAATATATAAAGAATTAGAAAGACATATAGTGGGTTATTTAGATGATATAGGGCAAGGATTTGAGATAATTGAAGAAGATTTAGAGGAGGAATTAGAAGAATAAAATGTTATTTAAGAGAGATAAACATAGCAAACTTAAGTTAATACTAAGGAGGTTATATCCCAAGCATAAAATAACAATTAAGGATAACAAAGATGGGTCGCAAACTATTACTTTATTATGACTAATTAGAGCATTATGTATCAACTAGTACACAAATTACCTTTAAAAAGTATTATAAATGTATTTAAAAATGTATATGAGTTGTTTATAAAGAGTAGTATAAGTTACTCTAGGATAGTATCCTTGTGTCATTATTAACCCTCTTATGTGTTACTTAGTGTCCCTAATTGTGCTTATTAAGTATCAATCTTATAGTCATCTTAGGGAACAAGGTATCACAAACTCTCCCAAATGTCAAGGGGGATTCTTTACACTTATACACAAATATTATAATTTGACAGTATAAAGAATTAATGGTAATATAGTAATAGGAAAACGTTATAAATTATGGGAAAGTGTTTGCCCTAAAGTTACACTTACTTACACAGATTACACAGAGGTTTATGTTAGTTTAGCACAGGATTACAGACACTAAGTATAAGTTTTCCACACCACAGGATTGTGGAAAACTGTGTAACATAGGGTGGGTTATTGTGACTTATAAAGTTATAATAACTCTTGGTAATTGCACCCCCTAAATGTTATTGTGAATTTGACAGTTATTCCTTAATTGTTGTTATTTTGTGGGGTTTGTGATGCCTGATTCGAAAATGCCTAACTACCCTAACCTACAGAGGTGACAAAGAGAGAGGTCAATATATAATTCAAAAAAAATTTCTGAGGTATACAAAAAAATTTCTGAGGTATTTTTCATGTTCCTATTACTTTTGCCCTTTAAGATTCTGAAGTTCATTGGGTGCATAGTAGTGTGTGCCATATTACTCTCAGTGGTCTCCCCCAATGAAATGAGTGAAAACCCCCCACAGCGTGTGGAGAGGTCATATTGACACTCTCTAAATATGGGAGTATAATAGTAAGTGAAATGGAGTTAGTATTTAATGGCTAAAGGATTTACTGTAAAGGCATCTAAACCTAAAAACAAAAAGAAGGATAAACCTGAGTGGGACTATGATAAGATTAAAGAAAGATGGAGAGGAAAGAGAGTAGTCTTCTGTATGCCTGGTAGGGGTGTCTCCTTTACATTCCTAAAAAACTTTGTGCAGTTGTGCTTTGACATGGTACAGAACCAGATGAGTATTCAGATATCACAAGACTACTCCTCTATGGTAAACTTTGCAAGATGTAAGTGTCTAGGTGCAAATGTACTCAGAGGTCCTGATCAGGTTCCATGGGATGGAAAACTAGATTATGACTATCAGTTGTGGATTGACTCTGATATTGTCTTTAACACTGAGAAGTTCTGGCAATTGCTTGACATGGCTCTCCCAGAGGAAGCAGTTACCTCAGAACCCATCTATGAAGATGTCAAGGATGAGAAAGGAGAAGTGGTACTAGGAGATGATGGAAAGCCTAAGACTAAACTTACAGGTATTAAGCAGACTATAGATCCTGAGAAGGAGAGACCTATTGCAGCAGGTTGGTATGCTACTGAAGATGGTAGAACTACCTCTGTGGCACACTGGTTAGAAGAAGATGACTTCAGAAACAATGGTGGGGTCATGAACCATGAAATGGTAGAGGGCATCTCCAAGAGAAAGAAACCCTTTACAGTTGATTACACAGGTTTTGGATGGGTGCTCATCAAGAAAGGTGTGTTTGAGCATAAGGATATGAAGTATCCATGGTTTGCTCCTAAGATGCAGTTGTTTGAGTCAGGAGCAGTCCAAGACATGTGTGGGGAAGATGTAAGTTTCTGCTTAGATGCTATGGATGCTGGATTTGAGATCTGGTGTGATCCTAGAATCAGAGTAGGGCATGAGAAGACTAGGGTGATCTAATGGTTATTACATTCTTTGCAATTCTACTAATACTTTTCATATTATTAGTATATCTCACTTATTATAATCCACACAGATGAACAAAATAGAAACAAGACCTAAGAAGACCAGACAGGGCAGAGGTAAGCATTCCAAGTATTCTGCCAGTTCTAGAAACAAACCTAGAAAGAGATACAGAGGTCAGGGAAGATGATCAAAGTAGACATGTCTGAGCAGTTCAGAAGAACTAAATCCCTAGTCACCCAGATTAGAAGGAAAATAGAAAAATCCGCGAAAAACCTCGTTTCTCTATAATCTATGGTATCCATGATAGTGTGGGCATATTTGATAGTTCTGATAATATGCCTGATAATCATAGCAATGAGGGACAAAATAAAGTAAATAGTAATGTATCACGAAGGAGGGGAAAATGAAAAGCATAGAAGACCACATCCAGAAGGATAAAGAGATCCTTGCTGACCCTAAACTATCAGAACCAATGAGAAGACACACATTGGAAGAACTCCATGAGTTAGAGGTCTATGTAGACCACCATCATGAAGAGATAGAAGCAGGTGATCACCATGATCCTAATGTTCTAGAACTGTTCTGTGAGATGCATCCTGATGAACCAGAATGTTTAGTATACGATGACTGAATTTTTAAGAGAAATAACCAATGATAAGTTGGTGCCAAAGGTGAAAACTGAGTCTAAACATAATGACTTATTTGAGTCTGAAGAGACTGAAGAAGATGAAATTTATGATGATAAGTCATAATACAAATTTACTGTAATAAATAAACCTAGATTATAGTAAATGCGTGCCAGTACAAAGACTTAGTAGGGGATTTAAAGACCTAAGTGCTAGTTTTCAAACTAATCCACTTAGCAATGATCTTATAGCGCTAAAGAATGAATCATCAATAGCACGCTCAGTTCGCAATCTAGTATTAACCATACAAGGAGAGAGACCCTTTCAACCAACTCTTGGTACAGGGGTCAATAATCTTTTGTTTGATAATATGGATAAGTTAACTGCTTCTTCCATTCGTTCTGAATTAAGAACTACCATTGAAAACTATGAGCCTAGAGTAGAGATTAATGAAATAATAGTTGAACCAGATTTTGAAAGAAATGCCTTTCATGTGACTCTACAATACTTTATTATTGGTATAGATGTGCCAGAACAAGAACTCACCTTTGCATTAGCACCCACAAGATAAATGCCTTTAGTTAACTTTAGCAACGTAGATTTTGATGAAATCAAAGAGTCTCTTAAGGACTATTTGAGAGCTAACTCCAACTTCACTGATTATGACTTTGAAGGATCTAATCTATCTGCAATCATAGACACCCTAGCATATAACACATATATCTCATCATATAATGCTAATATGATAACCAATGAGGTTTTCATTGATAGTGCCACTCTCAGAGAGAATGTGGTATCTTTAGCACGCAATATTGGTTATGTACCTAGATCTAGAAAGGCAGCAGTAGCAGATGTATCCTTCAGTGTAAATGCCTCAAATACAAATGCAGTTACATTAACTCTTAAAGCAGGTATTGTATTGACTACATCATCTCAATTTGGTGGGAATAGTTATACTTTTACTATTCCTGAGGATATAACTGTACCTGTAACATCAACTGGTGTAGCATTTTTTACAAATATTAAGGTTTATGAGGGAACTTTTATAACTCAGACCTTTACAGCAAGTTCTAGAAACCCAAATCAGAGATATATTCTTCCAAATGTAGGAATTGATGCAGATTTAATCAGAGTTATAGTAAAAGATAATGAAGCTTCTAGTGTAAAAGACAAATATTCAAGATTTTCTAGCCTTTTTGGAGTAGATTCATCCACAATGTTGTTCTTTTTACAAGAAATAGAGAATGAAAGGTATGAAGTAATGTTTGGAGATGGAGTTTTTGGTAAAAAAATTGAAGAACCTAACTTTGTAGAGGTAAGTTATGTAGTTTCTAATGGTGAAGCAGCAAATGGACTCAATAATTTCAGTTTTTCTGGTAGATTAGTAGATAATAGTGGTTCATCTGTGACCAGTGGAGTGTCTTTAGTGTTCACAAATTACCCATCATCAGGTGGAAGTGCTATAGAAAGCATAGAATCTATTAAAAAGTATGCTCCACAGATATATGCATCACAAAATAGAGCAGTTACAGCAGCAGATTTTGAAGCTTTAGTGCCTAGAATCTATCCAGAAGCAGAATCTGTGTCTGCATATGGTGGAGAAGAGTTAGTTCCACCTGCTTATGGTAAGGTTTTTGTCAGTGTTAAACCTTTTAATGGTGTATTTTTATCTAGAGCAGTCAAAGAAAACATTAATAGGGAGTTAAGAAAGTATTCTTGTGCAGGAATTGTCACAGAAATACTAGATTTGAAGTATTTGTATGTAGAAACTGAGTCAACTGTATATTATGATACAAGTAAAGCAGCATCTCCAGATGGCGTAAAGAATATAGTATTAGATAATCTTGTAAAATATGCTAATTCCACTCAATTAAACAAATTTGGTGCTAGATTTAAGTATAGTAAGTACTTGGGAGTGGTTGATAACAGTGAAGGTGCAATTACTTCTAACATAACAACTGTGTTTATGAGAAGGGATATGGAACCTAGCTTAAATACTTTTGGAGAATATGAAATTTGCTTTGGAAATGAGTTTCATATAAAGAATACTAATGGTTATAACATCAAATCATCAGGTTTCTTTGTAAGTGGTATTAGTGATTGTCTATATCTTGGTGATCTTCCTAATGCGGACAGAGCAACTGGAACAGTTTTCTTGTTTAAACTAGCTGCTCCTACCCAACCAGTGGTGGTAAAAAGAGGAATTGGTATAATAGACTACATACATGGAGAGATTAAGTTGAATCCTATCAATATTATCTCTACAAAATTGACTAGAGGAGTGCCTGGTGCAGAGGTTCCTCTAATTCAGATCTCAACATCTCCTCATTCTAATGATGTTATTGGATTACAGGATCTTTATTTACAACTAGATACTAGTAACAGCACTGTAACCATGATTCCTGATGAAATATCCTCTGGTACAAATACATCAGGATCAAGTTATAAAGTAACTTCTAGTTATGCTAATGGATCACTTGTGAGAGGCACTCCTCACATTGCTGGAACCTCAGAAGGAACATTGAATGTATCTACACCAACCCCTACATCTAGTGTTACAACTACAGTAGGAAGCAGTGGAAACACTACCACAACAACTCCAACAATGACAACACCTAGCACATCAACAACACCAAGTGCACCAAGTGCTCCTAGTGGAGGAGGTGGTGGTGGATATGGATCAGGATACTAATACTAAGTCACAATAATGACAATAGAAACTAAGATCAAATTTCAAGATATAGTTGAAAATCAAGTGCCACGTTTTGTGCGTGATGATTTTCCACTTTTACCTGATTTTTTAAAATCTTACTATGTTTCACAAGAAGTTCCTGGTGGAACTCTTGATTTAATACAGAATCTTGACAAATATGTAAAGGTAGATGAGTTATATGGATTAAAAACTAATACAATTTTGAGTGAAGACCTTACTCAAACATCAAGTGTAATAAAAACACAGGCTGCAGGTAACTTTACAGTAGGTTTTCCTGATAAAAATGGATTAATTAAGATAGATGATGAAATTATATTCTATGAGACTAAGACAGATAGCAATTTTGAGGGATGTAGAAGGGGTTTTAGTGGCATTACAAGTCATGTTGGGTCAAATACACCAGATAAACTGGTATTTTCCTCTTCTGTAGGTGCTGCACACACTGATGGTGCTGTAATTGAGAACTTAAATATACTATTTTTGCAAGAATTCTTCAAAAAAGTCAAAACTCAGTTTGCACCAGGTTTTACAGATAGACCTTTTGCACCAAATGTAGACCAAAGAAACTTCATTTTCAATAATGAGAGCTTCTACAGTGCTAAAGGAACAGATAGTGCTTTTGAAATACTCTTTAAAGCACTCTATGCTGCTGATGTAGAGGTGGTTCATCCAGACAAATATCTGTTTCGTCCATCAAATGCTGACTATAAGATTACTAAAGACTTCATTGTTGAGACAATTAGTGGTGATCCACAGCAGTTAACTAACCTTACACTCAATCAGAACTCAACTGGAGCAAGAGGTACTGTAACTAATGTAGTTCCCATATCATATGATAAGAATCAATACTATCAAATAAGCATTGATTCTGGTTTTTCTAGAGATATTAGTGTAAAGGGAACTATTTTTAATGAATTTAGGGTAAATCCAAAGACCAAAATTACAAATCCCATCAGTATTGGTGGAACAATTCTTGATGTAGACTCAACTTTAGACTTTCCAGACACAGGAAAGTTGATTATTAAGGATATTGATGATAATCCAGTGTCTTTAGCATATACTGGCAAGTCTATAAACCAATTTTACAACATTACAGGTGTTAATAATACCTTTAAAGAGGCAACTGACATAAGATTGGATGATTATTCCTTTGCTTTTGTTGGAGTTAGCACTGATGATCAGATACAAGTCAGAATGAGTGCTGCTTTACAGGATATTGAGTTCAAAGAACCAAATAATTCATATGAAATTGGTGATATTATCAAACTTCAGTCATTAGGAGTAGAATCTAAGATTGAAAAGGCAGCAAATTTCACTTATAACATTAAAACTAACTGGCAAATTGCTGAAATTCAGATTATTGATGAAGAACAAAGAAAATATACACTAATTACCTTTGATGAGCAATATTTAAAGATAGGGCATAGGATTACTTTGACAAGTAATGACACAATTCCTGTTGTAGTCACTGGAACAGTGTCTCAAGTCACTTCTGCAACCTCTTTTGAGGTCTTATTGTCAGATGTTATTTCATTACAAAGAGTTTGGACATTTGAAAATCAAATTTTAAAAGGAAATTCATCAAAATACCCATATTTGAATGATTTTATTGCAAATGTACAAAACAGTTACATATTAACTGATACTAAAGATGTCTTAGTTGCTTCTAATTCACTTCCTAACTATGCAAATAAGGAAACTAACCCATATGATAGGAAAATTACCTTCACTGGTAGGTTAGTTAGCACTGAAACTATACCTTTAACCACTACAACTGATCATGGGTTCTATACAGGTGATGCAATTTACTATAAAGCTGGTATAACCAATGTTCAAAGCACCACTGCTGATGGTATAACCTTTAATACACCTGTTGAGAGTAGATTTAACAATATAGAGGATGGTGTCTTCTATGTAAGAAGAGTTGATGCCAATAATATTAAACTAGCACGTAGTAAAGGTGACTTATATACAGATGTATATGTTGAATTTACTGGAGATGTTGCAGATAATGAATTTATATACTTTGATTTCTATCAAAAGAGGTTAGAACCTCAAGAATTGGTCAGACAAATACTTCCACCTGATAATAAAGGTGGAGTTTATGAAACTGAACCAGGATTTACTGGTATTCTTAATAATGGTGTTGAAGTTTTAAATTACAAGTCTCAAAATAGCACTATTTACTATGGTGATGTATTATCTTTCCAAGTAAAGAGAGGTGGATATAATTATGATGTGGTAAATCCTCCTTTATTGGTGGTGAATGATACTGTAGGAACTGGAGCTACTGGAATTGTTGCTACAGAGGGTGCATTTGAGAGAATAGAGGTAATTGATCAAGGATATGACTATGTTGACACACCAACCATCTCTATAACTGGTGGTAATCCTACCTCTGTTGCAAAAGCAGAAGCAAATATGGTTGCAATAAACCATATACTTCCTTTTAACAGTGGTGAAGACTCTGGTGGTGGTAATGGTGTTCATTTATCAAATGATACCATTGGATTTACTACTTTTCACAAATTTAGAGATGCTGAAAGAGTAATTTATGATAATGGTGGTCAAACTAATGTTGGTGGTATGACCACTGACTCATCATATTATGTTTCAGTAGTAGATAACTTTAAAATTAAACTTCATAACACTGAATCAAACGCTATCAGTGGAACTGACCCTATTGATTTAACTTCCTATGGAGTTGGAAGACAATTTATCAGAGCATTTGAAGTAAAGAGAGTTGTTTCAAGTATAACTGTTACTGATTCTGGTAGTGGGTATCAAAACAAGAAAAGAACCATTGGTTCTGCAGGAATTATAACTGCTACAGATAGTATTAGTACAGATAGTATTAGTATTAAAAATCATGGATATCTTGAAAAAGAGATAGTTAGATACACTGCACCTACAACAGGAGATTCAGTTACTGGATTAGCAGAAAATAAAGACTATTATGTTGTAAAATTAAGTGATAATGAATTTTCACTGTCTGAAGTTGGAATAGGATCAACTGGAGTTGACTATTATTACAATAATAGAATATTTGCTAAGTTGTCAAAGACAGGTGGTGGATCATTTAACTATCAACCAATATCTGTTACTGTTGAAGGAACTATTGGTGTTTCCACCAGATCTGGTGGACAGAATTTCAACGCTGTTTTACAACCAATTGTAAGAGGGCAAGTATCATCTGTTGATTTGACATCTGCAGGTGTTGGATATGGTGCTTCTGAAATAATTAACTTTAACAGACAACCAGTTATTACTTTTGAGAATGGTGAAGCTGCTCAAGCAGAACCAATTATCAATAATGGTAAAATTGATAGTATTTTAATTAAAAATTCAGGAAGAAATTACTGGGCACCACCTGATGTGACCATTGAGAGTGATACAGGAAATTATGCCCAATTAACTGCTATAACAGATCCAACCACTGGAAGAATAAATGAAATTAAAGTGATAAAAGGTGGTTCAGGATATGTTAATGGTCAAACTGATATTATAATAACTGCACCAGGTTTAACTGCTCAAGTAGAGGCACAAATTCATCCATGGCAGATAAATTTATTTGAAAGGAACTTAATAAACATAGGTAGTGATGACGGAATAATAGAGGAGAATGCAGATCATACATCTTTACAATATGGACACCTTTATGCACCTCGTCCATTAAGAGAAGCAACATATGCTATTGCTGGAGAAGCAGAGGATAACACTCTGTATGGTACCCCAGATCTAGTCAGAGATGCTGAATCAGGTGTTGAGGTGTCTAGTGTCAATCACTCACCAATTCTTGGTTGGGCACATGATGGAAACCCAATATATGGACCTTATGGATTTACTAACAATGATGGTAGTGGATCTATTGTTGAAATGAAGTCTGGATATGAATTAAAACCAAATGAAACTAACAGACCACCACTTTCTCTATATCCAGCTGGATTTTTCACAGAAGATTATCAATTTATTGGAAATGGTGATTTAGATGAACATAATGGTAGATTTGCCATAACACCAGATTATCCAAAAGGAATCTATGCTTATCATGCTACTATAAAATCTCAGAATGATGCTACAGGACCTTTTGAGAACTTCAGAAGACCAGCATTCCCTTATTTTATAGGTGCAACTTTTAAGTCTAAACCTAATCCTTTTAATTTTGGTATTGAGTCTATTCAATCCAAATATGACATTATTAATAATGGTTGGATAAGAAATACTAGAGATTATCATACTAATTCTGCTAGAAGTGGATATGATTATATTTTCAATTCTAATGATGTTAGAAAACAAACTTTAGAAATTAGTGAAGTTACTTTAGGTGAAGTTAATAAAATAGGAATCACTACAGGAGGAACAAATTACAAAGTAGATGATAAAGTTGTTTTTGATAACACAGGAACTGGTGGTGTAAATGCACAAGCTCTTGTTAAGAGGATTGGTGGACAACAGGTTAATACAATTAGTCTTGCAACCACTAGTTTTTCTAATGTTGAACTTGTACCATCTAGATCATCCTCCTCATTTACTGGTATAGTAACTACACCTCATAATTTAATTAATGGAAGTATTATTAGAATAAGTGGATTATCAACTAATGTTAGTGGATTTCCTGATAATGCTGCATTTGGTGTTGGTGTTTCTAGTGAAGCATATACATTATCCAGTGATATGGTTGCTCAAACTGGTGTAGAATTTATTGATGTTATTGGTCCTTTAGGTGCAGAATCTTTAAGAGAAAATGATATTTTAGCAATTGATCAGGAAAGAGTAAAAGTTTTAGATATTTTACCAGAAAATGGACAACTTCGTATATTAAGAGCAGTTGATGGAACTACAGCAGGTGTTCACACTAATACTTCCATCCTGTATGAAGATCCTAGAAGGTTCATGTTTAGAACTCGTACTGGAATACAAACAATTACATCATTTAATATTAATTCAGAATTTTATTTTGATCCAGCTAATGTGGTTGGAACAGGAACTGCAAGGGGAGTTGGTATAGGAACTACAATTACTTTTACAGATGTAGTATCATCAGGAAATACACAAGCATTTGTTCCAACACAAAATTTATACTTTGAAGCACATGATTTCCAATTGAATGATGAGGTTGTTTATAAAGCAAATGGTGGAACACCTATCTTAGTATGGACAGGAGTTGCTGGTAATCCTTATGTTAATTTAGATACTTTTTCTAATCTTTTTGTTGTTCCTTTATCTGGAAATACCATAGGTATAGCAACAGGTAGAGTTGGTTTAGGTAGTGATTCTGATGGAAATTATGTAGGTGTAGATAGCACTGCTGTTCCATCAAGCCTATACTTTGTAAATCTTGGTGTTGGTAATACTCATAGTTTCACTACTAGACTTAATAATGTTATTACTGGAACCATAACACAAAATGTTGTTACTGTATCAACATCCTCTACACATTTATTGTCAAATAAAGACACTGTATTTGTTTCAGTAAAACCAACAGATATAAAAACTGTAGAAGTTAAGTATAATGATTTTAACAGAAGAATAGTTTTTGATCCTCAGGACTTTGTTGCTGGTGATGTTGATTTATCTCTAAGCACTATAAAAGTAACTCAAGGTGTGTTTAATATTGGTGATAAAGTCATTCACACTGCATCATCACCTGCAGGTGGTTTAGTGAATGAAAGAATGTATTATGTTATGCTTTATGATCAAACTAATATCAGACTGGTTGAAGAAAGAACTGAATTACAATCAAAAAATCCTAAGTTTGTAACCATAACAAGCACTGGTGCTGGCACTTTATCTAAAATTAATCCATCTCTTCTTCTTAGAAAGAATCAACAACTTAAATTTGATGTATCAGATTCTTCATTGTCATTTACTGATGATGGAATAACATACTCTGCATTTAAACTACAGTTCTTTAAAGATAAGGAATATCTAGATGAATTTATAACCACTAAAAAGAATGATGCTTATGAAGTTAGATCTTCAGGTAGAATGGGTATTGATTCAGATGCTGTTGTCACAGTATCCATGACAGATGATGTTCCTCCTTTATTATTCTATAAATTTAATGTAAATAACATAGACAGAATTACTACTATCAAAAATGAGATTAAAATTGATACTACAGTTTCTCAATTTAATCAAATTAATATACAACCAACTTATTATGATGGTGGATATAAAGTCACTGGAATAGGAACTACAAGTTTTAAATATGATATTCCATTCACTCCAGATATAACTCAGTATGACCCAACTGTTGCAGATATAAGTTATGAAACCACATCTAAAACTGCTCAAGGTGCAGTGGTTGACTTTAGATTAAGGAGTGGTGGTCAGAACTATAGAAAACCACCTACAATCACTGGTGTCTCTGTTGGATCAACAGTTAGATCTGGTATAGGAAGTGGTGCTATATTAGTTGCTCAAACATCTTCTATTGGTCAGATAACTGGCACTAAATTAAACAATATAGGATTTGACTATCCTTCTGATAGAACTTTAAAAGTTATTCCTAACCTCCCTGATATTGTGGAGATTGATAGGTTAAGTTCTATTGATTATGTTGAGGTTACTTATCAAGGTCAAAACTATCCAGCTCCTCCTGATATAGTTGTTATAGATGGTTTTACCAAAGAGGTCTTAGGTGATGTTGATTTAGAGATGGTGTTAGGTGAAGATAGACTTAAGATAATTCAAAATACAGAAGGGATCTATAATGTTGAACCTAGAATAGTTCCTGTTGGTAATCCAAATGGAATTGGTATCAGAGACTTAACATATAGTAGTGATGGATCAGGCACAACAACAAATTTACCAAATACAGTTAGATTATTCTTTGATAGAACATTTAGCAATGCAGCAGACTTTGAAAAAGGTGGTTTTGCTGTTGGAGAAAGATTCCTACTTGAGAATGTTAGTGTTGGTTTAGGTAGCACTGGTAGAGGTTATAATTCAAAAGAATATGGATATAAATTATGGACTATAACTGCAGCTAATGGTCAAATAGGTGGTGCTAATGCATTTATAGAGTTTGTCTTACCTGCAGAGGAACTAGAAGGTAGAGTGCCAGGTGTAATGATTCCAGCAGAGTCTGCTGCTAGAGTTGTATTAGAAAGTCACTTCCCTAGATTTAGAACTTTCTTAAAACAGAATCAATTCTTCAATGGTGAGACTGTCATTGATGATATTGGTCAGATAGGTGTTATTGAAAGATGGAAACCAGAAAGTAATCAATTAACTATTTCAACTGAACAAGAATTTAGAATTGGATCTAAAATTACTGGACAAAGTTCAAAAATATCTGCACTTGTTACAAGTAATTTAAATTTCCCTGCTGAGATCACAACTGGTGCTGGAACCACTGTAAATCATGGATTCCAATCTGATTCTGGAATGCTTAATAATAGTTTCCAAAGATTACCTGACAATGCTTACTATCAAAGATTCTCATATGCTTTAAGATCTCTTATTCCCATTGATACTTGGGGTGATACTGTAAAATCACTATCTCATGTAGCAGGTTTTGATAGATTTAGTGATTTAGACATAGAAAGTAAAGATCCTGATGCTGTCATCACTAGAACTGAGCCAGCAAACTTTGAAGCAATTGCTGAAATACAAAGCACAGCTGAGGTTCATGTTTATCCTGATTTTGATAATGTTAGTGAGATAGCAGTCAATGTAAATGGTGAATTAGTATCAAGAGACATATTATTTGCAAATAGACCTATAACAGATTTCTTCCAATCTATAGGAAACAAGGCAATTGATATTGATGACTTTAGTGCAACATTTAACAACCAAGAAAGAACTACTAAGTTCTCTAGAGTTGGTGAGTTTACTAAAAATGACACCTTCAATAAAGTCTTTACTTTAGTAAAAGATCAGACATTTAGTGATGAGAGACAATTCTCAATTGTTTCTTTAATGCAGCATGATGATGTGGCATTTATTAATGAATATGCAGTATTAGAGACTTTCCCTGAGTTAGGAACATTTGACTATATTCCAACAACTGCAGGATGGGATTTAACATTTAATCCAATCAGAACTGAATTTAATTTATATGATGTAACTAATGCTTCTATAAGTATAAAAGATAATATCGTAGGTGTAGGAAGCACTGCTTTAGGGGATGCTGTTTCATTTGCATCTACACATGTAGATATTGGTATTGGTGTTACTACAACTATTGCAAAAATGCCTGTATCATTCAGATCAGGTCACTTCATGGTTCAACTTGAAACTCCTAATCAAGACTTCTTTGGTAGTGAAGTTACTGTGATTCATGATGGAACAAAAGTAAATGCAATAGAATATGGTGAGATACAAAATAAATCAGGTGAAAATATTACAGGATTTGGTACTTTTAATGCAACCATAGTTGGAACAAATGTAAATCTAGATTTCATACCAAGTGTTGGAGTTGCTCTGACTGCAAATGCTTCTTCTATTTTCTTAGCATCTTATCCTCAATCTTCTGGTATTGGATCTTGTACTTTAGATACAGTTAGACTTATATCAGATAAGAGGCAAGTTGCTGCTGGTGTCACTACTCCAATTGCAACTTATGCTAGTGATGGATCTGGTGTTAATTTTAGACCAACTGCAGCATATTATTTTGTATCTGTAGAAGGAACAGGTGGTGCAGATGGAATGTATGAAACTTTTGAAGCTGCTTTAATTAATTCAGAAAATAATGAAGCAGTTGTTGATTTTGGAGAGGTTAGTCTTAATACTACATCATTAGGAACAGTGAGTGCAAGTTCTGGTGGTAACAATGCTAATTTAACTTTCTTCTCAGATACTCCAGCTAATGTAATAGTGTTTGGACTAGAATTGCAAATATTTGATAACCAAGAATTTGCTCCAAATCTACCACTTAATAATGTTGAAGTTCTCAGTAATAGAGGAAGATATGTAGGAACTAAGTTAGATCTTCAAACTGCCTTTGATTTGAAACATAATGAAGATCCTATACTTAGAAGACAATTTAATGGTAACTTAGATGCTGGAACTGGTTCAAATGGTTTAAACATAGCAAAGAATACAGTTAATATTCCAAATCATTTTTTTGTTACTGGTGAAAAAGTTAATTATAGTTTCCAAGGAGCAACTACTCTTAATGCTGTTAGTATTGAAGAGACAGTGGTTGCTGGTATTGGCACAACTGATAAACTTCCACAAGAATTGTTTGTTGTTAAGTTTGGTGATGATGGATTGAGATTTGCTGAGACAGCAGAGAAAGCATTAAAGAAAAATCCTGAAGTATTCACAATTACTTCAGTTGGTATTGGAACATCACATCATATTACTGCAACCAATGAAAACTCTAAGGCAATTATATCTATTGATAATGTAATACAATCACCAATAGCTGGTACTGCTGTTACAACTGCACTGAGTGCTGATATAGTCTTTGCTCAAATCACTGGTGTAACTGGAATAACGTCGTTCGCTGCGGCAGATCTTGTCAAAATAGACGATGAGATATGTAAAGTTCTTGATGTTGGAGTAGGTGGTAATAACTTAAAACTATTAAGAGCACAATTAGGAACAGGTCTTGCTGCACACTCAGCTGGTTCTGTGGTTACTAAGTTGATTGGTAATTATAACATTAATAAAAACACATTACACTTTGCTGAAGCACCTGCAGGTAATACACCACTCAGTACAACAACTGATCCAGATTCAACATCATTTGCTGGTATTGTAACTCATTCAACTTTCCATGGAAGAATATTTACTAGAACTGGTAAACAGAACTCTACTCAAGAGACATACACCAATAATATGGTGTTCAATGATATTTCACATGAGTTTACAGGTATTCAGAGTGCATTTACTTTAACAACTGGATTTGGAGATTCTAAGACTAATGCTATTGGATTTGCAACTAATAATGGTTGTGTATTAGTTAATGATGCATTCCAACAACCATCATCTCTAGAACAAGGTAACTATGACTTTAATCAAGTTGGTGGTGCAACCACAATTACCTTTACTGGTGAAGCAGAGTCTCTTGCAGCATATCGTAGACCAACTGATGTAGTATTAGGTGAGAATGCAAATAGAAGTAACTACCCATCTGGTGGTAAGATTCTATCTGTTGGTTCAGTTGGTGGTTTTGCATATCAACCTTTAGTTGCTGCTGGTGGAACTGCTACAGTCTCTGCTGCTGGT
>LULO01000477.1_pt1 | contig 17608 bp, 20 predicted proteins | sample 728121 | NCBI WGS metagenome assembly LULO01 (sample SAMN03860287, study PRJNA289734) | marine metagenome | biome: seawater column; feature: ocean; material: water; isolation source: Red Sea water column Station 149 - depth 50m | place: Saudi Arabia: Red Sea | collected 2011-10-15 | depth 50 m | reverse complement strand
GTTCTATTCCAATCGAAAGTCTCACATAACTAGGATTTACTCCAGCTGCTTCCATATCATTATCTGATAGCTGAGAGTGGGTTGTTGATGCTGGGTGAATAGCTAAGCTTCGAGCATCACCAATATTTGCAACATGATAGAACATATTTAAATTATTTATGAACTTTTCACCACTCGCTTTACCGCCTTTAAGTTCAATACCACAAAGTGCCCCATGACCTCCCTTAAGGTATTTATTTGCTCTTTCACCAGCTTCACCTTCATCAAGACCAGCATAGATTACTCGTGAAACTTTATTATGTTTAGATAGATACTCAGCCACCTTTGCAGCATTAGAGCAATGCTTTTCCATTCTCAAAGATACTGTTTCTAAACCTTGAATTATTTGAAATGCACTTTGTGGTGGTAGAGCTGGACCTAAGTCTCTCAACCCTACAAACCTAGCTCTTACGATGTAAGCGATCGGACCAACTGCTTTTGCAAATTCTGTCCATATCATACCATGATAACTTGGATCAGGGTTATTTAACATAGGTTGTCTTTTGGGGTCTTTAGCCCAATCAAATTTCCCACTATCAACAATTATTCCTCCAATAGTAGTGCCATGACCGCCGATGAATTTAGTAAGTGAATGTACAACGATAGTTGCACCATGCTCAATTCTTTCATTGTGTTAGCAAATAAATTCCATGTTCCACCATATAAATCGGTTGAACTAACAATATTATCCCCAGCTTTGACTAAATTTTGAATGCTTAACATAGATGCTGATTGGCCAGAACTAACACATAATGCTCCTACACCACCTTCCATTGCTGCAACTCTTTTTTCAAGAACATCAACTGTAGGGTTCATTATTCTTGTATAAATATTACCAAAATCTTTAGCTCCAAATAAGTTAGCTGCATGTTCAGTGTTATGAAACTGATATGAAGTTGTTTGATAAATTGGAACAGCTACTGACGTTGTAGAAGGGTCACTTCTGTAATCACCTCCATGTAATGCAATTGTTTCAGGGTTTACAGAATCTGCTGGATTAAATTTATTTTTTGCCATTTTTTTACCTCTATTTATATTTTCTTCGAGTTTCACAGCAAACAAAAAAACCGCATCATAATACTATGTGCGGCTGATGGCTTAGCTGTATAAGTCCGCAAGCTGTATTAAACTCGACAATATATTGAATAACACTCTAGGACTTATGTAAAGCGTAATAATTTAAAAAGTATCATAATACCAGTAATTAAATATATGAATTTATTATATAAATATATGTTGTTGACATATTTTACTGTATTCTCTAATAAACAACAATATGACTACATCTAAGATACTAAAGCAAACTGCGTCTCTAAGAAAAGAGGACATTAAGAAAGATTGGCTATTGATCGATGCAAAAGACATAGTCTTGGGCAGACTGGCTACAAATGTCTCAAATATTTTAAGAGGAAAGCATAAGCCCACGTATACGCCACATGTGGATTGTGGTGACAACGTTGTTATAATCAATGCTGAAAAAGAAAGATACTGGAGGGAAAATTTCCAGACCGACTTGTCAGATTAGCTGTTAAAAGAATGATTCCTAAAGGGCCACTAGGAAGAAAGCAGCTATCTAATATGAAAGTATATGTAGGAGATAAGCATCCACACGAGGCTCAAAATCCTAAAATATATAACATACAGGATGTAGTTTAGATGAACGAAACTATGAATAACAATACTGAAGAAAATGTAGTTAAACCTGTATTAGATAATCTAGGCAGATCTTATGCAACAGGCAAAAGAAAGAATGCTGTAGCAAGAGTATGGATAAAAGATGGATCTGGAAAAATTGTAATAAACGGTAAGGATGTAGATAAATACTTTTTAAGACCTGTTTTAAACATGTTAGTAAATCAGCCTCTTGAACTTACGAATAAAAAAATGAATGTTGATACAACAGTTACAGTTAGCGGTGGTGGAATGTCTGGTCAGGCTGGTGCTGTCAGACATGGAATTTCAAAAGCTCTAACTTTGCTAGATCCAAACTTAAGACCAATCCTTAAAACTGAAGGTTTACTTACTAGAGACTCTCGAATTGTTGAAAGAAAAAAATATGGTAGACGTAAAGCGCGTAGACGTTTCCAATTCTCAAAAAGATAATTTTTTTCAAACTTCTATTTTAAAATTAAAAATTAATTATGAAAAACGTAGCTATATTAGGTGCTAGTGGTTTTGTAGGACAAGAAATAATCAAAATTTGCCTCAACCACCCCCATGTTAAGATTGTTGCTTTATCTGCAAACAAGTCTGCAGGTGAGACAGTTCAAATCCATGACTCTGTTGGTATACAAACACCACTCAAATACAAAAGCTATGAAGACATAAATTTTAGTAGCATTGATTATGTATTTAATTGCTTGCCAAATGAAAATCTTCACAAAAGAAGCGATCTATTGAAATCAGATGTCAGTATAATTGACCTTTCAGTTGATTTTAGACTTGATGATAAAAATGAGTATGAGAACTGGTATGGCTTTAAACACGGCAACTTTGAGGTAAACGATGAATTCCAATATGGGTTAACAGAGTTTTATAGAAATAAGATAAAAAAATGTAAGCATATTGCAAACCCTGGCTGCTATGCAACTAGCATCTTAATCCCACTAATTGAATTGATAAAACAAAATGCAATTAAAACCGACGATATCGTTATTGACTCAAAATCAGGTTACTCAGGTGCAGGTAAAACAAAGGGAAAAAAAGAGTTAATTAAGGAAGTAAATGAAAATATCAGAACCTATGGTATTGGTGATCACAAACACATAGCTGAAATAAACCAAGAACTAAGTAAAATCAAAAATATTCAAACTGAAGTTTTCTTTGCGGCTAATATATTACCTGTTGAAAGAGGTATTTTGAGTAACATATATATTGACACAAATGAGGTATCTCAAAATGATATTTACGATATATTACAAAAAAGATTTAATGATGAGCATTTTATACAATTGCTACCAATGAATGAAATTCCCTCCTCTAGGGAAGTAGTTGGTACCAATAACTTAGTCATAGGATTAAAAAAGGGATATAAAGAAAATAAATTATGTATTGTTAGTGTTTTAGACAATTTGGTAAAAGGTGCTGCTGGACAAGCAGTTCAAAATTTTAATCTTATGAATGATTATGATGAGAGGTTAGGACTAGAATGAGAAAAAAAATAATAATTATTTTTAATTTATTTTTATTTTTATTTACTTTCAATGCCTGCTCATCAGCAAAAAATTTTTCTTTTTATGAGTTTTTTATCAACCCAAATGCTGCAGAATTAATTTTAGATGATCAAGAAAATGCTCAGAAACCAGATTTAGAGAGCGTACCAGAAAAGGTTGAAATCGATGAGTAAAACTTATGGTGTCGGAATCGCAGGACTTGGAACAGTTGGATCGGGGTTTCTCAAACAATTAAAAAATTTTAAAACACCCTCTCAAAAAACTGCAAATATCAATGTAATTAAAATTGCTGTTAAGAACTTAAGAAAAAAAAGAAGTTTATCAGTTAAGTCTCTACCGTTAACAACTGATACAATGTCATTAGCAACAAATGACAATGTAGATATTTTAATTGAGCTCATTGGTGGCTCAAAGGGAATAGCATATAAAGTTGTTAAAAAAGCACTCCAAAATAAAAAACATGTAATTACCGCTAATAAAGCTTTGCTTGCAGTACATGGAAATGAGTTATCTAAAATTGCTGAACAAAATAATGTTTGTCTCAATTATGAAGCAGCTATTGCTGGCGGTATACCAATTGTAAAAGCTGTAAGAGAAAATTTGCGACTTAATAAAATAAACAAAATATATGGTATTTTGAATGGTACTTGTAACTACATTTTAACAAAGATGGAAAATAATGCGGGAGATTTTAAAAATGTATTAAATGATGCTCAAAAAAAAGGTTTTGCTGAGTTAGATCCAACATTTGATATTCAGGGTATTGATGCAGCTCATAAGATCACATTGTTATCAAGTATTGCTTTTGACATTCCTGTAAATTTTAAAGCTACTTTTATAGAAGGTATTACTAAGATTGATAAATATGATTTTGTTTTTGCAAAAGAATTAGGATACTCAATAAAATTGTTATCAGTTGCTTCTAAAAAATTAAGTAAGATCGAACAAAGAGTTCATCCTTGTTTTGTTAAACTAAAATCAGATATTGCAAAAGTGAGTAACGAGATTAATGCTGTTGTTGTAAATGACTCAGTAATTGGAAAAAATATTTTTGAAGGCCCTGGTGCTGGAGCTGGACCAACGGGAGCTTCTGTTATGTCAGACCTTATGGACATTATAAGAGGTACATATAATTATCCATTGGGCGTATCAATGAAAAAGAAAAAGAAGTTAAAAATCCAGAAAATTGATGATTTGTCATTCCCATATTATTTGAGAATTACAGCCAAAGATAAAGCCGGGGTAATGGCAAAAATTTCAAAAGCTCTATCAAAAAGAAAAATTTCGATTGAAAGTATAATTCAAAAGCCATCGAAAAGGTCAAATTTTGCTGAAATTATTTTGATAACTCACACAGTTAAAGAATCTTCGCTTTTATCATCTATTAAGCAGATAAAAAGATTACCAGAAGTAAGCTCATCTGTTAAATTTATCAGAATTGAAGATTCGTTATGACCGTAATATCAACTCAATATGCATCAGGAATTGTAGCTGCAACTGAAAAGGCTGCAATTGCATCGTCTAAATTAATAGGTCTTGGTGACGAAAAAGCAGCAGATCAAGTTGCTGTAGACGCAATGAGAACAGCTTTAAACGCAATTGATTTTGATGGCAGAATTGTTATTGGTGAAGGTGAGAGAGATGAAGCGCCAATGCTTTATATTGGCGAGGAAGTAGGAACTGGCAAAAATCACGAAGTTGATATTGCGTTAGATCCTTTAGAAGGAACCACTATAACAGCTAAGGGCATGCCAAATTCATTATCTGTAGTAGCTGCAGCTCAAAAAGGAGGGTTGCTCTATGCGCCAGACACTTACATGAATAAGATTGCAGTTGGCGGTAGTCTTCCAAAAGATGTAATAGATCTTGATGCAGCTGTCGAAGATAACATAAAAAGTATCGCGGAAGCTAAAAAAGTTAAAATTAGTGAAGTTACTGCCTGTGTATTAGAAAGACCCAGACACGATGATATAATTGAGTCTTTAAGAACAATTGGCTCAAAAATTGTTCTTATTCCTGACGGCGATGTAGCAGGAGTAATTATGACAACACAAGAACATAATCCAGTTGATATTTACCTTGGCATCGGCGGAGCTCCTGAAGGAGTTTTAGCTGCTGCAGCACTGCAATGCATTGGTGGTCAAATGCAAACCAGACTCGTAATTAATAATGACGATGAAAAAAACAGAGCTGAAAAGATTGGTATTAAAGACCTAGAAAAAAAATATAATCTTAATGAACTTGCACACGGCGATATTATCTTTTCTGCTACAGGTGTAACAGAAGGTACTATGGTTAGAGGAGTAAGATCTGACAGCAGTCACTACATAACCCATTCACTAGTTTTAAGAACTGGCGAAGCCGCATCTCAGTATATCGAGACTTATCACAAAAAAGATTGAACTATGAGAAAAGATTCTTTCGACGAAGATTTTTTTTCTCTAACAAATAAAAAATGGTCTTTAAAAGAATATAGCGAAAAAGATACGGAATATATTTCGCAAAGTTACGAATACGTTTTAGCAGACATGGAAAAAGCCTGCGAGAGACTTTATCAGGCAATAATTAATAAAGAACGAATTGCAGTATTTGGTGACTATGATGTTGATGGCTCAACCTCGACTTCGACTTTAATTAATTATTTTAAACAAATTTCAGTGAATCTAAAATTTCATATACCCGATAGATTTAGTGAAGGATATGGACCCAGTGTAGATACTTTTTCAAATTTTAAAAAAAGAGATGTAAAAATTATTTTTACCGTCGATTGCGGAACAATGGCCTTTTCTGAGATTGAATATGCGAGAGAGCAAGGTATGGATGTAATTGTCTTAGATCATCACATTCCAGAAATAAAACTACCAAAAGCAACAGCAATTATAAATCCAAATAGAATGGACGATAATTCAGGATTAAACTATCTTTCTGCAGTTGGTGTAACTTATATGTTCATTATCGGACTTAACCGGAAATTAAGACGTGAAGATTGGTTTAAAAAAAATAACCTAAAAGAACCAAACCTTATTGCTTTGTTAGATCTTGTTGCTTTAGGAACTGTTTGCGATGCTGTTCCACTAAAAGGATTAAATCGAATTCTAGTTTCAAAGGGAATCGACGTAATACAAAAACGATTAAATCCAGGTTTAAATTCATTGATTGAAAAATCAAATATAAAATCAAAAGTATCTGTTCATGATCTTGGTTTCAAGATTGGTCCAAGAATCAACGCTGGTGGAAGATTAGGTTTTTCAAACTTTGGCACAGACTTATTAACTGAAAGTGAAAAAAGTAAAATCGATAGTATCTCAAACGATTTAGATAAATTTAATTCTGAGAGACGTACTATAGAAAGTTATGTTTTAGATCAAGCTATCGCCCAAGTTGATGATAAAAAACTAAAAAATAAACTACTGATCGTATCTGGTGAAGGATGGCATGAGGGGGTAATTGGTATTATTGCAAGTAGACTTAAAGATAAATTTAATAAGCCTAGCATTGTTTTCTCGATAAATAATGGCGAAGCTAAAGGTTCTGGACGCTCAATAAAAGGTATTGATCTTGGTCAGTTAGTTATTTCTGCTGTTCAAAGTAATTTGCTTAAAAAAGGCGGAGGACACTCTATGGCAGCTGGATTAACAATAGAATCTGAAAAGATAGAAGAATTAGAAAAATTTTTTGAAAAACAATTGACCAATAAAGTAATAAATACTCAAGATAATAAAATTTTATTTGCTGATGACATTTTAAGTACATCAGCAATCAATTTAGATGTTCATAAGGAAATTGAAAAAATTGGTCCTTTTGGATCAGAGAATCCTGAACCATCTTTTATTTTTAAAAATGTGATACTCGCGACTGTTGATCAAATAGGTGAGGAGCATTTTAAATGCCTTATTAAATCTGATGGAGGAAAATTTATTGAAGCGATGGCTTTTAGAAGTGCAAAAACACAGCTTGGAGAAGAATTAATAAAAAATAAAGGTTCATCAGTTTGCTTATTCGGCAAAATAAAGATCAATGAGTGGGGGGGTAAAAAAATACCTCAAATACATATTATTGATATTTCCGCATCACAAAATAGTTAATCAATTATTGATTTAGACCGATTATTAGATATATAAATAAGATATAAGGTCCCTTCGTCTAGCGGTTAGGATATCTGGTTTTCATCCAGAAGATCACGGGTTCGAATCCCGTAGGGACCGCCATTTTTATGGTCTTATCTGTGACAAAATGTCAGTAAAACATCCGTTTTATAGTATTTAATTTCTATAAATAAATATTATCTATTTAGTATGAACGAAATGTTTAAGCACTATAAACCGGTAAACAATAGTGACCGTATAGCTCTATTATTTACAAAAGCCCTCCGTCTTTTCGCTGATCTTTTCTTTAAAAAACGTTACGGGCACAGAGCGGTTATATTAGAGACTGTAGCAGCTGTCCCTGGAATGGTCGCCGGCATGCTTAATCACTTAAAAAGCCTTAGAAATATGGAGCAAGATAGAGGCTGGATCAAAACACTTTTAGATGAAGCTGAGAACGAAAGAATGCATTTAATGACTTTTATTAATATTGCAAAGCCATCAGTTTTTGAGAGATTTTTAGTGATAATAGTGCAAGGAATATTTTTTAATCTTTATTTTGTAATGTATTTAGTTTCACCTCGTACCTGCCATAGGATTGTGGGATATTTTGAGGAGCAAGCAATTATAAGTTACACAGAATATTTAGATGAAATTGAAAATGGTAATATTGAAAACGTTAAAGCACCTCAGATAGCAATTGATTATTGGGGTTTATCACAGTTTGCAAAATTAAAAGATGTTATCATTGCTGTTAGAAACGATGAGATGGGTCACCGTGATGTTAACCATGAATTTGTAACACTTATTGATCAAAAAGACCATAAAGAGACTTATACAGATTCAAGGGAAATACTCTCAAAAGATAATACTAAATAAGTTTATAATGTTGGAATTTGGAATTTTTCTACATTCTTTAATTATTGGATTTATGATTTTTTTTATGTCTGTTGTAACCCCATCTGTATTTTCAATTTTAAATGAAGATGAGGCAGGCAAGTTATTACGAGTTATTTTCCCCAGAATGTTCATTTATGGGTTAATCATTACTATTTTATCGTGTGCTGTTTTTTTTGTAATTAGTATAATTGATTTTCTAATTATATCGTTGGTTTCCGCTGCTTTCTTTTTAATCAATCTCATTTATCTAACTCCTAGAATCAATATTTATAGAGATAAATTTAAAGGTGGTATCGTTGAGGCTGAAAAAAAATTTAAAATGCTTCATTTTTTCTCAGTAGTTTTATTTATTTCACAGCTTTTTGGATCTATCTTTATTGTATTCGTATATTTTTATTAGGAGGACAATATGAAAATTTTAAAAACATTTGAAGATGCAAAGCTAATTATAGTTGATCTTGAGGTCAATCTAGGTAATCAGAAAAGAAGTGCTCCAACCTTGTGCGCGCAGTATGATGGAAAAATTATTCCCCTAAGTACAGCTCATGATGGAAGACCTATACTTATGAATATAGATAATGCGATTGAGTAAATAAATTTGCTTAGCTTGTATGCTCTCTGATAAAAATTTCTGCCTTCTGTAGTATTCTTTTCTTTCGATCCTGTTTCATTTTATCAAATACATTTACCATCATATTTAGTCTTGGGTTGCTACTGAAGAATTTTCTATTTTTATTTATAAATCTCCAATATAAACCATCGACAGTCTCACACCACTCTCCTTTTTTGAAGTCCATCATTTTCAAATAATAGCTTGAACCACAAATATATGGTTTGGTTGCGAAGATGCCTCCATCACTAAATAGTCCCATCCCATAGACATTTGGCACCATCACCCATTCAGAGGAGTCAGCAAACATTTCCATAAACCATTTATAGACATATTTTGGGTGTATTTCACACAAGTTCATTAAACTAGACAGTATCATTAGCCGTTCAATATGATGCGTCCAACCAAAATTAAGAGCATTTTTAATTGAATGATCTAAAGGGGGTATGCCTGTTTCAGCAGTATACCAATCATTTTTGAGTTTTCTTTTATGATTAAAAAAATTAGATGACTCCATTTTAGGCGAGTAGTTATGATAAATACCTCTCATAAATTCTCGCCATCCAATAACTTGTCTAATGTATCCCTCAAGTGAATTTATACTTATCTTTCCTTTATATTTTTTTAATCTATTAATTATTTCTTGGGGTGTAATCAATCCTATATTAATAAGTGGGCTTAATGCGCTATGAAACAGGATATTATCTCTTTGACTTACTGCGTCTTCGTAGTCTCCAAATAAATTCAGTTTATTTTTAATGAAATCGTCCAGCCAATCTGAAGCATCTTTATGTGTTGTTGGTAGCCAAAAGTTATTTGTACTACCAGGGTGTTTTTTAAATTTTTCTTCTATGAAGTTTTTTAAATGTTTTGTGTGTTTGGTTTCACTTGATTTAGGTTGTTTTGGAAGTTTTAGGTCTTGTGGGAGTTTTTTTCTATTATCTTTATCAAAGCTCCATTTGCCGCCGACAGGTTTTCCGTTTTTAATTAGTAAGTCAAATTTTAATCTACTTTCTTTATAATAAGTTGCCATGAAAGGCTTTTTTTGTTTTGACAGATATTTTTTAAAATCATCACGTGAATTAAGAAACATAGGTGTTTGTATTACGTTATGCTCAAGATTTTTTTGAATAATAAATTTTTTAATACGTTTTTCGAATGGCGTGTCTTCAATTTCAAAGTGGCTTACTTTATTTATTTTATGTTTTTTTATAGATTTTTCTAATTTATCTTCATACTTTTTTTCAAAATTGTTTTGACAGTCATAATAGTCAACTGAAAAACCTTTCTTTATTAATAAATCTCGGTAACTTCTCATAGAGGAGAGAAACTGTAGAATTTTTAGCTTATGATGTTTTTCATATGAACACAGACCAAGATCCTCACACATGAATATCTTATTCTTTTTATATTTACTTAGATGTTTTGGATCAAAAAGCTGATTTCCTAGAATAATAAAAAGATCGCTCATAAGTAATTATAAGAATTAAAGCTGAAGAGCTTTTTCTATTTCACTTATAAATTTTTTAGAGGACGGACGAGTTAATGCCGTATAGCCTGCAATTGCATTACCATCTTTGCCTATTATAATTTTATGAAAATTCCACCTAGGAACTCCTCCGATAAAACCTAATTCTTTTTTGGACCATTTGAAAAATGGATGAGCATCTTTACCTTTGACAACATTTTTTTCTGTAAGTGGAAACGTTATACTAAAAGTACTTTCACAAAATTCTTTTACTTCACTATTTGTACCTGACTCTTGATTTCCAAAATCATTTGATGGGACACCCAATACAACCAGACCTTGATCTTTATAGTCATCATAAAGTTTTTGTAGCCCATCGTATTGATAAGTAAAACCGCATAAACTTGCAGTGTTTACAACGACAAGCGTTTTACCCTTGTAGTCTGACAGGTTAATCACATCTTCTTCATTAATATCTTTAAAAGAATAACTATATGCATTTTCTGACATTGAGGATCCTGTGTTTAAGAGAAATATAAGGCAAACAGTTAAAAAAACTCTCATTCTGAATTAAAAATTTATCAATATATGCACATAGACACTTGCAAAGTATCCAATTGCAATAATTGGTGTCCATTTTAAATGACCAAAGAAAGTATACATACCTCTTGACTGACCCATTAAAGCAACGCCTGCTGCTGATCCAATAGACAACATACTGCCGCCAACACCAGCAGTTAAAGTAACAAGCAGCCATTGTGAGTCTGGCATCGCAGGTTCCATTGTTAATACTGCAAACATCACTGGAATATTATCTACAATAGCTGAGAGTATGCCAACTAAGACATTGGCAGTAGTTGCACCCAAGTCTGTGTACATAAATTCTGATACGTATTCTAGATAGCCTATGAAGCCCAGGCCTCCAACAGACAGAATTACACCAAAGAAAAATAATAATGTATCCCACTCAACACGAGCAACATTCTCGAAGAAGTCATATTTTTGCTCCTCAATGTCTTTAACACTAATTTTAATATAAAAACTGTAGAGCTGTAAGTATGCCAGACCAGTCATCATTCCAAACACTGGAGGAAGATGTAAAAAATTATGAAAACTTACAGCAGTCACAATTGTTAAAAGACCAAGTAGAATAATTGTCTTTCCGCCATATTTGATTGTTACGCTTGTCTCTGCAACATCGGGCTTATGATCTGAAACAAAAAAGTGCATTATGCTTGCAGGAATAATATAATTTACAACAGATGGAATAACCAAAGCAAAGAATTGTAAAAAGTCTAATTGACCAGCTTGCCATACCATTAAAGTTGTAATATCGCCAAAAGGACTAAATGCACCACCTGCATTTGCAGCGACAACAATATTCACACAGGCTAATCCAACAAACTTAGGACTTGATGAACCTACAGCTACTACAACCGCACATAACACTAAAGCAGTTGTTAGATTATCAGCTAATGGAGACAAGAAAAATGCTAATACGCCTGTAATCCAGAATAATTGTCTGTAACTAAATTGATTTTTAATCAACCACGACTTAAGAGAATTAAACACATTGCGTTCTTCAAGAGCATTTATATATGTCATTGCAACTAAGAGGAAAAAAGCAAGTTCTGTATATTCTAGAAAGCTGTGTCTAATTTCATGTTCAACCATTTCGTAATGAGGAGTGTTGGAATATGCAATTGCAATCATTCCCCATATTAAGCCAGCCGCAAGTACAACCGGTTTTGATTTTCTTAAATGAGTGAATTCTTCTGCCATCACAAATGCATAAGCGATGACAAAGACAACTAAAGCTGAGAAACCAGCCCAGTGATAGGTTAAATCTAATGAGTGTTCCATAACTTACCTTTCATAAATACGTATGAAGCTCCAAAGTAACAGATGCAAAACATTAGCAATATTAGAGAAACTGAATATGCTTCATCCATCCTATAACTTCCCATAAGTCTATATATTGTTTGAGTTAGAGTTGACAAGCTATTCGTACCAAAAAAGGAAATGATAACGAGATCACTTGCAGATAGTATTGAAGATACTGAGAAAGCGGTAATTATTGGTACTTTTAGTCTAGGAAAATCAATAATTAGAAATCTCTGTAATCCATACATGTTGATACTTTTTGAGATGTCTTCATTCTCATGCGTAACTTTAAAGTAAGACGGTGCTAGAAAGTTATATGTAAATGGCAGTGAAAAAATTGCGTTTAGTATGATAACAATAAGAATATTAGGTATATCAAACAAGCTGATTTTAAATAATAAAATATAATATCCAACAGCCATTACAACTGGCGAAAATATAATAAGTGAATAAATCAATATTTCTGTAAAATATTTTTTGCGATAGATCAAATTAAGGTAGTTGAGAGCTACAAAAACTGAAATGGTTCCTGAAAAAAAACAAATCACAAATGTGTTATTTATTGCATGCCATAAATATGATGATGAAAATATATTTATTAGTTCTTTATTGAATCCATTTAAGATTATGAAGCATATCGGAGAAAAAATGAAAATAGAAATCAGTATTATTAATGTAATTTCAAAATAGAGAGAAAATCCCCTTTTTTTATTTTCATAAAAATTTCTTTGTTCATCAATTATAAAATTTGAACTTTTAAAATTTTTAAAGAAAGCAGCGTATATGAAAAGACATATTGATAATTGTATAAGCAATAAATTTAGGGCTGCATCAAAATCATTATTAAAAATTACAGAATAATAAATCGCTACTTCTAAAGTTGAATATTTTGGGCTTCCACCCAGAATTAAAACTGGGGTAAAGCTTACAAAGCATATAAAAAAGACAATAACAAAGAGACTGGGTATATTTTTTTTTATAATAGGCCATTCAATAGCAAAGAAAATTCCTAACTTGTCCAAAGACATTTGTTTTGCAAGCATATATTCATTTGAACTGATATCATTTAGACTTTGAAATATAATTCTTGTTATTAATGGAGTGTTTAAAATTGTATGACCAAGTAATATGCCAATTATTCCATAAATAGAAAAATATTGTCCGTAAAATGTTAGGATTCCAAATACTGATAGTATTGTTGGCAATACAAATAAAATTGACAAAAAATTTACGATAAGTTTTATGGTTTTATGATGCCTGTGCCTTATTAATAAAAGTGCAAATACGGAACCTATTACTATAGAAAAAAAGGCAGAGGCAAATGATTGAAAGATTGTAAAAAAAATAATGGTAAAATAATAATTTGAGAAATTAAGTGTGAAACTAAAATTGTAATAATAAACTAAACCAAATACAGGCAACACAACTGCCGCTAAAACGAGAAAAAAAACTCCTATTGGAATTAGATCTTTTATATTAGCCTGCAATAGTCTCAAGCCAAGTTTCAATTAATGGTTCAGACTCTAGAAATACTTTATAATCAATTTCTTTTGGTTTTATTAAATTTTTCATTTTTTCTGGAACTAGTTCAGTTTTATCAACTGATGGATACATAATGTTCATTGAAGATATTATTTTTTGAATTTCATCCTCAATAATGAAATCTATAAATTTTTTTGCAAGTTTTTGATTCATTGACTCCTCTCGAACATAAACAATCTCCCTTGTGGCTAAGTGACCCTCAGTAAAATTAAGTGACTTGTATTTGTATTCATTTTCATATTCTTGGTGATAAAATGGTGAAGTGCTATAACTCAAAACAAGGTCTGCATTTCCTTCAAGAAAAATTCCATAAGCCTCAGACCATCCTGGTGAGTATGTTATTATATTCTGATCTAATTGTTTTAACTTAATAGAGAAGTCATCTTTAAATATTGATTTCATCCACCTTAACAAACCAATGCCAACTGGACTTGTACGAGGATCTTGCACAACGATTTTAAGATCTTCACGATTTACCAATTCCTCAAAAGTTTTGGGTGGGTTAGTTAGTTTACTACTGTCATAAATAAACGAAAAGAAACCATGATCATACTCATGCCAATCTTCAATTGAATAATTAAATTCGTGCATTTCTACGCCAAGAATCACATCCTTACCATTCAGAAAAATTTCATTATTTAAAGTACCTGCTTGACTGGTTGAGATGAATTGAAGATCGCAATTGCAAATTTCTTCAAACTTTTCTTCTATAATAGGTCCTGGCCCCCAATCAGCTGAGAAAGAGTCGTAGGTTCCAACAACCAATTTTTCTTGGGCAAAGGAGCTGTTTAAAAAAATAAAAAAAAATAAAATAATTGATATTTTCTGCATATTTCCTCCGCTAGCATTATCTAGATCAGGTTTTGGGTCGTTCCGTTATTTGGAACCTCTCAGCAATAGCTCCCCATAATCTTCAATCAATTATATATTTATCATTCATCATTAATCAAATATATTTTTGCAATGCAAACTGACATATTAAAAAATATAAAAAACTATACCAAGGATACTGATCCTGGACCGTTCTCAAAAAATAATGGTTTTCTCTATAATTTAGAACTCGATGGAATTTTTTATAAAGGATTTACGGTTGAGGAAATTAATTGCAATAAAGCCGGTATAGCGCATGGAGGTACACTGATTGCATTTGCAGATGGAATTATGGGGTATACTGCTTGGAAAAAAGACTCATTCCCGTGCTTAACTGCTAAACTAAACGCTAATTATGTAGGTCCCGCTCCAAAAGGATCCTGGGTATATGGTTTTGCAGAAATTACGAGAGAAACAAAATCAATTTTATTTATGAAGTGCAACTTATTCATAGATGATAAGATTATTTTTACATCAGACGGGATTTTTAAAATTTTAAGAAATCACGGAAAAAAGGATCCATCTTAACAATGTTTAATAAGAAAAATTTTAAAATTATTAAAAATAAGAATATCGAAATCAATACATATATTGATGGAAAGGGTCCATTAGTAATAATGGCTCATGGGTGGCCAGAGTCATGGTATTCTTGGAGACATCAGATTACTTCTTTAGTTAAAAACGGTTTCAAAGTAGCAGTGCCAGATATGAGAGGTTACGGAAAAACTTCAAAGCCAACTGAAATCGATGCTTACAATATTATGGAGCTCACTTCAGATATTATTGCTATAGCAGATGAGATGAATGAAGATAATTTTTCTTTAATTGGACACGACTGGGGAGCGCCAGTTGCTTGGAATACGTCATTATATCATCCTGACCGAGTTAATAAAGTTTGTGGAATGAGTGTGCCATATGTAGTTTCAAAAATGCCACCGATTGAAACAATGAAATTTTTATTCAAAGACGTATTTTTTTATATGATTTATTTCCAAGAAGAGGGACGTGTCGAAAAGGAGTTAGAGCAAGACATGAGAAAATCTTTGATTGCAGTATATAGTTCTCTCACAAGCGATGGAGAAGAGTCACAAACTTTTGAACCTAAGCCGTATACAGATGAGATGACTTTCTTAGATTCACTTGGTGAACATAATAAAATTCCTGATTTTATGTCAGAAGAGGATTTTGATTTTTATCTTAAAGAATTTACAAATGGAGGAATGCGCGGACCAATTAACTGGTATCGAAACATTGACAAAAATTGGGAAATTACAAAAGATACTCATGAGAAAAAAATATCACCTCCTTCATGTTTTATTGTGGGCGAGCACGATCCTGTGGCTAAATGGAGTTTGATAAATCCAGCCCTACATGAAAACCTTGTCTCAAATCATATAATTAAAAATGCAGGTCATTGGGTACAACAGGAGAAGCCTGAAGAAGTAAATAATATACTATTAGATTTTCTTAAATAGATTGAAGATTTATCTGTTTTTAGATACATTCTCACTCGTTTCGGGGCGTAGCGCAGTCTGGTAGCGCATCTGGTTTGGGACCAGAGGGTCGCAAGTTCGAATCTTGCCGCCCCGACCAATGAGGTTTTGAATGAGCGTCAAAAGGGAAGAGATGCATGGGCAAAAGTTGCAAATGCTATTTCACAATTTGAAAAAACTAAAATGATAGTTCATCCAAAGGACTCTACTAGTGCCAAAAGTCTACTAAGTGAAAAAATAGATATTATCGAGTTTCCTATCAATGACGCATGGTCAAGGGATTCTGGCGCTATATTTCTTTTAGATCATAATCACGGATTAGCAGGAGTGGATTCAGATTTTAATTGTTGGGGTTACAAAGAAAATTATGAGCTTGACGATAAAGTAGCCAAAATGATGATAGAAAAATCTGGAGCTCAATATTTTAAAAACAATATGGTGCTTGAAGGCGGTTCTATTGATGTAGATGGTAATGGAACATTACTGACAACAGAACAATGCCTGCTAAATAAAAATAGAAATCCTAATCTTTCAAAATTAGAAATTGAAGTAAACCTAAAGAATTTTTTTGGTATTAAAAATATTATTTGGCTAAAATATGGAACAGACGAAGGAACAAATGGTCATGTGGATAATGTTGCATGTTTTATCTCTCCTGGAAGAGTTATGGCTATGACATGTCAAGACAAACAAGATCCATATTATGACTTACTAAATGAAAATCTAGAAATTTTAAAAACTTCAAAAGATGCAAATGGAAATGACTTAGATGTAATTGAATTAGAGATGTCTTATAAAAGAATAATTCCAAATGATGATGAGCCATGCTCATATATTAACTTCTATATTGCAAATTCAGCTGTAATTCTTCCAATTTTCGGAGATGAAAAGGCAGATCAAAATGCTTTAGAAATAGTTAAAAGTTCATTTCCTGATCGAAAAGTAGTTACTCTTGATGGGTCTCATATACTTTTGGGAGGAGGTGGTGTACACTGCATCACGCAACAACAACCTAGGAGTAAAATGTGAGAGAAGTAACCGTGGCAGCAACGCAAATGGCTTGCTCTAATGAAACTGATAAGAATGTGAGTAATGCTGAGAAGCTTGTCAGACAGGCCGCTTCCGAAGGTGCTCAAATAATTTTAATTCAAGAGTTATTTGAATCACAATATTTTTGCATGGACCAAAAATAAGAACTGTTTGAATTATCAAAGCCTTTTGAAAACCATCCAACAATAAAAAAATTTTCTGAATTAGCTAAAGAACTGAAAGTTGTTTTGCCAGTAAGTTTTTTTGAAAAAGCAAATAGGGCTCATTATAATTCAGTTGCGATCGTAGATGCAGATGGAATCGTATTAGGAAAATATAGAAAGTCGCACATTCCTGATGGACCTGGCTACCAGGAAAAGTTTTATTTTAATCCTGGAGACACAGGTTTCAAAGTATGGAATACAAAATACGCCAAGATTGGGGTTGGAATATGTTGGGATCAGTGGTTTCCGGAGGCCGCAAGGTCCATGGTTCTAAGTGGAGCAGAATCATTA
>LULO01000206.1_pt1 | contig 17704 bp, 13 predicted proteins | sample 728121 | NCBI WGS metagenome assembly LULO01 (sample SAMN03860287, study PRJNA289734) | marine metagenome | biome: seawater column; feature: ocean; material: water; isolation source: Red Sea water column Station 149 - depth 50m | place: Saudi Arabia: Red Sea | collected 2011-10-15 | depth 50 m | reverse complement strand
GCTCTGTCGAAATCGGTAATCCTCTGACTTCTTCCATCGCCGCCGTGAGTTATACCTATGTGATGATCTGCAAGAGTGAGACTTACCTTCCTAAGAGTTACCATTATGAATTGAGCCATTTGACTCCTCATTCTACATAAAGTTGCTATTCTTTCCGAATTAAAAGGATCAAGATTTTGATCGTCTTCATCGAAGTAATAAAATGGACTAGGTTCATAATCTTGAATGGCAAAAATTAGTGCTAATGCTGCCATTGATTTCTCCCCTCCAGATAGAGCGCTACGTCGAGTATTTTGACTCTTACCTGGTGGAACACATGCCATTTCGAGGCCACCTTCAAATGGATTCTCAGGATTTTCTAATTTCAGATTTCCTGTTCCAGTTGGTTGTAAAATTTCATAAACACGGCTGAAATTATTGTTGACATGGTTAAAAACGGTCAGTAATCTAATTTTCCTCTCTTCTTCTAAGTGATTAGAAATTTTTTCTAAATCATCTCTTCTTTCTTTTAGGAGTTTTCCATCTGAAATTAAATCTGAAATCCTAGCTAATGTGTTTTCGTACTGATCTATTGCCAGCATATTTACATTTCCGAGGTTACCGAGGCGGCGCTCAAGCCCCTGCACGCTTCTCTCCGCCTCGGCGACTGTAGGCAGAATTGAATCTGGAGATGGAATAGGAATTCCTGATTCCTTTAATTGGGACAAAATTTCATCCACCGCCTCTCTTTTCTGCTTGATTTGTATGTTAAGTTCATCTATTCTAGATGAAAGAGTATGTTTTTCCTGTGAAAGGGCCTCTAAATGCGCTCGAAGACTAGCCCTTTCTTCAACAACTGAGTCTCTTTTGTCGGAGAGCTGCTTATGTTCTTCATCGAACTGAGATGCTTTCTCTCTTAGTTCATATAGTGAATCTTCGGCATTAGCAATTGTTTCTTTGAAATTTGTAATGTTATTTTTAGCCCTTGTGATTATTGATTCTTGTTCTGAAGATTGTCGGGACAAATCCTTAACTCTCCCATTCAAAATATTTATTTTTTGATTATTGGCTGAAATTTCGGCTTCTGAAATTACCTTGATTCTTTCTGCTTCAGCCCTAGATTTTTCAGCTTTTCTTAGTTTTTCAGATAGGTGATCTGGAGTATGATTTTGGAGTTTTTCTGTGGCCAATTCTCTTTTTTCAACCGCTTCTAGTAATCTTTTTTCGGCTTTCTCGAGTTCTAGTGCCAGTTCTTTCTTGGTAGATTCTGTTTTTTCATACTCGGAATTAGCTTTTTTCACCTTGATTTTCAATTCGGATACAATTTTTTGAGTACGTTCTAAATCGGATTTCCAGGTTCTCAACTTCAATGAGTGATCGCTATTATCTAAATTGTAGATTTTATCTCTAATTTCTTGTTGATTAATACGTAATTCTTTCAGGGCTGAGTCAACTGTAGAAAAAACTAATTCTGATTCAAATACTGCTTTTTCCTTCCTTTCTATTATAGATATGCCACCTATAGAATTTTGAAATTTGGGGATATTTTTCTTTACAGATGAACCGCCGGTCATAGCCCCGGAGCTTTCTACTATTGATCCATCCAAAGTAACCATTCGTACGCCCCCCATATTTTCTCTGGCAATACTCATTGAATTCACAACTAGAGTATTTCTTCCTGCATAACGTATGGCCTTCTCTATTTTTGAGTCATAGTCTAGTAAATCATGTACAAACCCTACAACTCCTGGATTTCTAGCAACTAGAAGAGTTCTACCTTGTGGCCTAGAGACTATTAATTTATTCAAGGGTAAGAATGTTGCTCTGCCACCACCATTATTTCTTAGCCAAGAAATGCATTTAGATGCTACTCCATCATCTTCCACTATGATACTTCTAAGACTTCCTCCATATGCAAAGGATAATGCTTCTTCATATGAGGAGTTTTTTGGGGATGCTAGTTCACCCAAGGTCCCAAGAATGCCATTAATCTCTCCACTATCTCTCAGTTTTTTCAGAGCTGCAAGGGTTAATTCTGAACCGGGTCTGCTAGATTGTGCTTCTTGTCTAGCTCTAGCTTTTGTTAGACTTCTTTCTGATTCTCTAAGTCTGGATTCTGCCCTATCTCTATCATCAACAAGAATCTTCTCTTGTTTTTGTATTTCAATTAAATCTATTGCTAATTTATCTCGATTTTCCTTAGGATCGGTTTCTGTTAAATCTTCTCCCAGAAGTTGCTGATCATCTCTGTCTAGCTCTGCAGATTCATACTCTTGTTCTATTTCAGCTAGTCTTTCTGAATAGATTTGTGATTTTTGAACTGAGCTTTCGTACTGAAGTTTCGCTTTGGAGAATAGTTCTCTAATGCTTATTTCATTTCTTGAGGTTTTTCCAAGTTCCCTATTAAGTTCCCTTCCTGTCTTATCTCCCGACTCTATTTCTTTTCGTGCTTCTTTCTCCTCATCTAAGGCATTCTTGGATTTCTTAATTGAATCTGAAAGTTGCTTATTTAATTCTGAAACTAAGGAATTTGCTTCTTCTAACGCCTTTGTAGCGCCTTTCATTTCATCGTTGATAATAATTTTTTCATTCTCTGCTCTTTTGATTATATTATCTTGATCTCCCAGTCTATCTCTATTAGTTTCAATTTCAATTTCATTTTTCCTTATTTTTTCAATTAATTTCTTTGAATCTCCTGATAGGATATTATCTAGATTTTTAGAAATTTTTACTAATTTTTTATCGAATTCATCGAGTTTAGAAGAGCCTGTGATATATTCTTCGTTCAAAACATTTGATTTTTGTGTATAACGGGATCTTTCCTCATTTAGCAATTTTATTTCATGAATTCTATTCCTGTGTTTGGATTGTTCTAGAGTTAGTTTAGATAAGTCCAATTCGTTCTTTAATTCTTTATATTTTATCGCTTGGTCTCTTTCTTTCTCCAGTTCTTGTAACCTTTTCTTCTGGTCGGCTTCGAATATTTCAATTGTTTCAATATTAGAATGTACTAATTTTCTTTGTGAATTAGCTTTTCGGATTTCATCATCATATGCAGTAACTCCAGCAACTTCTTCTAAAACTCCTCTTCTCTTATGTGGAGTCATTGTTGCTAGAGTTGTTACATCTCCTTGTAGAACAATATTGTATCCATCTCCATGTAATCCTGACTCTCCCAATATTCTCCTCATTTCCGTAGCAGTACATGGATTATCATTAATCTTGTAAGATGAAATAGGGTCGCCTTTTCTGTTTAACCTGACAATCCTAGTGAATGATACTTCATCTGTTTTTACTTTTAGCCTCCTTTGACCGTCAATTTCTGGAGAATTACTGAATACTAATTTGGCTGACATATATTTTGCCGGTTTACCATTCTTGCCGCCATTGAATATTAATTCAGTAACATTAGATGCTCTAAGAGATTTGGTTGATTTTGGACCTAGTACAAATCTAATTGCATCTCCACAATTAGATTTACCACTTCCATTGGGACCCGTGATTGCAGTAAAACCTTGTCTTAATGGTATTGAAATTTCCCCTCCAAATGATTTGAAATTTTCTAGTTCAATTCGAATTAAACGCATCCCATCACCAAAAATCAGTGAATTTTCACCGACAACATAGGTATTCGTAGCATTTGAGGTTATGAACGTTGAGGCATTGATCGGTTTCGTAATACGTTTAGTGGGGTCATTTTGAAAAGCCGGAATTTGATTTTTTGAATTACATATTTCTTCTAAATTTTCCGCCACTTTCAAAAAGTGCTTGTGTAACTTCTCCTACTGTACAAAATTCAACAATCTCCATCATAACCTCAAATAAATTTCCGCCCTCTCTAGCAGTCTTTTTGAGCTTAGTTAGTCCTTCTTCGGATTTTTTTGAGTTCTTCTTTTTGAACTCCTCATTCCTAGAAATTACCATCTGTTTTTCATTATCGTCGGACCTTGTCACATCAATATCGAAATCACTAGCTTTTGGGGTGATGGATCCGGAATCTGTAAAAGTATTTACACCAACTACTGGCATTTCGCCCGAATGTTTCATCTTTTCATAAATCATCCCTTCATCTTGGATCCTATTCCGTTGGAAATTCACTTCTATTGATCCTAAAACTCCTCCTCTTCTATTCATATCTTCAAAAATTCTTAGAATTTGTTCTTCTACTTCATTAGTTAAGAAATCTACAATAAAAGAGCCTTGAAGGGGATTTTCATTTTTCAGCCAACCATATTCTTTTGCTAAAATCAATTGAATGGCCATTGCATCTCTGACAGTGTCTTCAGTGGGAGTACCAAATGCTTCATCTCTACTATTGGTGTGTAAGCTATTAGCATTATCAGATAATGCATAAAGTGCCTGGAGAGTAGTTCTATAATCGTTCCATGTAAATTCTTGAGAGTGTAAAGAACGGCCACTGCTCTGAATGTGATATTTTAGTTTCTGACCTCTTTCTCCCACTGAATATAAGTTCTTCATCGCAATTGACCAGATTCTTCTACAAACTCTACCTATTACTGCATACTCTGGATCCATACCGTTAGAAAAAAACCATGAAAAATTTCGTAAGAATTTATCTGGATTTAGGCCTCTTGCACGAAATAGCTCCACATATGTTAGTCCATTAGATAGAGTGAGAGCAGCTTGAGTTATTGGATTGGCTCCTGCTTCATCGATATGATATCCACTAATACTAACAAAATAGTGATTTTTAACATCATTTTTGACATAAAACTCTGCAACATCTCCCATCATTCTTAATGCAGTATCAAGGTTGAAAACTAGAGTATTTTGTCCCATCGACTCCTTGAGTTGGTCCGCTTGAACAGTCCCTCTAACGGAAGATAAAGCGAATGAGCGAATTTCTTCAAGCTCTTTTTTATTTGGCTCTCTTTTATTTTCTAAAGTGAATTTCTTCTTTTGTTGCCTTATTGCTACATTGAAGAATGCTGCTAGGTGCCACCAATAATTACCGTTTATTGTCATACTAACTGATGTTTGGGGTGCGCATAAATCAAATCCTTCGAATAGTAATTCCATTTCATCTATTGTACTTATGCTAACTCCAGATTCGCAAACCTTTCCATAAATATCTAATCTTTTTTGTGGGTCATTCCCATACAGGCTGGGCGAATCAAAAGCTACCGACAAGCGATTGAATGGTTGGTCTTTAGAGAGGAAGTGGTAGCGCTTATTTGTTCTCTCGGCACTACCTTCTCCAGCAAACATCCTGACTGGCAATTCGTCTTCTCTCTTAAATGGAAAAACGCCACCAGTGAATGGGAAATAACCGGGTGCATTTTCCTTCCTAAGCCAAAGTAGTTGTTCCCCTTTATCACTGGTTGATGGTAAAGAAATACGTGGTATCTTGGTGCCTGATTGAGTCAGATGTGTAGTCTGTACTTTTATCTCTCTTCCTCTGACAGTATAACTTGTTTCACCGGATGAGTATGTTTTTATTTTCTCATTTAATTCTTCCAATTCTTTCCATATTGTATCAGGAATTTGGCTTCTAATTTTTTGTGCTTCTTCCGATATATCTGAAGAAATTTTAGGGGATTGCATTTGTTTTGATGCCGCTTCGAGTTGCTGAGTCAGGCGTACTTTTTCACTCATTTCAATTGATTTGGCGTGATAGTCTCGTATTGTTGAAGCCACTTCGGCTAGGTAACTTTGTCTTTCGTGAGGGATTGGAGATTTTCTGAAAGGTAATCCATCTTCGCCTATTAGAGATTTTGATGAATGGAAATCTGAATTGAATTTGGCATTTATTTTTGAGGCTAGACCTTCCCATAAATTATCTACACCCGCATCGGCAAATTGGCTCGCAATAGTAGGAAAAATAGGCATAGAAATAGGGCTATCATCAAATGCCTCATGATTCCTTTGGAATTGCTTTCTGATTTCAACTAGTGCATCTTCTGAACCGGGCCTGTCAAATTTATTCAGTGCAATGATATCTGCGAAGTCTAGAGCGGCTAACTTCTCTAGTTGACTTGGTGCACCATATTCTCTCGTTGTGACGTACATATTCAAATCTGCAACTTCGGTGATTGCATCATTCCCCTGACCAATACCACTAGTTTCTACGAGAATTAAATCGAAACCAACTTTCTTGCATACCTTAATTGCTTTATCTATACAATCGGCAATTTCTCTTCCACTATTTCTGCTAGCAAATGACCTCATAAATAGACCATCATCAGATAATGAATTCATACGGATTCGGTCTCCAAGAAGTGCACCACCAGTCTTCTTTCGAGTGGGATCAGTAGCAAGTAACGCAATTTTAGAATTTGGATTATCCCTCCTTATTCTAAGCATTAATTCATCTATTAGACTAGATTTTCCAGCACCACCTGTTCCAGTAATTCCAATTACTGGGCAGTTATTTTTTCTCTTATGGGGCGTAATTTTTTCCATAATATAATTGAATTTTTCCTCATTAGAATTTTCAGCGAGAGTTAGTAGTTTCGAGATAGAAACATGATCTTCTAGATTTATTTTTCCTTCAATTCCGCTAAATCTAGATTTTTCCATAAGATTATTTTTTCTTGCATTATCTATTGCATCTCTAACCATCCCAACTAATCCAAGTTCTCTACCTTCATCTGGCGAGTAAACTTTTGCAATTTTATTTTTATCGAGATACTCAATCTCACTTGGTAGAATAGTACCTCCTCCACCTCCAAAAACAAAAATGTGTCCTGAATCATGTTCATCTAAAAGTTGCTTGGTGTAAGAGAACATCTCTACTGCTCCACCTTGGTATGAGGTTACTGCTATAGCATGAACATCTTCTTGTATTGCAGCTCTAACTACTTCATCTGCACCTCTATCATGTCCAAGATGAATTACTTCACAACCTTGACTCTGTAAAATTCTACGAAAAATACCTATTGAAGCATCGTGGCCATCGAAAATAGAAGTCGCAGTAATTACCCTTATCGGAATATCATCATTTTGGGACTCATCATTGGGATTTGAGTCGGACTGCGAGATACTGACCACGTACTTCGGAAGAAGTTATTCCACAAGAATGCGTTGTTCTAATCAAAATTTGATTTCGGTAAAGAAAATAATCTTCATTGGGAATAAAGAAGGTCAAAATTAAGAATTATTGCGAATATCAACATTAGAATTCCCATCGCTCCATCGATTAAATGAGAGTTAGATTTTAAATTGTCAATTGTATTTCCTGTTGATAAAATGGTAGCAACCGAAATATACCAAGTCGCATCAATTGACATTCCCAATATTCCCATCGTGATTAGAGTATTTAAGCTCAAATCGGCTTCTATAAATGGAGCATATAGTGCTAACATCCAAGCAAGAATTTTTGGATTGAATAGTGCTATTAGGAATCCCTGAATAAATCCTGTCATTTCTGAATTATTGTATTTGTTTCCTGAAGTAGTTTCCTTGGCTCCACTGGATGCACTTTTCAAAAAATTATAGCTTAGCCACAATAATAAAATCGTCCCTCCTACATTCAAAAATACTTCAACACTTTCATGTAGTGAAAGAGCAGTTGCAATTCCCAAGGCTGCTAAAAATGCATAAATTCCAAATCCAAGTCCATGACCAATGCCTGTAGCAACTCCTTGACTGCGTCCCCCTGACATAGTATTTCGCATAACAATTGCCAGAGAGGGACCAGGGCTCATAGCACCTAGAGCGAATACGCTAGCAAGTGCCAACCAAGACTCTGGAGTCAAATTTCTCACTCTCAGGCATCGACATACATAGATTCAATTTCATTGGCCCAATTCTCTCTGATTTGCTTTCTTCGGATTTTTAATGTGGGAGTTAATTCGCCTTCGTCTATATTCAAATCACGTGGTAGTATTGTGAATTTCTTTATTTGTTCAGGATTACTAAATCTTTGATTTAATTCTTGAACTGACTGCTCTAACTGCTTATGTACATCACTACCGACGGATGTATACTCTGACAAATCGTGACCTAGTTCTTTAAGTTTAGAAAGTTGCTCATTAGGATCTTTGGGGACTTCTGTAGCACCATCTAATCCATGAATATCACGAAGAATAGCTCCGACATCAAGTGTGAAAAGGGCACTACAATATTTTCTATTATCTCCAATTAGCATGCATTGAGAGATTACAGGAATTGATTTCATTGTTTCTTCAATGACCAGTGGAGCTATATTTTTACCTGCTGAACTAACATAAATTTCCTTTAATCTACCAGTAACATAGACAAATCCTTCAGAATCTATTTTTCCTAAGTCCCCCGATTTCAACCAACCATCTTCGGTCATCGTCTCGGCTGTAGATTCTTCATTACGATAATATCCGGGCATAATATGTCTTCCTCTGAATTGAATTTCCCCATTTCCTTCTTCATCTGGATCAGCTATTCTTAACTCGGTTCCTGAAAATGGTTTACCTACTGATCCGATTTTATTGGCGCCTGGATAAGCAAGTGTTGCTCCTGCTGAAGTCTCTGTCATTCCATATCCTTCAAATAAGGGAATGTCGAGCTTATGGAATAGGTGTAAAATTTCTGGATTGATTGGGGCTGCTCCAGTTACTGCGAATTTTAAATTGCTAAATCCAATCTTGGCTTTAGCCTTCTTCTTGATGAAATTTCCTAGTAATGGAATATTCAACAAACCAACTTTACTCCCAAGTCCTGCTACAAGATTTGAATAAACCTTTTCATATATTCTTGGGACTCCAATAAATAGATGTGGATTTACTTCTTTACAATAGTCTATAGAGTGCAGTGGATTATCGACTACTCGCATATGTAATGCATCTCTTATCCAAAGATGATTGTCAGCGAGTTGTCCGAAAACATGGGCACATGGCAACCACGAAACATATCCTTCTCCCTGACTCAATGGCACAATTTTCTGTATTTCTTTAAGTTCAAAATCCATGTTATCATGAGTTAGAACCACTCCCTTAGGATTTCCAGTTGTTCCAGAAGTATAAATTAGTGTTGCAACATCTTCGGGCTTCACATTTTCAATTCTTGTCATAACCTCTTCATCTTTTATTGGATTGCCTGATGAAATGAAATCCGCCCAACTCATTGCTTTTTCATGTTCCATCTCAATTCCATCCATCAGGACAGCTAAGTGTACCTTCTCAAGGCCGTCTATTACCGTTTTCAAACGATTTGAGCACATTTTTGATGGATCCCCGCCATCCATTGGATTGTTACCAACAAATACGATCTTTGAATCCGAATTTCCGACTACCCACTCAACTTCTTCTGGGGAGCAAGTATGGTAAACTCCAACTGCAGCCCCCCCAGCCATATTAGCAGCCGCAAATGCAGAATACCATTCTTTTCTGTTATATGAATAAATACTAAGTTTATCACCTACTTCAAAGCCATTAGCCATCAGAGACTTGGTTACATTCATTGTATAGTCAGTAAATTCTGACCAAGTAGAAGTTTCCCAGTTCCCTGAAGTGTCTTTCGATGATAATGCTGGCTCATTGGCATATTTCTCGGCGTTTGAAAGTAGATACTTGGGGGTTATCATGCTCGGCATGTAATTTGACAATGTATCTGTTGACTTAACTCTTTACGTTAAAAGCGGGAAAATTACTTATTAATTGGCAATACAGCGGTAATATTTTCTTGCCAATCTTTTCCATTATTTCTATTGGCGAGAGGAGATGCTGGAGACGGATGCCAACATCCTTTTACTTGAACTTGGGTCTGACGGAAAACTGATTTTGCTCTTTTTTCAGCATATTTACCAATTCCTACTACAGTATCGGCTTCGAGTATTTCGCTTACTTCTAACAAGTGTTGATCGCAGGCGTTCAAGAGTTTATTTACGGTCAATCCTTTGATTTTGTCGGGAGTGATATTTGTAGCTCTTTGACCATTAAATAGCATTAGGGGGCAATGATTTACAACGAAAACGTTATCAAATATTGAATTTCGTGTCTTATATAATTTAGATAATAAATTCCAAATTCTGGTACCAGAAATCTCGTCACGCGGATATTCTAGACCTAAGACTGGACGAGCTGGATGTGGTATTTTGGGTTGCATAACTTTGATTCCGGTTATTCCAAATAAATCTCTTACAATACTGGATGCTGCAAATGGAATTCCCATTTGTCCCATTCCATGTGGGCCCGGGTTCATCCCTAGTAGAATACATTTAGGATTTCCCTGAGATGCAAGTTTTAGATATTCTTTATGGATTTCCCAAGCATAATCTAGTGGATTATATATATAATCTATGATTTTTTCATCTATTAATTCTAAAGAAATTTCTTCACATTTATCGCGGAGTTTTGATGAAGCGGACAGTAATTTTCTTAATTTCATGATATCACTACAACTTTATATCTCCTAGTTTAGCTCCAGACATGGTAAGTAATTTTTTCGGTTTTATTGGAAAAACGGTATCTGAAGTCCCTGCTGCTCCCCATATCAAATCATAATTCATTAAATCTTGATCTAAGAAAATTTTAGTCGGACTTAGGTGTCCGAAGGGTGGCACTCCTCCTACGTTATATCCCGTATTTTTCAAGACATAAGTTGAATCTGCCATACTTGGCTTATAACCCAATAATCTCTTCAATTTTCCCTTCCTATCTACTTTATTTGAACCGGAAGTTATCACTACTATAGCACCTTCTTCACCCCTAAATACAATTGATTTAGCAATATGAGATACATCACATCCCAATTGATTGGCGGCATCCTGAGATGTCCTTGTTCCCATTGGATATTTCATAATTTTAGGGGAAAAGTCAAATTTTGAGCATTCATTTAGCCAAATAACGTTACCATCCATGCATTTCCGTGAAGGCATTAGAACTTATGAATTAGGGAATTAATTCAAATCGAAAAGGTTTCTCGCGATGTCATGATAAGATTAGTAGAATTAGTTACTACTAAGATACTTTTGACTATTACAATCATTTTATTATCTGCTACTCCAATTATTTCATACATTTTTTGGATTCTGGATGGATGTGATCCAATTTTCCCATATATCTCTGATTTGGACTTACAGCCTTCTGCTGGATTTATATTTACTGTAGGATATGCAATTTGTGGCATCCTACTATCAATTAATGGATTTCAAATATCTGCAATTAGAGGATTTTGGATGGAAAAAAATAATCTTGAATCTCGGTGGATGATAATAAATAGATTTTCGATGTTTCCATCAATATTATCTGGAATTTGTCTATCTTGGATAGCATTTACGCCATGGGATGAAGATTTGAGATTACATCTTATTCAGGCTAATTTAATTTTTTTAGGGAGTATTGTATGGGCAATTATTACAGTGATTATTACCTTCAAAATTTCTCAAATAAATGGGGAATTTTCTAAACTAATAAAGAAAAGGATTATTTATACTATGATCTCAATTTTGGGATTAATTGGGATGGTTGAAAGAGTATCTAAATATCTTCAAATTTCTCCAAATTATTTGGATATGGATTCCAGAACGGGTTTCATTAGCGGATCATGCGTAGCATTAAATGAGAAATTATTAACTCAGTCTGCGATTTTTGAGTGGATATATGTAGTTGGTGTCATTCTCCTGATTTCAACCTTTTTTGGAGAAATAAAAATACTATCATCGTCTGAGGATAATAAGTAAAAAATTATAATAATACATAGTGACTAAAAAATGAGCCGATATATAACCCAGATATGGCTCCTGAACCAATCCAAATTCCAACTCTAAATGGTGGATAGTTTTTTTTCCAAACATATATCGATTGAGATAACCAAAAAAGAAATACTATTATGAACCAAGGAAATAGAAATAATTGAGGTAAGAATGAGAACAACATCGAGAACCATGTTCCAGCAATTAACTCTATTTTATTTCCTATTTCTGGTGGAGAGAAATTTAATCCTAAACTCAATAGAATTAGTAGCATAAATGGAGAAATTAGAGAACCTTCAATAAAATAAGGTATTTGAAAAATATAAGGCATACAAGCAGAAAAAAATCCACATATACTTGGAATAGTTACTGGCCACAATGGAGGTTTGTCCCACTTCATGACAAATGGGAAGAATATTCATTCATCAAGGCTACTAATTCTTTGAGAGAATTCATGTGTTATGACTACGCCCGAGGGTCATGTCGAAAGGGGAGATAGTATTGGGTTGTCTCGCTCCACATCCACCGCATGTGGTTTATGCAGAGAATCCTGAACAAAATGAAGCTTTTGCGGAAGGTGGGTGGGAGACCTTGAGATGGGGATATCATCGATTAGCTAGAAAATTGAAGAAAATAGATTATGATGCAATGGTTATTTTCACACCTCATTGGCAAACATATATTGGAACCCATTTTCTTGGTTTACCGAAATTTCAATCTAAATCAGTAGATCCAGTTTTTCCTAACCTTTTCCGATATAATTATGATATTTCAGTTGATGTAGATTTAGCAGAAGAAATGAAGAATGAGGCTTCGGAAGCTGGAATTATCACCAAGATGATGAGGAATCCAGATTTCAGGGTTGATTATGGAACAATAACCTCATGCCATATGCTAAATCCTGAGTGGGATAAACCAATAGTCACGATAAGTAGTAATAGAAATGCCCATTATTATTCTGCAGAAGTTATGAATGAGCAGGCGGGAGCTCTAGGTGAAGCATGTGCTAAGGCAATTGAAAACAGTGGAAAGAAAGTTGTTTTAATCAGTAGTCACAGCCTTTCTCACAGACATTTCGTTACCGAATCTCCGCTACCAGAGGATATGAGTAAGGAACATATCTACAATCACAGTCAATATGTCTGGGATATGAAACTTGTTGAATTGATGCGCGAAGGAAAAATGAAGGAAGTTGTAGATATAATTCCTGAATTTACTGAACAGACTATTGCAGAAACAGAAGCTGGTGGATTGACTTGGATGATGGCAGCAATGGGATTCCCTGATTTTTCTGCGGAGATTTATGGATATCAATCAGTAATTGGAACAGGCAATCTAATAGCAGCTTGGGATCCAAATTCTGAAACTAGAGAGATTGTCCTGTAGGTGATAAAATGGATGAAGGCCCAGAGATATTATTTGGAATATATTGCCCTCCTCATCCACAACCTCTACTGAGTCCGGATGATAATAGTGGATATAGGAAATTAAGAGAAGGTTTTGAACTATGTAAAACGAGAATTGAAGAAAGTGGTGCAGATATTATCTTAGTTTATTCTACTACATGGCCGAGTATAGTGGGCCATCAGATTCAAGCGCATCCGAATCCAACATGGACGCACGTAGATGATGATTTTCACTACCTTGGAAGTATGCCATATTCATTCAAAATTGATACTGACTTCGCTGAGAAATATATGGAATGTTGTAAAGATAGAGGTTTGCACTCTAGGACTGTGGCATATGATGGATTTCCTATTGATACCGGCTCCATTGTGGCTCTAAAGTTACTAAATCCAGAAAATAAGATTCCGGCGTGTATAGTTTCTAGCAATATGTATGCAAATAGAGCTGAGACAATTGTACTAGGAAAGGCAGCTAGAGATGCTATAAAATATCAGAAAAAGAAGGCCGTTGTAGTAGTAGTTTCTAGCCTTTCTAATAGGATGTTTACTGAACATATCAATCCTTCAGAAGATAGAATTCATAGCGCAAAGGATGATGAGTGGAATAAGAAGATACTAGAATTCTTTGATGCGGGAAGATTAGAAGATATTAGTCAATTGAGCAGAGACATACATAATCAAATTAGAGTTAGTAAAGTTGTAGCATACAAACCTGCTTGGTGGCTGGCAGCTACAATGGGGCAGCATAATAATTACGAAGGGGAAGTTTTAGCTTACGAAGCATTGCATGGATCTGGTGGAGCAGTAATTATGCTAACTCCTTCTAAAGAATCTGTGGGAGATAAAGAATTTGATGAAGACGATGTTGAATACTACCATGGAGATAGAGATGTTTTATCACAAGGAGATATTTGACGTGGATGATGGACCATTTATAGCGAATAATGGGCCATCGGCTATGGGATCATATCCTCATCTGAATAAAGTGGGAGAGTTACTTTTCATTAGTGGAATGGGGCCAAGATCTCCAATAAATAACGAAATCCCTGGTGGCCCTATTAAGGACGAAAATGGAATTCCTTTGGAATATGACATTAAGGCACAGACTCATTCTGTAATTAATAATATCAAGGAAATCTTAGAGGAATGTGGCCTAGGATTAGAGAATATAGTAGATATTATGGTTTTTCTAGTTGATATGGAAAGAGATTTTGCTGATTATAATAAAATATATGCAGAGTACTTCTCTGAAATTTTACCTGCCAGGACTACTATTGGAATTGACTCATTGCCATCACCTATTGCGATTGAGTTGAAAGTTATAGCTAAGTTGAATTAATGATTAATACCGCCTTTTCCATGTGCATGCCCGTGAAGAATTTCTTCAGAAGTTGCATCCCTAACATTCACGACTTCTACATTGAATCGTAGAGTCATGCCCGCCATTTGATGATTGAAATCAACTGTAACCATCTCTCCATCTATATCAACTATTGAGAATTGTATTGGTCCTTGATCGCTCTGGGCCCCAACTATCATCCCAACTTCTAAATTCATATCATCGGGGAATTGACCTTTTTCCATTTTCTGGATGGCATTCTCGTCCCTCTCTCCATATGCTTTGTCGGGAGTAAGTGTGAATTCTCGTTTCTCTCCAATCTTAGCTCCCATCAGTTCTTGCTCAAAACCTGAAATCATTTGTCCCTTGCCAACTAGGAAAGAAAGTGGTTCTTTTCCTTCGCTACTATCGAAAACTACACCATCCAAATATGACCCAGTGTAATTCACTGTCGCTACTTTGTTAGGTTTTATTGTATCACTCATAGATGCTCGTGAAGAACCTAGTATCTAATCTGTTGGTTAGTAACGTTCAACTGATAAATTGTCACGGACACATCATGGAACGTCCAGCTTCTGAAGAAATTCGGGGAATTGTAGTTGGCCCCAAAGAAGAAGTCGATGAGTTTTTTGAAAGAAAAATAGGATTAATTTCTGTAGTCATAATTTCACTTTCTGCGATGCTTGGTTCGGGGCTATTTGTGCTTCCAGCTTTAGCTATGCTAGAAATGGGTGGAGGATCCATTCCAGTAGGTGGGATTTGGTTAGCATATTTATTGGCGGCAATAGTTGTACTTCCTGCTGCTATTTCAAAATCTGAACTTGCATCGGCGATGCCATTCACAGGTGGAACTTATGTATACATACAGAAAACCTTTGGTGCACTTATTGGAACAATCTCTGGTCTGGGGTTGTGGGCTAATTTTATGCTAAAATCCGCATTTGCTTTGATTGGATTTAAGGCGTATCTGTGGGCAATAGAGGCTGCAATTGGAGATATGATAGAAAGAGAGCTGGAGATTGATATTCAAGTGGCTGCATTATTACTCCTAGTTCTGATTATTATCATAAATATTAGAGGATTGAAAAGTATAAAACGAGTACAAACACCAATTATACTTTCGGCAACTACCTTCCTTTTGGGATTGAGTCTGTGGTCACTAATCAGTATGCCAATTAATTGGGACTCGGTACTTTCCAGAGAAGCTTTCGGAAGTGGAATTAGTGCGGTAGCTACTACTGCTGCATTTGTCTTCGTATCTTATGCAGGAGTTACAAAAATAGCGGCTGTGGGTGGGGAAATTAAAAATCCGCACAAGAATATCCCTAATGGAATATTGCTAGCCTTACTGATTAGTTGCTTTTTGTACGTATTTATCACCTTCTCAATGGCAGCTGTTTTGAGTCCATCAGAATACATGGAAGAGGATGACAGTCATCATGCAAGACACGATCCTGTATACATTTTTGCCGAGACTGTCGGTGGTGAATTAATAGGGACAATAGCAGCAATATTTTCGGTTGTGGTCATGACTTCGATGGCTGTAGCGGGAATGATGGCTGCGTCTAGATTTCCATTTGCAATGGCCAAGGATAGGCTGATACCTGATGCATTTGGTAGAGTCCACTCAAAGTTTCAAACTCCTCAATTATCGATAATCTTTACAGGATTATCCATGGGTTTGGCAATTACATTCCTACCAGTTCATGATGTAGCTGAACTAGCTTCGGGATTTAAGATAATGATTTTTATAATGATTAATGTTAGTGTTATCATACTTAGAACTTCTAGTAGCTCGCATAACTGGTATTCCCCGGAATGGAAATCGCCAATGTATCCCTTTATGCAGTTTTTTGGGATATTAGCTGGTATTTGGTTACTGATTCTTATGGGATTTGAAGCGTTAATTGGGGCATCTACTGCTATTATTCTGGGAATTTTAATTTTCAAATCATATGGAGTGAAATATAATGAAAGTATTATTTCTCCCTGGGATACGTTTTTGTTGATTATTAGAAATTCTGATGAGGTAGAAATTAGAAGAAAGAAAGCTGCATTCTTCTCGGTTAACACGAGAAATGATAATGATTTAGATATGGATGAATTTACTTTGGCTATGAATTACTTGAAACCCGATGTTTATGAAACTCAATATTTATCAAATCTATTTTCTCAATTAGATAGAAATAAAAATGGTAGAATTAGTCTTGAAGAATTCATAGAAATAGATGAAGATACTTTGAATTTATATTCATCAGAGGCCGAGTAGTTGAAGATGTAGGCATGCATCCGGAGCACGGGGAAAGGGATGGTTGTAGCGAGTAGAGCAAAGAAAGTAACTACACATACGCTTCAAGAAATGAAGCGAGCTAATGAAAAGATATCCATGCTAACTGCTTATGATTTTTCATTAGCTAGATTGGTAGATGAGGCTGGAATTGATGTAATTTTAGTAGGTGATTCTGCATCAAATGTTATGGCTGGTAATGATACTACAGTTCCAATTACTCTAGATCATATGATATATCATGCTAAGTGTGTTGTAAATGCTGTAGATAGAGCCCTAGTAGTGGTAGATATGCCCTTTGGAACCTATCAAGGCGATTCTAAATTAGCTTTAAAAAGTGCAATAAGGATACTAAAAGAATCTGGCGGCCATGCAGTTAAACTAGAAGGTGGGATTGAAATTGTTGATTCGATAAAGAGAATATTGACTGCTGGAATTCCAGTAATGGGTCATCTTGGCCTTACTCCACAATCGATTTACAAATTTGGTACATACTCCGTGAGAGCGAAAGAGGAAGAAGAGGCTAACAAGTTAATGAGTGATTCTAATGCATTGCAAGAAGCTGGTTGTTTTTCTATAGTATTTGAAAAAATTCCTGCGGATTTGGCTGGAAAAATCAGTAAATCACTTGAAATTCCAACTATTGGAATCGGTGCAGGTCGTGATTGTGATGGGCAAGTTTTGGTATTGCATGATATGTTAGGAATTACCAAACAATTTTCTCCCAGATTCTTGAGAAGATACGCTAGTCTAGGTGATACAATAAATTCTGCAGTGAAACAGTATATTACTGACATTAGAGGCGGAGATTTTCCAAATAGTGATGAAAGTTACTGATTAACTAGTTTGTGTCATCCCAACCTTCAAGGACACTCACTTCTGGGTATTGACTGACGACTATGAGTGAAATGTGGGTTGAACGCCATCGACCAAAATCGGTAGTGGAGATAAAAGGTCAAGAGACGATAGTAGAAAGATTGGGAGCTTATTCTAAATCAGGTACATTTCCGCATCTAATGTTCTCTGGACCACCGGGAACTGGTAAGACTACTGCAGCTCTAGCA
>LULO01000546.1_pt1 | contig 17866 bp, 16 predicted proteins | sample 728121 | NCBI WGS metagenome assembly LULO01 (sample SAMN03860287, study PRJNA289734) | marine metagenome | biome: seawater column; feature: ocean; material: water; isolation source: Red Sea water column Station 149 - depth 50m | place: Saudi Arabia: Red Sea | collected 2011-10-15 | depth 50 m | reverse complement strand
GTTCCATCGGATGTATACGAAATAATCAGAGATTTTCCTGAGGGTTCGTTAACAATAATTCTGAAATCGAAGACAAAACTGGATTACAGATTAGGCGGTAGAAATGTAGCATTAAGAGTAGTTAGTAATCCAATTGCAAAGAAATTATTGAATGAAGTCGGTCCACTTACTGCAACTAGTGCTAATCTAAGTGGATTTGAACCTGCCAAAAATTGTGATGAGGCTGCAAAAATATTGAATTCTGGTGCTTATACTGTATTGAGTCTAGGCGGAGAATGTGGGGGTGGAATGCCCAGTACTTTGATAGCATGGCACACTGTCTGTGATGCACCCAATTCACCCTATATTGAGGTTGTTAGAGAAGGTAAAGTGAGTAGAAAGGATGTGCTAGATTGGTGGCAGAAGAGGATTTGAAGCAATGGAGAGATGCTGGTCATGTCGCAAGAAGAGCACTTGAAGGGATAAAAAACGAAATTACTGTTGGAAAATCGTGGGATGAAGTAATTGACTCTGCTGAAAGATTTATCAGAAGACATGGCGGAAAGGCTGCTTTCCCAGTTACGATTTCAGTTAACGAAATGGCAGCACATTATACTACAAATTCTGAGTTAACCAAACCCGAAGGAATGGATGAGGAAATGGTATTTGAAAAGGGTGATTTAGTAAAACTTGATATCGGAGCGCATATCAAAGGTGCTCTTGCAGATAATGCATTATCATTTGAGGTTGGAAATGGTGGAAAGCACACTGAACAAATTAAGGCTGCTAAGGAAGCTAGAGATGCTGCAATTGAAAAAATGCATCCCGGGACCCCGTGGCATGTAGTTGGAAGTGCTGCACAACAAGTAGCACTAGATTCAGGTTTTGAGCCAATTAGAAACTTGTGTGGGCATCAAATGGAGAGGTGGAATCTACATACTGGACTCTCCATTCCAATGTACTCTTGTGGAGAAAATAATCCTTCATTTAAGGGCGAAGTAGAGATCGGAGGAGTATATGCAGTTGAGCCATTCAATACAAACGGTAAATCAGGAATGATAGAAAATGTATCTCCTTCAGGATCTTCAAATATACTTAGAGTAACAGGGAATGTGAAAATTAGAAAGGCGCTTTCTAAAGGTAAGCTTAAACCATTAGGGGCAACGATGGCAAGGTATATCGAAGAAAGATACAATACTCTTCCATTTGCAGAAAGATGGGCATTTCCTCTATTAGAAAAGCCGTTTCCTGAGGAAGAAGAAGAATCTAGAAGAAGAAAATGGAAGGCATTAGTGAAGAAATTAACATCAATAAGATTTTTGGAAGTATATGAAGCTCTGAGAGACATTGACGGTGGTACAGTAGGTCAATTCGAACATACTGTATATGTTACTGAAGGTGGACCTGAGATCTTAACAGTTGAGTAATTTTTCTCACAACGATTATCTATCGCCGGCTGTCTGATGATATTGTACAGGACGAAAGGTTCTCGCTGAGTGCATCCCATCCCCTCGCTATTATCTCTCTCCTGTACACCTTTTTCTATTCATCAGAGGTATCTATATTGCCAAAAATCGTAACAAGTATTATTGAAAATAAAATCATTACCATTCCCATTGATTGCTGTATTGAAGGAGACTCATCTAGAAAAATTACTCCCCAAACTATAGTCAATACTGGTTGTACTAGGACGGCAAATGATGTATGTGATCCGGGTAATCTAGGTAATGCATAGGTGATAGCCATCCAACCAAATACCTGACAAACTATTGCTAGGATGAATAACCATTCATGACCTGCCCAGGGTGGTGGAAAATCAATAGGATATATTTCCAATGATTGTAAAGGTAAACTTCCCATTACAAGTAATCCTACAGTTGCTCCTGCTGTAGCATCAAATTGTAATTTAATTGTCGGAGCCATTTGTCTGTTTGCAAATCTGTAAATTATCAAAAAAGATGAATAGAAAAAGGCCCCAATTGTTGCTGCAATAACACCTTTAATTGGACTAGATCCATACGCATTACTATCCCAAATTCCAGAAATAAAAAATAGACCAATCATTACAACGGGTAAAGCCAAAATAATTGATTTGTTAGGTTTTTCACCGAGGAATTTCCAACTGAATAATGTTACTATAATTACTTGAGAGTTTCCTATTAGTGTAGCAATACCCGAGCCAACATAATCGATTGCAGAATGGTAGGCTACAAAATCTAATGCCAAAATTAATCCAGCAAATATGGCAATTCTTCTTGTTCTTGAATCTCTGTTATCTTTTAATTTGAGTAGAAATATTAAGATTATGAATATTGGTAATGCATAAAACATACGAAAAAATGCCCCTGTGAGAGGATTAGCTAAAGAATATGTATAAAATAGAGGTGCGAATGATATTGCCGAAGCACCTGATAGCGCAATTATCATTACTTTTTTTCTTTCAGGTATATTCAAACTCACGATTGAGTCCCTTCATCAAACATAGATTGGAGTTCTCCGCTCTGAAACATTTCGAGAGCAATGTCTGATCCACCAATTAATTCACCATTAATGAATATCTGAGGGATTGTAGGGAAGTCGGACCATTCCTTGAGTGCCGGTCGGGCCCTAGGGTCTGAGAGAACATTTACGCTTGCAAATGTCTCAATGCCCAATTCTTTCGTCAGCATATTAACTACTTGTGCTCCCCTGTTTGAAAAACCACATTGTGGCTGATCGGGCGTTCCTTTCATAAATATTACAATTCTGTTATCATCTACAACTTTCTGTAACTCTTCTTTTGTCCAATTAAAACTCATACTTATTTCTCCTTTTTAGGTCTGCGAATATGTACTCCAAAGAACTCTGATTCTTGACCGTGTGGGTCAAAAACTGTGTCTCCAATATCTTTAGCCTGAGAAGATGTCATGCACTTCAAGTCTAAGGCATGAATTGTATTATTAGCCATGTGAGATTTGAAATGATTAAGTATTGGTTTTTGTCTCTGAAGTGGCCTTAAACCTTCGAAAAAGTTTGAAATGATTCTAACATGGAAATGATCCCCTGTTCCGTGTAAATCAGAAATCTCAACCTCAGCATCAGGTATGATTTTCTTTACTTCATCTATCATCCACTGCTCTGTGACCATGTGCGTCTGTGGTAGATTTGTGATTTTAAACTACGTTTTTATTGATTTCTTTATTTGGACTAAATTTTCACCTATTGATCCCTTAGTATTGATTAAACCTGAGCCCACTACAGCGATATCTACTCCCCAAGAAGAAACTAAATCTGCATTATGATGTTTAATTCCACCATCAATCATCAATTTCGTTTTTTTGCCACCATCTTTGATCTGTAAATCGATTATCCTTCTGAATTCTCTTACTTTATGCTCCACGCTAGGCATAAATGATTGACCCCCTTTTCCTGGAACTACTGACATAACTAAAACTAAATCTAAATTTGGTACCAAAGGTAATACTTCAGCGATATCTGTTTCTGGATTAAGGACGCATCCTACTTTTGCTCCGTAAGAATGTGCTTCACTAATTAGATTTGGGAAATTATTTACAGCTTCTACATGGCAGATTATCATATCGGCGCCTGCATCGATGTATTGCTTCCAAGTTAATTCTGCATTAGTAATCATCAGATGACAGTCAATAAAAGCTTCATCACCCAAAAAATCTCTTACCGATTTTATAATGGCGGGTCCGAATGTTATTGTCTTATTAATTACCCAATTTCCATCCATGATATCCATATGGAACCATTCTATCCCGGCTTTGACTGCTTCACCTAATGTTTCTCCTAATTTACAAAAATCTGCGGTAAGTATGCTCGGAGTAATTTCCATGATATTCATTAATACCGGAGAGGTCATAGTTTGTGAAACTCTCGGATATGAATTGATTCCAATACACAGATTCATACATTAGATTCCTTCAGGTGTGTTTGGTGTGTCGATGGGAGAGGTAGTAGAAGTAAGTGATTCGGACTTTGATTTGGTGACGAAAAATAATGATTGGGTACTCGTAGATTTTTGGGCCCCTTGGTGTGGACCGTGTAAAATGATAGCTCCAGTCCTTAATGAGATAGCTCAAGAAAGAGAAATCACTATTGCTAAGGTAAATACAGATAGTAATCCCGTTAGTCCTGGTAGGTTTGGGGTCAGGGGGATACCTGCTCTACTGCTATTCAATAATGGAGAAATGATTGATAGAATGACGGGTGCAATGCCCAAACAAAATATGGATGCTTGGCTAGATAAGTACATGTCTTAAAATAAATGTTAATATAGTCACTTTTATTTTAACATCATCCTAAGTTCTTCTACTGAACGCTGTTCATCAAAATATACTACTTCTAAAGAGTCGAATAACTCTGAGTCTCCTATTTCTTCGACTAAAGGTAAAATTTTACTATATGTTTCAACAGCAATACTTTCAGTCTTGTAAGATTCACTTAGCATTTCTTTATAATCTGAAGTATGTAAAATAGGAGTTGTATCTCTTTCTGTAATTGCTACTCCGTCCAATTTAACTAAAGCAGCACGAACAACAGAGGCATGTGTAACTGATTCAGTTACCTCATTGTTGAAGTGTGAACTTAGATGGAGTCTATGGATTCCTGAAACATATGCTGAATAATGTGCATACATCGCTATTGCTCTAAGTTCCCAAGCCAATGCTTTATTCAAAGCTTCAATTAGTTCACTGGATGACATGAATCCGCAAGTGAGGGCATATGATTTGAATTCTACCAGTAATTGTGGCATTGGTTCCGTAACATATGAGACCGAGGTTAATTTCGGAGTGTTATGCAGGCATACGAAGAACTGCTAGACCGGATGAAAGAAATTGACTTGATTGGACAAATTGGAAGTCTACTAAGCTGGGATCAAGAGGTATTGATGCCAAGTAAAGCAGCTAAAATTAGAGCAGAACAGCTTGCCTGGATTTCAAAAACGGGGCATGAAAATATTACAGAACCTAGAATAGGCATTCTATTGAAAGAATTAGAAGGATATTCTGATTTAAGTGATATTGAAAGAGCGAATATAAGACTGGTTAGAGAATCTTACGATAGATCTACGAAATTACCTACTGATTTCGTCGAAGAAATGGCAAAGCATAGATCAAAATCATTAATCTCTTGGACTGAAGCTAGAGAGAAAGATGATTTTGAAATTTTTAGACCGGATCTGGAATTAACTCTAGAGTTCGCCAGACGAAAAGCTGACTTTTTGGGTTTTGAAGAAGAAAGGTATGATGCTTTGTTGGATTTGTATGAAACGGGCTTAACTATCTCTAAACTGGACCCATTATTCAAGGGCCTCAGGGATAATATCTCTCCAATCCTAAATGCAGTAATTAATCTAAAAGATAGAGATGATTCACAGTGGTTTGAAAATATTAATTGGGATTTAGAAGGGCAAGAAAGATTGAGTCAAATTGTCTCAGAGTCTATAGGATTTGATTTTTCTTCTGGTTGAAGAGATACTTCAACTCATCCTTTTTGTGGTGGCCCTAATCCTGATGATGTTAGATGGACAACCAGATACAGTAAAAAAAATCCTTTCAGCTCACTTTTCGGATCAATGCATGAGACTGGACACGGAACTTATGAACAAGGTAGACCTAGAGAATTAGATTTTCAACCTGCAGGGAAAGCTAATGGATTGGGTATTCATGAAAGTCAAAGTAGATTATGGGAAAATCAAGTAGGAAGATCTAGGGAATTCTGTACTTGGTCTCTTCCCCTATGGAAGGAATGTTTTCCTGAAAATATGAAAGACAGAGATGAAAATGATCTTTGGATGGCAGTAAATTCTGTTAAACCGGGACTGATTCGAGTAGATGCTGATGAAGTGACATATAATCTTCATATTATGATAAGATATGAAATTGAGAAACTATTGATTTCAGGAGAGTTGGGAGTAGATGAGTTACCAGATTTTTGGGATGATATGTATGAAAAATATCTTGGAATTAGACCTCCTAATTATTCTAAGGGAGTTCTACAGGATATTCATTGGTCCATGGGGGCATTTGGTTACTTCCCGACATACACACTTGGCAATCTGTATGCTTCCCAACTTCTTGACGCAGCTAAGGATGATTTACCCGATTACAATAAAAATATCATTGATGGGAAATTTGATGATTTGTTGGGTTGGATGAGAAATAAAATTCATAACAGAGGTAGTATTTTGAGACCTGATGAATTAATCGAAGAGGCTACGGGAATTCCACCGTCAACTGATTCATTTGTCAATTATCTTACTCAGAAAATTAAAATTTTATATGAGATTTAACATGATTCTAATGACTGTGATATAATGGAAAATATAGTACTAGAAAGTATTGTTTCATTTTCCAGAAAATTGAATGGAGAGTGTACAATTCTAAAAATCATAGATGGTTATGTTGTAGCGGGATCGAAATCTGGAAATATTGTTTGTTGGAAAATTGAATCTGGAAAGGAAATATGGAATTTATACTTTGACGGCCCGTGCTCAGATATAGATAATAGTGGAGAGAATATTTTTATCACAGAATCTGATAAAGTCCACTGTATTGAAATTAAAAGTGGGATCAGAATTTGGAGTAAATATATAGGAGGTGTTAGTGACTATTTATTTGCTGAAGAAGATAAACTATGGGTTACTAGTTCAACTTACGCCTTTGAAATTCAAGATTATGAAGATTCTAATGTATTTTTGTTTGATGCAGAGGGCGAAATTAAAGAACGGTGGGAAATTAGTGGGAAGGCTTGGTTCATCTTCGTAAAGAATAAGGTTGCATTTGTGGGATTAAGTGGAAGAAATGGATATGGAGAATTGAGGATTGGGTCTTCTGCTAAATATATTGAATTAGAAAATGATGGGTCAATAATTGCCGGCGATTATTCCAAAATTGATGAAGTCTGTTTAGGCCATTCTAATGGGGGGATAACAATATTTAATGGTAACAAAATAGATTCTTTTTTCTATGATCAGCAAATTAAGTCTGTACTAACTGATGGTGGATGGATTGCAAGTTTTGAGTCTGGAGAGATAGTTTCCAATAGGAAATTGGGAGATTGGCAAATCAATGTTAGTGGAATAATTGACTTTATTTCTTTTGGGCCATCGTTGAATGAAAATAATACTATTTGGTCTTCAGTTTGGAATGATTGTTCTTACTTAAAAATTATTAACGAAATAACTGGAATTATTGAACTTGAGATGGAGCATGGTCAGAGGATAGTAAAAATTCATATCCATGATGAAATAATTGCTCTCGGAGATATTGAAGGAAAAATTATGATTCTAGAAACTAAGGTTATTAAAAATAGAATAGACAATCACGGAGAAGATGGAAATAATGCTGAAAAAAGGGCGCTAGTCAGAAATAAGATACAAAAGCTACTCCGCGATTAATTTGCAGTGGAAATAAGCTCTTCTAGACCTTGATTTCCGTTGTACTGCGCCTAATTTCAGGAAAAGTTTATGAGCCGAGTACGTTCCTGTGAATTTTGCCGCTTCAGAGGAGTGGTGTGAGGGCGTTTCGACGCAACTCGCGGGCCACAGAAACCGAACCCCAAATTTGGGGCGGTAGAACTGATTAACGAAAGAAAATCAGGTATTAGTTAATTTCATCATGTGGATGAATTAACAGTAGCAAAATAATTGGAATAATCTGGACGCAAGAAAAGAGGAAAGCAAGTAAAAAGCTACAGAGGTACACGTACAATTAGGGAGGAGACAATCTTTGAGTACGATCGTGGGAACAATCGGAATAAAAGCCGTGCGAGAAAACGATACAACAAGAGCGGTGAGAACCGTGGAGGAAGTAGTACTGATTCGTGGAAATAAGTAAAATGAAAAAAATATAGAAATAAACGAATAAGAGGAAAAGAAAGAGATTTCAGGAACACAAGTAGTTCCCTATGAATCTGGCGACTGAGTACGTCACCCGGGAAGAACCGGGCCTTCGGGCCCGGAACCGACCGGACCCTGCGGAGTTAACAGGGGGGAAGCTCCCCCATGTGCTGAACCCCTGTTGCTCCCACCTTTATTTCACTGGTCCTATAATTTCTCCTAGAAGATTAATGATAAATTTCTAATCTTTAGGCCCAATCATTTGTTCTGGTTTGACCCATTCATTAAATTGGTCTTCTTTCACAAGTCCCAGTTGGGTTGCACTTTGTCTTAAGGTTAGATTATGCTCATGAGCATTCTTTGCAATCTTTGCTGCATTATCATATCCTATATGTGGATTAAGTGCGGTAACTAGCATTAGAGAATTTTCAAGATGTTCAGAAATTTTCTCCTTATTGGCCTTTAGTCCAGCTATGCACTTATCCGAAAAAGAATAACATGAGTCTGAAATTATTTTAACACTGTGAAGAAGATTATGGATTATCATTGGTTTGAAAACATTGAGTTCAAAATTACCCTGTGATCCACCAATTGTTATTGAAGAATGATTTCCCATAACTTGACAACATACCATTGTCAAAGCTTCTGATTGAGTTGGATTTACCTTTCCTGGCATAATACTGGAACCTGGTTCGTTAGCTGGAAGAGCAAGTTCACCAATTCCACATCTTGGTCCAGAGCCAAGCCATCTAATGTCATTGGCTATTTTCATCAATGATGTTGCCAATGTGTTTAGAGTTCCAGAAGTGGCTACAATTGCATCATGAGTAGCCAGTTGGACGAATTTATTGTCTGCAGATATAAACGGTAGTTCTGTCTTATCTGCAATTTTAGATGCTACCATATCTGCAAACCCTGACTTGGTGTTTAGCCCAGTTCCTACTGCGGTTCCTCCAAGTCCAAGTTGCATTAAGTCTAAAACTGAGTTTTCTATTCTGATTATATTATCATCCAACATAGACACATAGCCACTAAATTCTTGACCTAGGGTTAAGGGTACTGCATCCATTAAGTGAGTTCTACCAATTTTTACTATTTCACTGAACTCTGATTGTTTATCTGATAATGCATCTCTCAGGTATTTTACTGATGGAATTAGTGTTTTAGTAATTTCTTCAGCTGCAGCTATATGCATCGCTGTAGGAAAGGTATCATTACTTGATTGAGCCTTATTTACATGATCATTAGGGTGTACTGGGAATTTACTACCTAGAGTTCCACCACTAATTTCAATTGCCCGATTTGCAATTACTTCATTTGCATTCATATTAGTTTGAGTTCCCGAACCTGTCTGCCAAATTCGTAGAGGGAAATGATAATCTAACTTTCCGGAAATCACTTCTTCGCATGATTTTATTATTAATTCGCCAACTTCCTTATCTATTTCTTCGAGTTCAATATTCACTTCTGCGGAAGCCATTTTCAATATTCCAAATGCCTTAATGATAGAACGTGGCATTCTATCCTCACCAATATTGAAATTTATCAATGATCTAGCTGTCTGTGCTCCATAATACATTTTAGCTGGTACTTCAACTTCACCCATAGTATCTTTTTCTATCCTAATGTCTCCATCTTTAGATGAAGCAGATTTTTGTATAATCTCTTCTTTCTTTTTATTCCTACCGTTTCCACCAGATAGTGATTTTTCAATCATTTTTGATATTGTTGCGGAACGTCCGCTTCCTCTACCTTTTCCTATCCTAGCATCTAATCTTCGTGCTAAATCTTCAGGGATACTGACAGTAATTATTCTTCGGTTTCCTACTCTATGTTTGCCCATAAATATACTATTAATAAGTTATTAATAAATATTTTTATTCAAGATTTATTTCTTCGACTTTAATTATTTTTTGAGGAGTAACGGGTTTATCTCCGGGCATGGTCTCAGTATTTTCTATGGACTTTACAACATCCATTCCCTTCATTACATGTCCAAATACAGCATGATTTCCGTCTAGCCATGGAGTTGGCACTGTAGTTAGGAAGAATTGAGATCCACCACTATCTCTACCAGCATTAGCCATTGAGAATATTCCTGGCTTATCGTGTTTCTTTGCTAGAGCAGATGGTTCGCATTTAATTTTCCATCCCGGGCCGCCTGTTCCCGCTCTTCCATTATGTGGATCTCTTGAATGAGGACAACCGCCCTGAATCATAAAATTACTAATGACTCTATGGAAATGTAGTCCATCATAAAATCCATCATTTACTAGTTTCAAGAAGTTTCCCGTAGTTTCTGGGCATTCGTCGGTGTAGAGTTCTATGGTAATATCTCCTGCGCTTGTTTTCATATGTACAACTTTATTCATGATTACTCGAATGCAAATTAGTTCAAAGCATATTGCATCTGATGAGTTCAGAATCCTAGAATTAAGAAATTACTGAGCCGGGTAGTAATTTTTCCTTAACTTCAATAAGTGAAACTGTACCATCTGGTTTCAGAGCTCCAAGAATTAAAAATTCTGATATGAATCCTGTAGGTAATGTTTTCTCTCCTAAATTTATCGCAGCAACAATCGATTTTCCTAGAAGCTCACCTCGAGAATAATTTGTAATCTGTGCAGATGTCCATAGTCTCCCAATCTTTTCTCCAAAATCTACTTTTATTTTGTAGGATGGTTTTCGCATTTCTGGAAATTGATGGACTTTTATGATTGTACCAATTCTCAAATCTAAGGAAAAGAATTCTCCAATACCGATATATTCCTTACGTTCCAACTTAGAGGGGTGATAACGCTCGGAATCGGGATTTATATCGTGTTGACTCATAAAATTAATCTCCGGTAATATCTGATTTAGTTATCAAAGGAATTAGCTTTATTCCTGCATTTGAAAATGATTTTTTACCGCCTTCTTCTCTATCAAGAATTGTAATACAGGCTACTACATTACAACCTAATTCAGACAGAATTTTAGCAGCCTTCAGTGCTGAACCGCCAGTTGTTGTTACATCTTCTAGTAAGATTATTCTATCATTTTTATTTATTGTTGATCCTTCAATCCCTGGTGGATTTCCGGTTTTTCTTCCACCCCTGCCCTTAGCCTCTTTACGGACGATGAATCCTTTCATTTTTGAACCTCTACCAGCCTTAGCAATTACAACCCCAGTAAGAGGTACTGCTCCTAATTCTAGACCGCCTACCGCATCAATTGGAGCTAATTTTTCTATTTCTGAATGAATTAAAATTCCTAGTAAATGAGCCGATTCGGGGTCCATCATTACTGGTTTCATATCAAAAAAATGAGAGCTTTGTCTGCCACTTGCTAGGGAAAGCTAAATCTCTCACATTTTCAATTAAATTTAGCTTCGCCTGATGGAGACTAATTGTTGTCATTAATTTTTTGAAGACAAACAATACGATGAAGGTTGTTATTAAATTATAAAAAAAGCTCAATTATAGTGAATGTTATTGGGCGGTCGGACCTTGCATAGGAGTATTTGAGGGAGTGCGAGGAAAGATGACGGGGAAATCAATTATTGATCATAATAGACTCGTATCAGAATATGATTTTTATCATGAAGATTTAGAAAATAAAATAGAAGAAGTATACAAGATAGGTACTAGGGCTAAATCCTTAGGATTAGATTTTGAAAATAGTGTGGAAATCCCGAGAGCTTCAGATCTAGCTAGTCGAACAGAAAAACTTCTCGAAGATCCATATCTTTATCCTGATCCTGAAGATTCTGAAAAAGGACCCCTTCGGATTGAAGATAAATTAAGAGAAATGCTGATTCAATATGACAGAGAAACAGCAGCAATTCAGATTTCTTTGTTTGTAACTAGAGAAATGAATAAACAAACTGGTGACAAGAGAAGGTCAATTGATTCTGGTTTAAGAGTTGGATTAGCTGTACTAACTGAAGCTGTCTTAGTTGCTCCTCTCGCTGGAATTGGTGATGTTAGAATACTGAATAATGTAGATGGTAGTGATTTTCTTTCTATTGATTTCTGCGGACCAATTAGGGCGGCAGGTGGTACGGCACAAGCCTTAGGAGTATTAATTGGAGATATTCTTCGTAGAGAATTAGGAGTTGGAAAGTATAATCCTACGGATGCCGAGATTGAGAGAGTTAAGGAAGAATTTGGTCTTTATAGAAAGGGGTTGCAATTTAGACCATCTCCAGATGAGACTGGGACAATTGTTAGTGCCTGCCCAGTAATGATCAACGGAGAAGAAACTGAGAAAATTGAATGTGCAGGCTTCAAAGAGGTAAGGAATGTAGTAAACATAAATGGAACTTATAGAACAAGAGTGAGAGGTGGAGTAATGCTAGTTATTGGAGAGGGGCTCTGTCTAAAAGCTCCTAAAGTGCAAACTCATACTGAAAGATTGGAAGTACCAGGATGGGAGTTTATTACTCATTTTGCCAACAAAGGAAAAGTTTTGACCAAGGAAGATGGTTCGGATAAAAGTAGAATAATTCCCAAAAATAATAGGTATATGGGAGATGTAATTGCTGGAAGGCCTATTTTTGGTGAGCCTTGTCATCCTGGTGGGTTTAGACATAGATATGGTAGAAGCAGGGCAACTGGTTTGGCAGCAGCTGGTTTGAACCCTATTTCAATGACTGCGATGGGGGGGTTTCTCTCTGTTGGTACGCAGATGAAAATAGAGCGTCCCGGTAAGGCTTGTGCCGTTACACCCTGTATTGATATTGAAGGGCCGAGGGTACTGTTAGATGATGGAGAATTCTTACTTATTCGAACAGAAGAAGAATGGGATGAAGTTAAAAATAGAGTAATATCTATTTGGGATTCTGGAGAAATTCTTCTAGGATATGGGGAATTTTTAGAAAATAATAAAAATTTAGTTCCTGCTTCTTATACCAAGGATTGGTGGGCATCTGATTTAGCAGAAGCTGTAGATACTCCAGAAAAATTATCTAAATTAGGGGAAATATTATCAAAGAAAGTGGAAGATTTTCCGCCTGGATTACCTTTTAATGGAGCTATAAAAAGAGGTGGAGAAGATAAGGTTGAAAGAGAGTGGAGAAGAGTAAATTGGGATAGATATCTTAGAAGTTTAGATATTGGTTGGAGTGAAGTAACTAAAATTTCTGAACATTTTGGTTGTGCAATACCTCCGCCATGGAATTATTGGTGGTCGGACTTACCGATACAATTTATTCCAAAGCTGATTTCTGGATTAGAAAAAATGGTGATTAAGGATGGAAGTTTGATTCTTCGAGGCGTTGTAAATGGGTGGTCTAAAGAAAAAAATGATTTGGGTTTAGTAAATGAAGAAAGTACGTTATTGAGTGATTTGCCTAGGTGGACAGAAGTTAATTCTCATGGAATTATAAAATCCTCACTAATGACTTTGGGGATTGAACATAAACATATTGAGAGTGATATTGTAATTCCAAAATATTGGGAAGGATTAATTGAAACTTTGGGATTTGAAATAGTTGAAGATAAGATTATAAAAAATTCTGAAATAATCGATATGATTTCTTCTCAGATTTTGGAACTTGAGGATACAAAATTATCACTAAATTCCGAACAAAATGGAGTTAAAAATTCTAATTCACTGTATTCTAAACAACTTCTTGAAAATTATGAGGTTGAAAGATCTTTAATGGTAATTAGGAGAATTTCCAAGTATAGATGGGAAGACGCTGTTCCATGTAGGATAGGTGGAAGAATGGGTCGACCAGAGAAATCGGACATTAGGAAAATGAAACCAAAAGTACACTCTCTTTTTCCATTAGGAGAAAATGGTGGCCCTCAAAGATTATTCTCGCATGCTGCCTCTAAAGGACAAATCAGAGTAGAGTTAGGAATTAGAATTTGTGAAAAATGTGGTAAGGAAACTCCCCACCTAATTTGTCATCATAAATCTGAATTTTCTAGTAGAAGCGAATGTGGTGGCAGGACTAAAATTCAGAAAGGAAGGAATAGACAGTCTAGAAGATTGGGGGTCCGAACTACTGTAGATATAGGCTCATTATTAGAAACGAAGAGTAATAATTTGGGATTGGAGAGGATACCTAAGAAGATAAAAGCGGTAAAAGGATTGATATCTGAGGAGCAAACTCCTGAACCAATAGAAAAGGGTATTTTAAGAGCAATTCATGATATTTCTGTATATAGAGACGGTACTGCAAGATATGATATGAGTGATGTACCAGTAACTCATTTCAAACCAATTGAAATTAGAACTTCTTGGAAGAAGCTTAGGGATTTAGGGTATATTAATGATATATACGGTAATTCACTAAATTCTGATTTTCAAATAGTGGAGTTATTTCCTCAAGATATCATTCCTTCACTTAAAGCTAAAGATCACTTGCTTTCGACATGCATGTTTATTGATGATTTATTAGTAAGATTTTATGGTTTAGAGCCATTCTATAATGTAAAAAGATTTGAAGATATTGTTGGCCATATAGCAATTGGATTAGCTCCTCATACCTCTGGTGGTGTTGCATGCAGAATAATTGGATGGAGTGCCGCATCTGCAGGATATGGACATCCACTTTTTCATGCAGCTAAAAGAAGAAATTGTGATGGTGACGAAGATAGTATAATGATGTTACTTGACGGATTACTAAATTTTTCTAATAGAATTCTACCTATCGGAAGAGGTGGAAAAATGGATGCTCCTTTGGTACTAACTACCAGATTAAATCCTAGTGAAATAGATAAAGAAGCTAGAAATGTAGATTGTAGCTGGAGTTATTCGAGCAATTTCTATGAATCTACATTGCAGCAACCACATTCAAGAGAAGTAAGAAATCTTGTAGATCTGGTAGATGATCGACTTGGTACTATTGGGGACATAAGGGGATATGGATGGACTCATGATTCTGGTGATTTAGATTCTGGACCAGAGAATTCATCCTACAAAACATTAGTATCCATGGAAGATAAAATGCTTAGTCAATTAGAGTTGGGGAGAAGATTGAGGGCTGTAGATGCTAACAGAGTTGCAAAACAAGTAATTGAGTCTCACTTTCTCCCTGATTTAAGGGGTAATCTAATGGCATTTACTCGTCAGAAGGTACGATGTGTAAAATGTGGTAAATCATACAGAAGGATGCCACTAGCTGGAAAATGTATTCAATATTCAAGAATGTCATCTGGTTTTGGTACTGGGGAAGGGGGTTCCGCATGTGGTGGAAATGTGATTCTGACTGTCTCGGAAGGAGCTGTGAGGAAATATATCAGAATTATTGATGATCTTATTAATAATTATGACATTGATGATTACACGATGCACAGAGTTGAGTGGATGAAATCTAGTGTTGATTCGTTATTCAACAATGATAAAGTAACCGTGATGACTCTTCAAGATTTCATATGATTAGAAGTAGCTAGCAATAATACCAAATAAATCTCCGATTAATAATAGTGGTACTAAAGATAGGAAAAGATAGACGATAAATGGGTGTTTACTTGCTACCCATGCACTTTCAATTCCCTTAGACTTGAGTATATTCTTTTTTTCTTCTATTTCATCAAACATAGAATAGTTAGTTTTTGGTAAAATTCGATTTATTTCTTTGATTTCATCCTCTTCTTCCAATATTTCAGTTAGTATCCATACAGGTTTCGATCCAATTTCATCGATTGGTACTTTTACAGAATGCCACGCCATTATTATATCATGTCTGGAAGAGATATTACCGTTCTTGTAATTATAAAAAATTAATACTGGAGGGGCTAATAAGAAAACCAAACCTGCCCATACAAACATTACCAATGAGGGCGGTAAACGAAATAGAATTTCTCCTTGCATAAATAGTGGTTCTGGGATGAATTTCCATGAAGGAAAAGTTATTGTCAGTAGTATCAAAGCCTTAACATCTGCTCCACCTTGAATAATTTTTGATTTCCAAGCAATGAGATATAGTGAAATTATCAGCATTGATAGAATTAAAGTCCACCATAGGACTGTCTCGGGAGATTCTTCTCCTAAAACAAGAGAAATAAAATCAGTATTTTGATTTTCAAGTGCTCCACCTATTATTCCTACTAATCCAATTAAGTATAGAAAAGCTAATGAAAACTCAAATTTCTTCCACTCGAGGATATTTTTAATTTGGGGGATTTCAAAAAATGCAATGGAAAATATGGCTAACAATGCAGCGATCATATAAAAATTAGATATTGAGGTACTAACTAATATCATTTCTAAAAATAGTAAAAATACAAAGATTACTGACCAATTCAACCAGTGAGAATCTGGAACCATTAAATTGTCATAATCAGATTTTGCTGCAATTGCCATGCATATAACTAGAGCAGAGACTCTAACAATTGCTATTATCGAAATTATCTCCATAATACTTCCATTATCCAGTTCCAGTTGCTTGGAATAATCCGACAGAAGTCTCCAAAACCCAAGCTGCGCCTGCATTAGCTAGTCCTGCAACCCACATCATCTGAATCATTTGTCCCAAAACCAAAGAAGTACCTCCACCCTTAATTCTAGCAGTAATTAATCCAAGAACTACGATCGATATTACAATCAAAATAGAGCCAAGAATTTGAAAAATTTGTATATTCTGTTCAACTCCTCCGGTTTCTGTCAAAACAGGTAGCGCTACGTCGACTCCACCAGCGGCAGTCCCAACTTCTCCACCAGCATCTACTAGTCCTTGGGCTACCTGAGCTATGGTTTCGCCAAGACCAGCAATAATAGAAGTGGTGATATTTAATGCAATAATCATTGCAATTAGAAGTCCATATGAGACACTTCTCATTACACCTGCAGAGATTTGCCTTCTTTGCCTTAGTCCCAATAGATTAGTAGTACTTTGAGAAACTAAATCACCTACTAGTCCTGCTTCTCCAGTCGAAGCAGAGCCTTCAATGAATACTCTTGTAAATCTAGATACTAGCATGGAATTATTATCAGCCGCAAACCAATCCCATGAATAATCACTGTCTATTCTCATTGAAAGTCTCTTTTCTAAGTTTGAAATTGAATCATCTAATGCTCCAAAGTCGATACCTGCCAATGCTTTGACCATAGCACTAGGTTCCTGAGCTCTGGCTTGTGCGGTTCCACCGAACGCTCTGATGAATTCAGGAAATGCTTCGTCTCTTCTTCTGACTCTGGATTCTTCTTGAGCCACTAATAAGGCTGGAGCCATTAATGGAGTAGCTAAAGCAGCTAAGACTAATATTCCAATAATATTCCAATTATCAAAAAGCCATGAAGATCCTATAAATAGAAAGATTCCCAGTAAAATTAAAACTTCAATAGTGCCGAAAATAGCAGCGAAAATCCAAGCCCTCCTCATATCAACAGCTTGAGTAGTATTAAATCCATGCTTGGCGAATAAATCTTCATGTGGAATTACCAAGGTAAAAAGATACCATGCCCCTACTTGGAGTAGTGCGAAAAGTACTCCAGTCAATAATACCCATCTAGACCTTATAATTATCTGGAAGATGTTATCATCTGCTCCTCCAGTTTGGAATAGAATTAATTGGAGTCCTGCTACTACAAGTAATAGAAGTCCGGTTGTGGTTAGGGAAACAAAAGTCTCTCTAAGAGTGTCGAGCTGTTCAATTCTTGCGTCATAAATTGTATTGTAATTCTGTTCGAATGTCTCATTCTCACTTTTGAAGAATTCACCAATAGGTTGACCCACTTCAACAGAGAAGGCCATTCTATCTAGAAAGTCGCTCCAAATAGCTGAAGGACTCTGTTTTCCTACAATTCTTGCAGCTTCTGGTAGGTTGGTATGCCATTTAGTTACTAATGTCTCAATCGCTTGAATTTCATAGGCTAAAGCTCCGTAATCTCCCATTTCTTTCAAAACATCGAACATCCCTTTCTCTGCAGATTCCCCCATTGATAAAATTCCCATTCTAGTCATGAACATGTGCATATCTTGTTCAATTTCTATGGCAATTGCTGATGTTTGGGCAATTGGATAAGCTATAGTGGCTCCAAATGCTAATAATCCAAATGTAAACATAATCAATAAACCACCTACTGTACCAATGATATCTACAACTG
>LULO01000200.1_pt1 | contig 17901 bp, 28 predicted proteins | sample 728121 | NCBI WGS metagenome assembly LULO01 (sample SAMN03860287, study PRJNA289734) | marine metagenome | biome: seawater column; feature: ocean; material: water; isolation source: Red Sea water column Station 149 - depth 50m | place: Saudi Arabia: Red Sea | collected 2011-10-15 | depth 50 m | reverse complement strand
GTTCCCGCCTGGCGAGTGGGTCGGGCAATACGTCCCGAGCTGCGGCCCGTGCAATGCATCCCGAGGCGGCCGGCTGTCCGCACAACGCAAGAAGCCAAAACCTGTGACGTCGAGAAGATGGTGAAATGGGCCGACACCGTAAAGCCGTCGAAACGTACCTCGAAACTGCAGAGGGCGACCCGGTAACAGTCGAGACATGTCGAGGCCTTGCTGACCGGTGGGACGCCATCGAGGCTGGCGCTGATGGTGCCGGACAAATCCCTCAGATTGCGGCCGTTTTGCTTCAATCCTGCAAAGAACTGTCGATTCCGCACGAGGATGCCCTGGCTTCGCTTGAAAACGCATTGAAGGCCATATGAGCTACCCGGCGGCCTTGCACGCCACCCCGGCCAGCGATTCACCGAGCCGAGGGCACTATCTCGCCCAGGTGGCCGAGCTAGGGGGGCTGGAGTTGTTCGGCTGGCAGCGGCAGGTCGCTGACGTGGCCCTCGAAATCAACGAGGCCGGCCGGTACAAGCGCCGCACGGTAGGCCTGTCGGTCGGTCGGCAGAACGGCAAAACGGCGTTGTTGTCGGCCCGTATCGGCCTGGAGCTGCTCGCCGGCGGGCATGTCGCCTACACCGCCCAGGACCGAGGCGGCGCACGCCTCAAGTTCCAAGAAACTGTGGAGATGCTGCGGCCCGGCCTTGGCTCACGGTTCCAACAGCTCCGGCTCGCCAACGGCAGCGAATGCCTGACCATGTCAAATGGCGCGTCGTTCCGTGTGGTCACCCCCTCGAAAGACGGCGCTCGTGGGTTGTCGCTCGACCTAGTCGTCATTGACGAGGCCCTGGCGCATCCGCTTGAGCTTGTCGGTGCCCTCGGCCCGACAATGTCGACGAGGCCGTCGTCGCAAATGTGGCTCGCTTCGAACGCCGGCACGAGCCAGTCGCAGCTGCTGCGCCACTACCGTGACCTCGGCCGTGCTGGTGACTCGCCCTCGCTGGCCTGGTTCGAATGGGCTGCGGCTGACGACGCTGACCCTGACGACCCTGAAACGTGGCTGGCAGCGATCCCGACGCTTGCCGAGGACAAAGGCGTCACGATGGCCGCCGTCGAGGACTTCCACGGCACCATGACCACCGAACTGTTCGACCGAGAGATACTCAATCGATGGCCCCTGGAGGCCGGCGACTACGCCCTCGACCTGGCCGTGTTCGCACAGCTCGAAGAGCACGACCTGCCACACGGCGACAAGCTCGCCCTCGGCGTCGACGTCAGCCCAATGCGAGACTGGTCGACAATTGCTATTGCTTCGCAGACCGGCGACCGATACCTGACTGAGATTGTCGACCACCGGCCCGGTGTCGGCTGGGTGCCCGCACGCCTCGCCGATCTCGCACAACGCTGGAACGCAACGATCGTGATCGACGCCGGCGCAGCCGCTGGTTCGCTGCTGCCACACTTGCAGCACCTCAACACGCTTGAGGTCGGTGCCCGTGACTACTGCGCCAGCTGCGCCAACATGCACGACGCCATCGTCGACCGAAAACTGGCCCATCTTGGCGACAGCATCCTCACCGACGCTGTGGCCTCGGCGACCCGCCGGCGGCTTGGTGACCGGTGGGCATGGAAGCGCACGAGCGACGAAAGCCCGATCACGCCGCTAGTGGCTGCTAGCCTTGCGCTATGGGGCGCAATCTCCGTCGCGCCGAAACCGACCCCGCAGGTGTTCTGATGATTCACGCCGCCCTTCAAGTCGCCGGGCTGCTGCTGGCGATTTTCGCTGTTCTGATGGAGTTCGGAGCGTGGCCGGCAGCGTTCGCTGTCGGTGTCGCTGTCGTCATTGTGTCGGCCGCCGTCGAGGCTGGTGAAGCGTGATTGGCGACCTGATCCGCAGAAACGTCGAAACGAGGGCAACGACCATCGAGCTGCCCGCCCGCAGCATCACCTCGCAAACGCTGTTTGGCCCGATGTCAGTCACGCGTGACACGCTGCTCAGCGACGTTGTGGCGAACCGTTGTTGCACCCTCATCAGCGATCAGCTGGGTTCACTTCCGATAACGACAGAACGCAACGGTGAAACACTCGAAACGCCGGCGCTGCTGTCTGCTCCCGAGGTCGACCGCACCCGCTCCGAGTTCATCGCAGCCCTGACAACTTCGCTGCTGGTGAATGGGAACGCCTACCTGCTCGCTGGCAACCGCAACAGCCTCGGCTTCGTGCAAAACGTCGTTTTGCTTGACCCCGAAGCCATCCAGGTGTTTGTGCAAGACGGCCGGCCGCAGTACCGCACAGCTCGAGGCGCGCTGAACCCCGAGGACGTGCTGCACATCCGCAACTTCACGCTGCCCGGTCACGTCGTCGGCTACGGCCCCCTCGACTACAACCGGCAAAGCATCGCCCAGACGCTCGCCGCCGACCAGTACGCCGCACAAGCGTTCACGACCGGCGCGCTGCCCGACGGCGTCCTGCACTCCGAGAACGAGATCACCAGCGACCAGGCCCGAGACCTGAAGGCGGCGTGGATTGCTGGCAACGGCGGCCGGCAACGAGGCCCGGCTGTGCTGTCCGGCGGCGTCAAATACCAGCCGCTCGAGTTCTCGTCGGTCGACATGGAGCTGCTTGACAGCCGCCGCTACAACGCCGAGCAGATGTGCACCCTGTTTGGTGTGCCGCCGCACCTCGTCGGCGTGCCCTCGCAAGATTCCAAGACGTACAGCAACGTGCAGCAGGACTCGCAGTTTTTCGTTCGCTTTACGCTGCGGCCGTTGGCAATCAAGATCGAGGAAGGGCTATCGAGGCTGCTGCCTCGAGGTCAGCGGGCTGTGTTCAACTTTGATGCTGTGCTGCGAGCAGACACTCAAACACGGTATGACGCCTATGAGACAGCGCTGCGGGCCGGGTTCATGACAGTCGACGAGGTCCGAGCTTTGGAGGGTTTGACGTGACCGAGATCGAAACACGCACCGTCAGTTTTGACGGCATCGAGACACGCACCGATGACGACGGGTTCCGGCACCTAGTTGGCATTGTCGTGCCGTGGGCCGGCGAGTACCGCATGCCCAATGGCCTGACCGAGAGCTTTGAGCGTGGCGCATTTACAAAGACGCTGCAGGAACGTGGCGACCGCATCCCGCTGTACCAGCAGCACGAATCACGATCGACGCTGCCAGTTGGCACCTCGGTCGGCTACGAAAACACAAACGACGGCCTTGTAATGGACTTTCGCATGGCCCGCACCGAACGAGCAGCCGAAGTGCTCAGCCTTGCCGATGACGGCATGGTCACCGGCCTTTCGGTCGGCTTTATCCCGGTACGTTCCCGCACCGAGACACGAGGCACCGGGCAGCACGTCGTCAGGGTAGAGGCCCGCATGGACCACGTCGGATTTGTTGCGCAGCCAGCCTACGACGGCGCACGAGTGCTCGCTGTGCGTCACTTCGACGCAGACGACCCCGAGATCGCACCACGACTGGCACGCTGGCGAGGCGCTTTCGCCTAATGCCCGAGGCACCTGCCTACGTTCGCCGCAACGCCCAGCGAGGCCTCAGGCTGCTTGAGTTCGCCGGTGACGGACTCCAGGCGTCGACCGTCCGAGCAGCCCGCAGAATGGCCGAGGGCACCGTCAGCGACCAGAAGGCCCGCCTGATGAGTCCCTGGTTCGCACGGCACGAAGGAGACCTAGACAGCGAAAAAGCTCGTGCGTACCTAGCCGGCGACAGCGAACGCCCGACACCTGGACAAGTCGCCTGGCTGCTTTGGGGCGGCGATATTAGCGGCGACGTCATGCGCGCAGCCCGCTGGGCACGCCGCCAAACCGAAACAGATGACCGAAGCACGCCGACGAGCGTGCTAGATTTACCCAAAACCCACGTTGCGCCGCTGGAAGCGCCGCCCGCCAGCTACGGGCACCCTGCCAGCACCCGACACACCACCACCACTACCAAGAAAGGCGCAACCGTGCGTTTGCTTGACCAGCTCGTCGAAGAACGAGCAGAACTCAGCGAAACCGTCGACGGCGTGCTCACGCGGGCTGCTGACGAATCGCGTGACCTGACCGAAGCCGAGGACAAGAACCTCGCCGATCTTAAGGCCCGTGCCGATGCCCTCGACGAGCGCATCACCGAGCTGCGTGCCATCCAGGTGCAGAACCTCGAAGCGGCGAAGCTTCGTGCCGAGGTCGCTGCGACCGATGAGCCCGAGTCGCGTGCGGCTGCCGGCATCGTCAACGTCACCAACGAACCCCTCACCTACTCCGAGCAGCGCTCACACAGCTTTTTCTCGGACATGTACCATGCGCAGACCTACGGCGACCGTGACGCCCAGGCCCGCCTCGAGCGCCACCGTGAAGAGATGGCAGTCGAGCACCGTGACGGCAGCACCGCCAACTACGCCGGCCTCGTCGTCCCGCAGTACCTGACGCAGCTCGCTGCCGAGCTTGCCCGTGCAGGACGGCCGTTCGCCGACCAATGCACCTCGCTGCCGCTCCCGGCCGACGGCCTCACCGTGAACATCTCGCGTGTGACGACCGGCTCCAGCGCTGCAGTACAGGCCGCCGAGAACGACGCTGTTTCAGAAACGGACATCGACGACACGCTGCTCACCGCCGACGTGCGCACCATCGCCGCCGGCCAGCAGCTCAGCCGCCAGGCCGTTGAGCGTGGCACCGGCGTCGACGCCCTCGTGGCAGCAGACATGCTCGGCGCAATGGCGACCACCCTCGACAGCCAGCTCATCAACGGCTCCGGCTCGTCCGGTCAGCTGCTCGGGCTTAAGAACGTGTCCGGCGTCAACAGCATTACCTACACCGATGCGTCGCCGACCGCCGCTGAGCTGTACAGCAAGATTGTCGACGGCATTCAGCAGGTCAACAGCAACCGGTTCGCCGGTGCCGACCTCATCGTCATGCATCCCCGCCGCCTCGCTTTCCTCCAGGCCGGCGTCGACGGCAGCAACCGCCCGCTAGTCGTGCCGACCCAGAACGTCCCGCAAAACGCGATGGGCGTCGGGCCGGTCGCCGGCTACGGCAACACCGGTGCGAGCATCGCAGGCCTCCCGGTCGTGACCGATGCAAACATCCAGACAGACGCAGGCTCGGGCAACAATGAAGACCTAATCTTCATCGTCCGGCGTGCCGACATGCTGCTGTTCGAGGACGCCGGTGCGCCGGCCCTCGTTCGCATGGACCAGACCGCAGGCCTCAACCTGACGGTCACGATGGTCGCGTACCAGTACGCGACCTTCATTCCCGGCCGTTACCCCGCCTCGATCTCGAAGATCAGCGGCACCGGCCTCGTCACCCCGACCTTCTAATAGGTCGCATCATCGTCGGTCGGGTCGGTACCAGTCCCGGCCCGGCCGACACCCTTACCCTCGAAAGGTCCGGCATGTCCGAAGCTCTGTGGAAAAAGCAGGCCCCCAGCCGTGTTGAAAAGCCCGCAGCGGCTCCCGCAAAGGCACCGACCAAAAAGGCCACCAAAAAGGCGAAGAAAGCCTGACGATGGCGTACACGTCGCTCAGCGTGCTCAAGGACTACCTCGGCATCCCGAGCGGCACCACGTCCGAAGACACGCCGCTAACGGCAGCGATCAACGCTGCTCAGGGCCTGGTCGACGGGTACTGCAACACGACGTTCGAAACGGTCACCGAAGCGCGTGTGTACCGTGCCAACGATCCGCAGGTGTTGCTCGTCGACCAGTTCCACACACTCACCGGCCTCGTCGTCAAAACCGACACGTCGAATGACGGCACCTACGACACGACGCTCACCATCACGACCGACTTTGTCGTGCAGCCGTTCAACGAACCGCCGTTCACGTCCCTGCTCAACGTGTCCGGCGACTGGCCCCGCTACGAGTCCGGCCGGCCAGCCGTCGAGGTCACAGCCGCCTACGGCGACCAGAACGCCGCAGCCGTCCCCTACGCCGTGCAGCAGGCCACCCTGATCCTCGCCGCACGCCTGTACCAGCGCAAAGCGTCCCCGCTCGGCATCATGACCGGCTTCGCAGACTATGGAATTGCGAGAATCAGTCGGCAGGACCCCGATGTAGCTGCCCTGCTGCAGCAATTCAAGCGACTCGCAACCGCCTAATGGCTGACTACACCGCCATCAGGGACGGCCTCGCCACACGCCTCGACACGGTGCCGACGTTCCTGACGGTGCATGCCACCGTCCCGAACCGCATCGTCGCACCGGCCGCTGTGGTTGTTCCTGGCCGGCCCGTTGCGACCTACCACGACAGCATGATTGGCAGCGGCGGCTCGCTCACCTTGTTTAACTTTGAGCTAGTCTGCGCCGTCCAATCGATAACAGAGGCGTTCTCGCAGGCGGCGCTCGACGACCTCATTAGCGGCACCAACAGCGTGCCGGCAGCAATCGAGGCCGACCCGACCCTCGGCGGCGCAGCAACGACATGCCAGGTTCGCCAAGCCGTCGACTACGGCGTGGTAGCCTTTGCAGACACCGAGTTCATCGGTGCCCGATTTCTCGTGGAGGTCTACGCACGATGACCAGCTACACCGTCACGTCACACAAGCTCGTCGGCCATGAGCACGGCGACACCGTGACCGACGACGACCTCGAGGGCGCGAACGTGCCCGCATTGATCGCAGCAGGCCACTTGGCCGAAGCGAAACCGAAAAACAGCCGAAAGGCCAACCCAGAAAGTGAGGCCGACTGATGGCCGTCTTCCTTCAGAACGATGTCGTCGTGTCGGTCAACAGCGTCGACCTCTCCGATCATGTTGCCAGCATCACCTGGACCGAAACCGCAGACGAGCTTGACACCACGGCGATGGGTGACGGCAACCGCACCCGCATCGGTGGACTCAAGGACGGCAGCGTCAGCATCGAGTTCCACCAGGACTTCGCAAGTTCAGAAACGTATGCGACGCTCTACAGCCTGCTCGGCACCACGACCACGGTTGAGATGACCCCGACCAGCGGCGCACTTGCAGCGACGAACCCGAAGCACTCCGCTTCGGCGCTCGTCACCGAGCTGCCCATCATCGACGGCAGCGTGTCCGACCTCGCCACCATCTCGGTGACCTGGCCGCTGTCCGGCGCTGTGACCGTGACTACGAGCTGACATGCTTGACCTCTCCATCTCAACTCGACTGGCCGACGAGACGGAGCCAGTCACAAGCAAACCCACGATGGGCACACTGCTCCAGCTGGAGCGGTTTTTTAACCTGCCGAGCGCCATCGAAGCGCTGCAGCAAACCAAAATCGAGCATGTGGCGTGGCTGGCGTGGGAATCACGCCGGCACGCCGGGCTCACCGTGCCGACCTGGGAAAAGTTCCGAGACACGCTCGTCGACATCGAGTTCGACAGCGACAACGACACCCCTTTAGCCGAAGGGGAACCGCCTACGGCATAGCGTCGTTGGCACTCGCTACCGGGCAACCGCTCAGCGAGCTTGAGAACGCTTCCCCGGCCGTCATTCGTGCGTTGCAGGCAATTTTAAAAGAGCGTCAGCAGGCGCAAGAAAAAGCAGCACGGAGGCGCTGACAATGGCCGTTCAGACATTCAGCTACGACCTCGGCGACTACCGAGGCTCAAAGGTGTCCGATCGAGGCGGCAACCGTCACGCCTCAATGCGAGCAGGCAGCCTCGTCGAAGTGCGAGGACTGCGCGAGCTGCGGCGCGACTTTCGCAAAGCCGGCAACGACATGTCGGAACTCAAAGACCTGCACCGATACATCGCCGACGACGTCGCAGGTACCGCCAAAACGAAAGTGCCGGTGCGTAGCGGCCGGCTGCGCAACTCGATCCGAGGGTCAGGCACTCAAACAGCTGCGCGAGTGCGTGCCGGCAATAACCGCAAAAGCGGCCCAACATCGGTGCCCTACGCTGCTCCGATTCATTTCGGCTGGGGCAGGCGTGGCATCAAACCGCAGCCGTTCTTGTATGAAGCGCTCGATGATCGCCGCCAGGAAGTGATCGACCGTTACAACGACGAGATCGACAGCATCATTCGCAAAGTGTTTTAGGATCACGACATGGCAGCAGGCACGAGCGTCATCAACGTCGCAATTCTCGGCGACGCTAAAAAGTTCAAGCGTGCTGTCAGCGATGCCAGCGACAAGCTCGGCAAGTTCGGCAGCAAGGTCGGCACCGTTTCGGCGAACGTCGTCAAAGGCTTCGGTGTCATGGGCGCTGCGGCCGGCGGCCTGGCCGTCGTTGTCGGCAAACAGCTGTTCGACGTCGGCGAGGAACTGACCGCCCTTGACCAGAAGATTGGCACCGTATTCTCCGGCGACTCGCTCGAAACTGTGACGGGCTGGGCTGACGAGGTTGCTGCCCGTATGGGCCTCACAGCAACCCAGGCGGCCGGCCTCGCTGCTAACGCCGGCGACCTGCTCAAGCCGATGGGGTTCACGGCTGACGAAGCCGCCAACATGTCGACCGAGATCATCGGCCTAGCCGGTGCGTTGTCGGAATGGTCCGGCGGGCAACGTTCGGTCGAGGAAACGGCCGAGATTCTGTCGAAAGCGTTGCTGGGCGAACGTGACTCGCTCAAGTCGCTCGGCATCTCGATCAATCAGGCTGAGGTCGACCAGCGTGCCCTGACAATCGCACAGCTCGAAGGCCGCGATGCCATCACAGCTCAGGACAAAGCGCTGGCGACGCAGGCGCTGATCCTCGAAAAGTCAACCGACGCTCAGGAGGCGTTCGCTGCCGGCGGCAACAAACTCACCGCAGCACAAAACCGGCTGCGTGCGGCGTTTGGCGAGCTGCAGGAACGGCTCGCCCGCAAACTGTTGCCGCTGTTTGCCAAAGCCGCTGACATTGTTGTTGAGCTGATCCAGGTGTTTGAGGACGACGGCCTTGGCGGCGTGATCTCAAACGTGTCTCAACGCATTAAAGACGCGTGGCCGATGATCCGCACGCAGCTCGGGGTGTGGGCTCGAGGGTTCGTGGACTGGGTCAGGCAAGTCGGGCCGCCGTTCTTGGCCGCCCTCGGCGACCTGCTGCTCCGGTTCGGCAACTGGTTTATCGACGACGCTCTGCCCGTCATCATCGACAAGCTCGGCCAATGGGCAAACGCTTTTGTCGACTGGATCGGTCCGCTGATCCCGCCGTTCTTCCGCAAACTTAAGGAACTGATCGCAGAATTCGCGAATTGGTTTATCGACGTCGGCCTTGAGATGATCGTCACCAAGCTTGGCGAATGGGCAAAAGCTTTTCTTGAATGGGTCGGGCCGCTGATCCCGCCGCTGTTGCGTGAACTGGTCAAGCTGCTTATTGAGGTCGGTAAATGGATGCTCACGAGGGCGCTGCCGACCCTCATCTTGCTTGCTGCACGCTGGGCCGCTGCGCTCGTCGACTGGGTCATTGACGTGGCCCCTGACGTGCTGGAAGAACTCGGCATTTTGATTGCTGACGCAGCTTCAGCACTCGCCGACGGCGCGTTGCAGCTTGGCAAAGACCTAGTCGACGCCATTGTCGACGGCATCAAGTCAGTCGGCGGAAGCGTCGGTAGCGCGATTGCCGGTCTGTTGCCTGGCAGCGGCCTGCTGTCTGGGCTGAGCAGCTTTGTGCCTGGCCTCGCTGCTGGCGGCCCCGTCAGCGCTGGCAGCCCGTACATCGTCGGCGAAACCGGCCCCGAACTGTTCGTCCCGACCGGTTCCGGCACGATCCTTAACAACAACCGCCTCGACGGTATGGCCGGCGGCGGCGGCACATTCAACGTGACGGTGAACATGCCGGCCGGCAGCAACGGCGACGACGTCGTGCGAGCCCTGCAGGACTACGTGCGCCGGCGTGGCGCAATCCCGGTCCCGGTCGGATCGGCCCGCTACTGATGGCACAAAACACGACGTGGGCCGTAAAGGTCGGCCGGTACAGCGGCGCATCGCTGTCGCTGACCGACCACGCCAGCCGCACTCTCGGCCTGTCAATCGACCAGCAATGCGACCCCGGTCAGCTCGGCACCGGTCAGGCCACCGTCACCCTCGACAACTCCGACGGCGCACTCACGCCTGGCGGCTCAGGCACCTACGCCAACGTCGACTGGCTCACCTCGGGTCTATTCCTTGAGGCAACCGTCGACAGCGTCACAAAACCCGTGTTTCACGGCGTCATCACGGACTTTGCAATGACCGACGACGGCAACGGCAACAGCGCCGTCACCCTTACCGCCCTCGACGTGTTCCAGGTAATCGGCCGGCAAGAAACGCAAACGTTCTCGCTTGTCGGCACGAACACGGCATATCAGCTGTACCACATGACAAACCCAGGTTTCGGGCGCTGCCAGGTCCCCACGCTCGGCCTGTCGTCGATGCGCGCCTACTGGCACGAGCTGAACGACTCGGCGAACGACGTGCCGCACGACTTGCCCTCGGCGACCTACAACCTCGGCGACGTCATTAACAACAGCGTCATGCCAAACGAGCAGACCGTAGCGTTCCCGACAATCCTCGACACCGACGGAACCTATTTTGCCGCTGACGCCTGGACCGGCTTTACCGTCGACGGCCTAGCTCGAGCTGGCGTGCTCGCTACCGGCGACGTGTTTGTGTTCACCGAAAACGACCCGATGCCGACCGGGCAGCTGCCTTTCCGGTCGCTGGTCCGTGACTTTCACGTCGACCTCATCACAAACGCTGCCAACATCACAGCGCTCAACGGCGGCACAGCCCAAACGTACAGCGACACCGACTCGCAGGAACGCTACGGAACCCGAAACCGCACCTATCAGACGTCGTCGGTCGATGACGCCCAGGCTCTTAAAACGGCGCAGCTGTGGGTCAATCGTTACTCGTACAAAGAAACTTTTGACATGACAGCGGCGTCGTTGCAGGTCAGCGACAGCATGGTGCAATCCCGCAACGCTGACGTGGCGAAGTGGCGTGGCCTGCTCGACGTCACCGTCGGCTGGTGGAACACCGGCAGCGTCACCTACACCCCGACTGGCGGCAGCTCCCGCACCGACGAGGTCATCATTGCTGGCCGCAGCATTGACGCCACACCAGCCGACACGACCGTCACGCTCAAGCTACGCCCGCAATCCGTCTACCTCGCCTTTATTCTCGACGACACGGAGCGCGGCGTGCTCGACACGAACAAACTAGGATAGAGCCATGACCTACCCGTTTGTTTCAGGCGAGACATTGACCGCCGCAGCGATGAACTCCATCGGGCTGTATCACGTCAAAACTCAAACAATCTCTGGCACGCCGACAAGCGTCACAATCACCAGCGCATTTTCGTCCGATTTCGATCATTACCGCATCATCGGCTACAGCCTTGACTGCTCGACGACCGGCGACGATATTGAAATGGAGCTTGGCAGCGGCGGCAGCCACACAAGCAAGTATTACGGCAGCACAACGTCGCGCAAGTTCAACGCTGGTGCCGTTTTCACAAACTACAACAATCAGCCGCCGATGCCGATTGCTTTCACGAGCGCATCAGCCGGATTGCCCAATATCGACGTCATGCTGTATGCGCCGCAGGTTGCTGGATACACGACCTGGTCGCAATCAGCCGGCAGTCTTCGAGGGTACGACGTGAACGGCTGCTACTTCGAAACCGATCAGTTCACCTCAGTAACGTTTGAGGTGACGGCTGGCACCTGGGTTGGCGGCGAGTTTCGAGTGTACGGAGTGACCGATGGCTGAATGGACGCAGGACGAACTTGAGGCGCTGACACCATTCGACAGCGCAACACGTCAGATCGGCGACGAGCTTGTGCCGATGACACGAGAACAATACGACGCGTGGATCGCACGCGCTGTCGGACGTTCGAAAGATGACGCCGACGCACAGCCGTAAAAATCCGAGCGAAGCCGCCGACTAACGTGCGCGCCGCAACGCTGGCACGCCGCACCAGCCGCACCCTGCTCGCAGCCACTTACCTGCTCGCATTCTTCGCACCGACACCCGTGCTGAGCGTGCCAGCCACCGTTGCGCTGTCAGCTGACACCCCGTACGTCGACTATCAGGTCACCCTCGACGGCGAAACGCTGTTCTACGTCACCGCCTCGTCAGGCCGTGACTGCGCCGGCTGGGACTTCGCCGAGCACGTCGACCCGTACCTCATCCTTTACAGCGATACCGGCGAGGTCGCCCGAGATGACGACGGCAACTTTAACGAGGTCGGCGACTGCTTTTCGGCGAAACTGAACCTGACGCCTGCCGCCGGCACCTACACACTGCGCGTCAGCTCGTACCAGCACGAGACAAACATGACGGTGCCGACGGGCTCGGTGACGCTGGCATGGTCGCAAGACGGCTACCAGCCGCCGACAACGACCACCAGCACCACCACGACGAGCACCACGACCACCTCAACGACGACGAGCACGACGACAACAAGCACAACGACCTCAAGCACGACCACAACGACCACGACCACGACGACGGCCCCGCCTACGACGACCAGCACCACGACAACCACGACCGAGGCACCGCCATCTACCACTACAACCAGCACCACGACGACTACGACGGCCCCGCCCACCACGACCACAACAACGTCGACCACGTTGCCGCCGGTTACCACAACCTCGAGCACGACGCTGCCGCCACCGCCGACCACGCTGCCACCGACAACGACGACCCGGCCGCCAGCGACCACCACGTCGACCACGACGACCTCGACCACAAGCACTACCAGCACAACGTCGACGACCACCACAACGACGTCAGCGCCGCCCACAACGTCCACAACGGCCCCGACGACAACTCAGGCCCCAATAACCACTACCCAGCCACCGAGGCTCACAGAGGCGCTCACAGTCGCTGCAGCGATTTCTGACGAAGCCCTCGCAGCCGCCGTCGTCGACGTCATCGCTGCCGAACCCGACGAGATCGCCGTCGAGGACGTGCAAGAAATGGTCGAACAGCCCACTTTCGACGAGCTCGAGCCGGTGCAGCTCGCCGCTGTGGCCGCAGCGATCAACGACGCACCCGTAGAAGCCAAAAAAGTGTTTGAAGACGCCGCAGCCGATGACATGTTCTCGCCAGCGCTCGCTGGCTACACTCGCAGCGACAGCCGCATCAACCAGGAAGACCGGCGCACGGTGGTCGCCGTGACAGCTGCCGGCGCTGTGCTCGCCGTCCCGAGAACCACAACCCCGACACCGTCCACGACTGGCCTACCCACACGGAGGTCTCAGCCGTGAGATACGTCCGAGAACTGTTCGCCCTCGGCTTTACCATCGGCGGCGTCGGCCTTGTGCTCATCACGCTCGCACCGGGCTCGTCGACGTTTCGCTACGCCGTATGGATCGCGATTGCTTCGCTGGTCGCCCACATGGTCGCTGTCGCCCTTGACCGACCCGACGACGACTAACATCGGCGACATGTTCAACAGCTCAACATTCTGGGTCGACGCCCTCGAGCGCAGCCTGTCGACCGGCGCAGCGACCGTCGTCGCCCTTGTGTCGGCAAACGGCGTCGACGTCATGGACTCAAACTTCGTCGAGATGCTTGCCGCTGGCGGCATGGCAGCCGTCGTGTCGTTCCCCAAGGTGATCGCTGCTACGGCCGGCCCGATCGGCAACGCCGACGGCGCGCTCGTCAAGCTGCCCACGGCCGGCACCGACGACGACCTGCTCGACTGATGAGCCTCAACGCCAACCTCGCCGGCGTTCACCCGATTCTCGAGTTCCGCATCCGAGGACTGCTCAGCGAACCAGCGCTAAAGCGATACGGCACCTATCCGGCCGTTCGGGAGTACTCGAAACAGAAAGCGCTGTACGACCGCTACCGGGCCGGCCGAGGCAACCTCGCCGCCAACCCTGACCGCATCCTGCGCACCGGCCCAGGCTTCCCGTACCCGTGGAAGCCTCGAGGCAGCTGGCATCAGAGGCAGGCCGACGGCTACGGCCATGCTGTAGACCTTCGCAGGCCTGCCGGCGTTACCCGTGCCATGGCCGACAAAGCCGTCAAGCCCTACCTCGAGCGCTGGGGACTAAAACAAACCGTTCGCAGCGAATGGTGGCACGTCCAGGCGCTCACAAGCTCAGGATGGGTCGACGGCCCAGGACCAAACGGAGACAACGAAATGTTCATGACCTACGACACCGACGGCGACGAGTGGATTGTCCACGTCGCCGGCATGGGTTCAGCTGTGGTCAACAGCCCTGACCACTGGCGCGAAGTCATCGCCAACGGACGCATGTCTGGCGTTTACGAATCGCCGCACATGAATCACCTGTGGCGTGCGATGAAGAAGCAGAAGCGGCGCACCACCGTGCATTGATCCTTGCAAAGTTCTCCACAGCGTGATTGGATAACGCGCAGTGTCCGACCGAGGGCACAGACTGGAGAACCATGAAATACGCAGAGATCACGTTGCTTGTCGCCTGGGAAAATGTTTCAGGCGTGCGCGAAAAGACAGCCCTCGACGCCGTGCTCGACGCTGTCGACCACTACACCGACGGCGAGGTTATTGTGCTCGAGTCCCTGGAGCGCCCGCTCTGGCTGCAGCTCGACGATTCCGCCGAAAAGGCCGACTAGTGAGCCGGCTACTTGACGCCCTCACCATCGCCGGCTTCATCGCCGCTGGCGTCCTGGCCGTGCTCATGCTCGTCGACGTCGCCCTCGACCCGACGGCCTGCTTCGGAAGCTGCCCATGAGCGAACAACTGCAACAGCTCGCTAAACCCTTTCCGCAGTCCCTGATCCAAAAAAACCCGACCGGCTTCGGCTCATACGTCAAACACAGCGTGGTCGTCGAAAAGCTGCTCGCAGTATGCGGCCCGTTTGACTTCCGCATTGTGCGCGAGATTCGTGACGCTGACACCGGCCACATCTGCGGCGTTATCGCCGAACTGACTGTCGAGATCGACGGCCGCACAACGACTGTGCAGGACGCTGGCGACTGTGAACGGCCCGAGAACTGGCCGCACGACGGCGCACGCCTCAAAGACGCTTGCAGCGATGCGCTGAAGAGAACGGCCGCACGCTGTGGCGTAGGCACTCACCTGTGGAGCGCCGACCAGTACCGACTGGACCGTGCCCTCAGCCGGCAGGCAGGTGACGCATGATTTGCCACAACTGCGGCGGCGAAAACCGGCATATCGCCTGGTGCGACCAATACCGGCCTGAGGTCATGTACAAGCACACGACACCGAAAGCCCGCAACACCGACCCGACAACGTCGCACCAAGCCGCAGCCAGCGTCGCAATCGACACGCTAACCCGCACCCAGGCGCTGATCCTCGAGGCGCTGCGGGCGCACGGCCCGCTCACCGACGAACAACTGTGCCAACGCATCGCCGAGGTCGAACGCAAACCCGTGTCCGTGTCCGGCATCCGCACCCGCCGCAGCGAGCTAGTCACCGCCAACCGTGTCGTCGACAGCGGCGAACGCCGACAAACGACGACCGGCCGCAGCGCAATCGTTTGGAGTGTCGCATGAAGAAAACGCTCGGCATCAACGTCTGGCCGGCGCACGACTTCGACCCCGAGTTCATGGTGTACGAACTCGAGATCGAAACGCCGTGGTGGCAGCTCACGCAGCGCGTGCACTTCCACGACTTGCCCGCAGCTATTGACGAGGCGCTCCAGGCCGTCATGCAGAACGACGCTCCGAAGCCGTGAACTGGTGGCTGCTATGGGCGCTGCTGACTCTCGCTGGCGTCGTCGTGCAAGCTGTCGGGCTGCTGTGGCTACTCGTCTGCGAACGTCGTGACCGAGGCCGAACTGCAGCAGCTGCTGACCGACGCCGCTGAGATGCACGGCTGGCTGGTGTTCCACGACAACGACAGCCGCCGCAACGCCGCCGGCTTCCCCGACCTCGTGCTCGTCAAACCGCCGAGGGTTCTGTTCCTTGAGCTGAAGTCAGAGATTGGCCGTGTCAGACCCGAGCAGCACGTCTGGATGGACGCCCTAAGCCGCTGCGACACCATCGCCTCGGCAATCGTGCGACCGGAACACGCCGACCAAATCATCAAGTACCTACAAGACCCAGAAAGACACAAGAAATGACCGAATACAAACCTGCCTGGCAGGCAACGTGGGGAGGGTTGGCTGGAGTGCTTGCCGCTGACCGCGAGGCACGGCTGCGCAAAGAACGCGCCGACCGAGCAAAGACCGACCTGACCGACCCGCCGAAGGCGAGAACGCACCAGGAACGCATGGACGCTGCCCGAGGCATGCACGTTTACGGCGACAACGTGCAAACGCCGGCCGCTGACCGTCGACGCATCATCAAGCACCGAGAGTCCGGCGATGAGTAGCGGCGGCGTGTTCTTCGTTGTCCTGGCCGGCCTGGTCGCGTTGACGTTGTTTTGGACCTGGCTGTACGTCAAATGGCAGGTCGAGCACGGCGAACCGTGGCGAGAACGTCAGGCCGCTGCCGAGTTCGGGCCGCTGTTCGACCTCGAGCCAAGCAAAGGCCACGTGACGCTCGACCGTTCGGCGCAGCGCTTCCGCTACGTCACCGACTGGGACGAAGTCAGAAAGCAGGCTGGCCGATGACCCTCGAATGGTGCACAAAGTGCGGCCGCTACTTCGACGAACACCGATATTACGACCCGGTGCCCGAAGTCGTCCGCCTGGCCTCGATCCTGTGGAACGTACCGGTCCAGCAGCTGCTGTCACCGTCACGCAAAGCCGCCGTCGTCGCTGCCCGCCAGCCGATCATGTCGGTGCTGTACCACAGGTTCGACATGACCCTCGCAGACATCGGCGCAGAACTCGACCGAGACCACACGACGATCTTGCACGGCATACGCCGAGCCGACCCTGACCGTGTCACACAGCTCACCGACGCCGTCAATGAGCAGTAACGACCAGGCCGCCGGCGGAACATGAGACCATCGCCGACGGCCCGATCGTTGACACGCTGGTAATCGTGCGGCTAGCGTGCCGGTCGCTTCCACAACCGAGATGCATGTTACTACATGCACGGCGACAGTCAGCCGACCAAATGACTGCGCCTCAGGCACGTCACAGGCTGGTCGGCCTATCGAGGCCGATGCCCGCAACGGGGCGAACAGCTGAATACGTTGCACGACGAGCTTGCCGGCCGCAGGAGTCACCGTGTCCCCGCACCTGCCGAAGCAACACGGACCAGCGAGCACACGACGGGACCCGCCGAAGTAACGCACGGCGGCTTGTGAGCGAGCAACTGCCCGATGGGAAGACCGATCACAAAGACCAAAAACGGCGCAAAACCTGCGACCGTGGTCTTGATCGCTCGCGCCCACCCTCAAGGAAGTAACAGCGTGCCCTACGTTCCGAAAAAGCAGCACGGCCTGATTAGGCAGCACGGCCGAGCGGCCTACCGCAAAGGATGCCGCTGCGACCGATGCCGGCACGCCGAAGCCAGCTACCGCCGCCAACACCGCCGAGCACGCCGATGACACAGCCGCAACTGTTCGACCTGTCGCCCGGCTGGTGCACTGCTGCTGAAGCTAACGACGTGTTCGCCCAACATCACTATCTCGGACCATGCCAACGAGCTGTTGCGTATTGGATCGACGAAGCTGGCGCACTTGCGTTCGCGCACCCTGTGGCACGCATGATTCCAAACGACGGCATCGTCATCGAGCTAACGCGCTGGTGCATTACTTCGAACAGTAAAAACGCAGGCAGCCAGCAATGGTCACGAGTCCGTCGACAACTACGCAACCGATTCCCAAACGCACTCACAGTCGTCAGCTACTCAGACACCGACAAGCACGACGGCGCGTTGTATCGAGCTGCAAACTGGACACCAGCACACACACACCACACGTTCAGCAGCTACCCAACACGCAGCGGCAAACGCACAAGTGACACAGACTACGTCGCCCCAAAACGCCGCTACCTGTACCTAATACAACGCTTCGATCCGTGGCGAGCACAAGTCACAACCGACGAACAAGGCAAACAATGACTGTCACCCTCGACGAGCTAAACGTCGCAGAACTACGCAGCCTTTGCCGCCAGCACAACCTGCCAGAGAGCTGTCTCTTATAC
>LULO01000583.1_pt1 | contig 18058 bp, 17 predicted proteins | sample 728121 | NCBI WGS metagenome assembly LULO01 (sample SAMN03860287, study PRJNA289734) | marine metagenome | biome: seawater column; feature: ocean; material: water; isolation source: Red Sea water column Station 149 - depth 50m | place: Saudi Arabia: Red Sea | collected 2011-10-15 | depth 50 m | reverse complement strand
GGGCAACGTCGGCAATCGCGCGGCGGCTCGGTACCGGGCAAGGGGCTGTCAATCTTCACCCCGCTGCGATAGGCGCATGGGCATGACCAGCGCAACGCCCCTGCCCCTCTATGCTATCGGCCTTGGTTCGAACCGCCGCCACGTCCGCTTCGGCGATCCGCGTCGCGTGTTGCTCGCCGCGCTCGCAGCGCTCGAAAGCGACGATATCGAACCCGTCGATGCGAGCCCGATCGTCGCCAGCGCGCCGCTCGGTCCATCGCGTCGCCGCTACGCCAACGCCGTCGCGCTCGTCGCCTCGCCGCTCAGCCCGCCCGAAATGCTGGGCCGGCTGAAATCCATCGAAGCTGCTTTCGGACGGCGGCGCGGCCAGCGCTGGGGCGCACGCACGCTCGACCTCGACATATTGCTGTGGTCGGAGGGCGCATGGAGCGATGCGGCGCTCACCGTGCCGCACGCGGCAATGACCGTGCGCGATTTCGTGCTCGGCCCGCTCCGCATGATCGCACCCGCCTGGCGCCATCCACTCAGCGGCCAAAGCGTCCGCCAACTCGCCGCGCGTCTTTCGCGGGCAAAGCCGGTTGACCACGGCGCTTCGGCGCACTAGGGCGACGGCTCGCTTTCGCACACCGCCCCCCGGCGGTCCGCGATGGGCCCTTAGCTCAGTCGGTAGAGCAACTGACTTTTAATCAGTAGGTCGCTGGTTCGAACCCAGCAGGGCTCACCATAACCGCCGAAATCGGCGCTTTACCTCAGGCGAAGTGCAGCTTGCGATATTTGCCGCGAAAGTAGAGCAAGGGATCGCGGCGCGGTTCGAAGATTGCTTTCAGGACGCGGCCGACAAGAATGAAATGATCGCCGCCCGGATGCACTGCCTCGCGCGCGCATTCGAAACTGCTGAGCGATCCCGACAGCACCGGCGTACCGAATTCGCCGATCTCCCACCCGGTTGCCGCGAAGCGGTCCTCGCCCTTGCCCGCAAAGCGATTCGACGTCGGCTGCTGGCCGATCTGGAGCACATTGACCGCGAAATGCTCCGCTTCGCGCAGCACCGCCGCGCTGCCGGCATTGTTGGCGATGCAAACCAGGAGGAGCGGCGGGTCGAGCGATACCGAGGTGAAGCTGTTGGCGGTGAGGCCGATCGGCTGGCCCGCCGCATCGATAGCTGTGACGACGGTAACGCCGGTCGCGAAACAGCCGAGTGCGTCGCGAAAGGTCCGCGCATCGGACCCAGCGCGATATTCGGGCCAGCCGCGCGGCGCGCGGCGCTCGAGAAAGTCGATCAGATGCGCGCCAAGCGCATCGATCCGGTCTTCGGTGACGACCAGCGCGGCGTCCTCCACCTCGACCAGTTCGCCATCGGGGAGCTGGCCGACGAACGCCGCCGCCGAGGCGCGCGAGACGAGTTCGCTCATCGCGCCGCGGACATAGAGCGTCGGCAAGGCTATATTGGGGGCGATCCCGGAAAGCCGCTCGGTCACGGTAGCGGCGTCGAAGGCTTCGAACAGCCGGGCGTCCCATGCCGCCTGACCAGGCGCGCGGTTGGCCGCTTCGCGCAGGCGGTCACCGATGCGCTGCGCCATCGTTACATCTTCACTGACCGGCAGGTCGACGAGCACCAGCCCCGAGGCGAGCACCGCCGCGTCGCGTTCGAGCGCGGCAGCGGCGATCCATCCTCCGAGGGTCGAGGCGACAACGACCGGCCGCGTGCCGAGCTGTGCCAGCACCGCGCGCAGATCGCCGACCAACGCATCGAAATCATAGCGCCCATCCTCGGGCCACTCGCTACCGCCATGACCCCGAAGGTCGAGGCTGATGACGCGGCGGCCGGCCTGTTCGAGCGCGTCGGCGACATTCGACCAGATCGCGCGCGTCTGGCCCGCGCCGTGAAGCAGCAGCACCGCCGGATCATTGTCCGATCCGATGACGTCCGCTTCGAGGCGGATTCCTGCGAAGCCCTGATAATGAACGATGCTCATGCCGTGAAAATCTCTTTCGTCCGGTGCCGCGGCGGCGACCGGTCGGGCATGATTATTTTCGCTTGTTGATGCAAGTCAAAGTCGGGGAACCGCACCATTGCCAAAAGCGGATGGCAGGTTCCGGTGATCGAACCTGCGTTCACGGCAACCCTGCACCAGTTGCCACCCAGATCACCTCCCCCAACTGCCCTGCCGGCGTCCCACCGGCGGGGCATTTCTTTGGGAAGGCCGTTCAGGCGCGAAACCCGGCCAGTCGCTGATCAAGGACAGCCTCCGCCTCGGCAATGATACGGTCGATCAATTCCTGGCAGCTCGGAATATCGTGGATAAGGCCCTGGACCATCCCGGCCCAGAACACACCCTTCGTCAGATCCCCCGTTTCGAGGAGTTCGCGGCCGGCCTTGCCGTTGACCAGTTCGGCGACGTCGGCAAAGGTCGCATCGGGCTGCGCAAGGCGGCGCACCACCTCCTCCGACACTGCGCTCTTGCCGACGCGCGCGGTGTTCTTGAGGCTGCGGAAGATCAGGAAGCTGCCGCGCTCGTCATTGTCGACATAGGCCTGCTTCACATTGTCGTGGATCGGCGCTTCCTTGGTCGCGCAGAAGCGCGTCCCCATGTTGATGCCTTCGGCACCGAGCGACAGCGCTGCAACCAGCCCGCGACCGTCGCCGAAGCCGCCCGACGCCAGCATCGGGATCTTCACCTTGTCGGCTGCCGCCGGGATCAGGATCAGCCCCGGAATATCGTCTTCGCCGGGATGGCCCGCACATTCGAAGCCGTCGATCGAAATGATGTCGCAGCCCGCCTTTTCGGCCGACAGCGCATGACGCACGGCGGTGCATTTGTGGAGGATGGTAACGCCATGGGGCTTGAGCATTTCCCAAATCTCGCGCACCGCTTGGGTGCCCGCCGTTTCGACGATCTTGACGCCGCCGTCGATGATCGCCTGCGCATAGGCCTTGTAATCGGGCGCGTTGATCGTCGGGAACACGGTCATGTTCACGCCGAAGGGCTTGTCGGTCATCGACCGGCAGCGTTCGATTTCCTCACGCAGAGCGTCAGGGCTTGGCTGGGTCAGCGCGGTGATGATGCCGAGGCCGCCGGCGTTCGACACAGCGCTCGCCAGTTCGGCATAGCCGACGCTCTGCATGCCGCCCTGCACGATCGGATGCTCGATACCCAGCATTTCGGTGATGCGCGTCTTGAAAGCCATGGTCCATCCTTCCCTTCTGTCTCTGCCGTTACGGCACCGTTGCTTCTCCCTTGAATTAACTTGACGCTTACGTCAACGTCGGGTTGAGAGACGATATAGTTAGACAGCGAAGGGAATCGGAATGGCGGCGACGCACCAAGGCATATCGGATCGGGCGCTGGCGATCGCAGCCAAGGTCGAGGCCTTCGTCCGCGAGACGGTGGTCCCCTATGAGAAAGACCCGCGCCGCGACCATCATGGCGCACCGACCGACGAGCTGGTGATGGAAATGCGCGAGCATGCGCGGGCCGCGGGCGTGCTGACGCCGCACATCCTGTCCGATGGCAGCCACCTCAATCAGCGCGAGACGGCGGTCGTCCTCATCAAGTCAGGTCTGTCGCCGCTCGGTCCACTCGCTTGCAACACGATGGCGCCCGACGAAGGCAATATGTATCTGCTCGGCAAGGAAGGCAGCCCCGAGCTCAAGGAACGGTTCCTCAAGCCGATGGTCGAGGGCCGCGTCCGATCGGCCTTTTTCATGACCGAACCCGCCGAAGAAGGCGGTGCGGGGTCCGATCCGTCGATGATGAAAACGACCTGCCGCCCCGACGGCAATCATTGGGTCGTGAACGGCCGCAAGACCTTCATCACCGGCGCGGAAGGCGCGCGCGTCGGCATCGTCATGGCAAAGGCCGAAGAAGGCGCGTGCATGTTCCTCGTCGATCTGCCCGATCCGGCGATCCGTATCGACGAGATTCCCAACACGATCGACAGTTCGATGCCCGGCGGGCACGCGACGCTGACCATCGACAATCTGCGTATCCCCGCCGACCAGATGCTGGGACAGGCGGGCGAAGGCTTTCGCTACGCGCAGGTCCGCCTGTCCCCCGCCCGGCTGTCACACTGCATGCGTTGGCTCGGCTGCTGCATTCGCGCGCACGAAATCGCGACCGACTATGCCAACCGGCGTGAAGCCTTTGGCAAGCCGCTGATCGAGCATGAAGGCGTCGGCTTCATGCTCGCCGAGAATATGATCGATCTGAAGCAGGCCGAACTGATGATCGACTGGTGCGCCGGCGTTCTCGACACCGGATCGCTCGGCACGGTCGAAAGCTCGATGGCAAAGGTTGCGGTCTCCGAAGCGCTGATGCGGATCGCCGACCGCTGCGTTCAGGTGATGGGCGGGACCGGCGTCACCGATCGCACGATCGTCGAACAGGTGTTCCGCGAAGTGCGCGCCTTCCGCATCTACGACGGTCCGACCGAGGTCCACAAATGGAGCCTTGCCAAGAAGATCCGCCGCGACTGGAAGGCCGGACGCACCTGATGCCCCTGTCAGTTGCGCTTTGCCGCCCGATCCTCCAGCCGTAGCGTCAAAACGACTTGACGTTTACGTTAACGTCCGGATGATGGGTGAAAACATAAAGGGTAGAGGACTCGGACCGATGTCGATTTTGCACGACGAAGGACAACAGGCGATCGCCACCGAATCGCGCCGCATATTGGAAGCGCGCGTGAACAAGGACGATCTGCTCCCGCTGCTCCAGACAAGCGGGCGCTATCACGAAGCCTTCTGGGCCACCGCGAAAGAACAAGGCTGGACCGCGCTGGCCTTGCCGGAAGCCCATGGCGGCCTTGCGCTCGGCCTAGTCGAACTCGGCCTGATCGCGCACCAGGCGGGCCGCACGCTCAGCGGCGCACCCTTTCTGACCTCGAATTTCGGTGCGGCAAAAGCGATCGAGCTATACGGCAGCGATGATCAGAAACAGCGCTGGCTACCTGGACTGGCAAGCGGTGACGTCATCGGGGCGGTCGCGATTGCATCGGGGCCTGACGCCCTGCCCGCCCATCCCAAAGTCACGCTGACCAATGATCGCCTCGATGGGGTGAAGGACGGCGTTTCGGGCGCATTACATGCCGACGTCGCCCTCGTCAGCGGAAGCGCCGCGCGCGCGGCGGCGCTGCACATTCGGGCATTGCAGGCCGTCATCACCGCGCACGAACAGACGGGCGGAGCCGAGGCGCTGATGGAAATCGCGCGCGACTATGCCGTCACGCGCAAGGCGTTCGGGCAACCGATCGGCGCCTTCCAGTCGATCAAGCACCGCATCGCCGAACTCTACGGCCTCGTCGAACTCGCGCGCGCCAATTGCATCCACGCGGCCTCGCGCGAGGGGCAGAGCGACTTCGTGACGGCGACCGCCGCGGCGCGGCTTTCGGCGACCGAAGCCTATGACACCGCGGCGCGCGATTGCGTGCAGATCCACGGCGGCATCGGCGTGACCTGGGAAATCGGCCTGCACCTTCATATGCGCCGCGCCCGCACCCTGGCGCTCGAACAGGGAAGCAGCCTGTTCTGGGAAGATATATTGGTCGACCGCCTGGCAGGAGAAGCAGCATGAGCGATCTCGAAGCCTATCGCGCGAAGGCCGCAGCCTGGTGCGAATCCGTCGCGCCCACGTTCGGCAAGGCGGCCCGCAAGGGCCTGAGCGTGGAAGAGGATCTCGCGCTCGGACGCCGCTATCAAAAGGCGAAATTCGATGCGGGCTTCGCGGGCATCAACTGGCCTACCGACCTCGGCGGACAGGGCCTTGGCCATATCGAGAAGATCACCTTCGAAGCCGAGGAGATGAAGCACGGCTTCCCGAACGTCTATTTCGGCATCTCGCTCGGCATGCCGGTGCCGGTGCTGATGCAGTTCGGCTCTGACCGCGATTTCGTGAAGGAGCGCGTGCTCAAGGCGCTGCAGGGCGAAGAAATCTGGTGCCAGCTCTTCTCCGAACCATCGGGCGGCACCGATCTTGCCGGCCTGCGCACGCGCGCCGAAACCGATGGCAACGGATGGAAGATTAACGGCCAGAAAGTCTGGACGAGCTGGGCGCAATATAGCGACTATGGCGTCATCGTCGTGCGCACCGACCCGACCGTCGCCAAGCACAAGGGCCTTACCTATTTCTGGGTCGACATGAAGGCGCCCGGCGTCACCGTGCGCCCGATCAAACTCGCCGGCGGCGACAGTCACGTCAACGAAGTCTTCTTCGATGATGTGAAGATCAGCGACGACCACCGCATGTCTCCGGTCGGCGGCGGCTTCTCGGTCGCGCTCGCGACCCTGATGATCGAACGCTATGTCGCGACCGACAGCGCCGGATTCGGCCCGCACCTCGACCTGTTCGTCGATCTGGCGAAAGACCTGATGATCAATGGCCGACCGGCGATCGAGGATGGCCGCATCCGGCAGCAGATCGCCCGCAACTATGCGATGCGTTCGGGACTCGATTCGATCAATGTCCGCGCACGATTGATGATGCAGGCGGGTATGACGCCGGGCCCCGAAGGCTCGCTCAACAAGCTGGTCGCGGTGCGCTCGCGCCAGAAGCTGTCCGAACTCGCGATCGACCTGCAAGGCGTGGGCGGATTCCACTTCGACGAGCATGCCTCGCCCAAGGACGATTGGGCGTCGAGCTGGATCAATGCGCCGACCGGCCGCATCGCCGGCGGTTCGGACGAAACGCTGCTCAACACGATTGCCGAGCGCATCCTCGGTCTGCCGCAAGACCATCGCCCCGACAAGGGCGTCCCCTTCAATCAGATTCCAGCCTGAGGAGCCTCCCCATGAAACTCGATTCCTCGACTGCGGCCGTCGTTACGGGCGGCGCGTCCGGTCTTGGCCGCGCAACCGCCGAAGCCCTTGCCGCCGCGGGTGTGAAGGTCGCGATCTTCGATATCAACGACGCGCTGGGCGAAGAGGTGGCGCATTCGATCGGCGGCCTGTTCGTCCATGTCGATATCACCGACGAACAGTCGGTTCTCGACGGCTTTGCCAAGGCGCGCGCCGCTCATGGTCAGGAACGCATCGCGGTCCACTGCGCGATGACGTCGCGCCGCGGCAAGACGCTCGCCTATGACAAGGAAACGGGCAAATTTCGCCGGACCCCGACCGCCGATTATGAATATGGCGTCGCGGGCATATTGACCGCCAGCTACCGGATCGGATCGATCGCGGCCGAAGGCATGGCGACATTGCCCGAACTCGAAGACGGCGAACGCGGCGCAATCATCTTCACTGCCTCGGTCGCGGCACAGGACGCACAGATCGGTCAGGTCATCTACGGATCGGCCAAGGCCGGTGTAAACGGCCTCGTCCTGCCTATGGCGCGCGATCTGATGGATCTCGGGATCCGGGTCAATTCGATCATGCCCGGTGTGTTCGGCACCCCGCTGCTCGGCAATATGAACCCCAAGGTCAAGGAAAGTCTCGAAGCGTCGGTCCCCTTCCCCAAGCGGCTCGGCAAGGCCGAGGAATATGCCAGCTTGGCGATGGAAATGATCCGCAACACCTATTTCAACGGCCAGGCCGTCCGCCTCGACGGCGCGATCCGCATGGCGCCCCGGTAAACCTCGCGGTGGCCGCATGGCCCCGCGTCAAGACTTTCAAGGAAGGAACATCGTCATGGCCGAAGCCTATATCATCGACGCCGTCCGCACGCCGCGCGGGATCGGCAAGCCCGGCAAGGGCGCACTGTCGCATCTTCACCCGCAGCATCTCGCCGCGACCGTCCTCGCGGCGATCCGCGACCGTAATCATCTCGACACGGCAACGGTCGACGATATCGTCTGGTCGACCTCGTCGCAGAACGGCAAGCAGGGCGGCGACCTTGGCCGCATGGCGGCGCTGTCGGCTGGGTACGACACCAAGGCCAGTGGAACGACGCTCGACCGCTTCTGTGGCGGCGGCATCAGCTCGGTCAATTTCGCCGCGGCGAGCGTGATGAGCGGAATGGAAGACTGCGTCATCGCCGGCGGCACCGAGATGATGAGCTACACCACCGCCTTTGCCGCCGAGCAGGCGAACGCGGGACTGCCGCCGCGCCTGATGGGATCGGGCCATGAAGCGCTCGACGAAATCCACCCGCAATCGCACCAGGGCATCTGCGGCGACGCGATCGCAACGATCGAGGGCATCAGCCGCGAAGCGCTCGACGCGCTCGCGCTCGTCAGCCAACAGCGCGCCGACAGAGCGATCAAGGAAGGCCGCTTCAACAAGTCGGTCGTGCCCGTCCTGAACCCGGACGGCAGCGTTGCGCTGGACCATGAAGAGTTCCCGCGCCCCGAAACCACCGCGGAGGGCCTTGCGTCACTCAAGCCCAGCTTTGCCGCGCTCGCCGATTTCGACATGGGCGGCGGCTTCACCTTCCGGAAGCAGATCAACCGCCGCTATCCCGACCTTGAAATCCAGCATTTCCATCATGCAGGCAATTCGTCGGGCGTTGTCGACGGCGCCGCCGCGATTTTGCTGTCATCCAAGGATTATGTCGACAAGCATGGCCTGAAGCCCCGCGCGCGCGTCGTCGCCTATGCCAATATCGGCGACGATCCGACGCTGATGCTCAACGCCCCGGTTCCGGCCGCCAAGAAGGTGCTCGAAAAAGCCGGACTGACCAAGGACGACATCGACGTCTGGGAAATCAACGAAGCCTTTTCGGTGGTCGCCGAAAAGTTCATCCGCGACCTCGACCTCGATCGCGAAAAGGTGAACATCAACGGCGGCGCGATGGCGCTCGGTCACCCGATCGGCGCGACCGGTTCGATCCTGATCGGCACCGCGCTCGACGAACTCGAACGCTCGGGTGGCCGCTATGGCCTCGTCACCATGTGCGCCGCGGGCGGCATGGCACCGGCCATCATCATCGAACGCATCTAAGACAATCATCGTCATTGCGACCCCGGCGAAAGCCGGGGGAAGCAATCCAGGGCGGTTTACGCCCCCCTGGATTGCAGCGTCCCCCGGATCAAGTCCGGGGTCCTCGCAATGACGATGCAGGCATGGGAGACACGACATGGCCGGACCCCTCAAGGGCATCAGGATCATCGAATTTGCGGGGATCGGTCCCGGCCCCTATTGCGGGATGATGCTCGCCGACCATGGTGCGGAGGTGATCCGCATCGATCGTCCCGGCGGTTTCATGGACCCGCGCGATCCGCTGTCGCGCAACCGCACCTCGATCGCGCTCGACATGAAAAATCCCGATGCGGTCGCGATCGCGCGCGATCTGTGCAAGAGCGCCGACGGCATCATCGAAGGCTATCGTCCGGGCGTCATGGAGCGGCTGGGGCTCGGCCCCGATGTGCTGCTCGCCGACAATCCCAGGCTTGTTTACGGACGCATGACCGGCTGGGGCCAATATGGCCCCTATTCGCAGGCGGCCGGACACGACATCAACTATATCGCGCTGTCGGGCGTCCTCCATACCGTTGGCCGCGCGGGAGAAAAGCCGGTGCCGCCCGTCAATTATGTGGGCGATTTCGGCGGCGGCGGCATGATGCTGGCCTTCGGCATGGCAAGCGCGCTGCTCCACGCCGCGAAGACCGGCGAGGGTCAGGTCATCGACTGCGCGATGACCGACGGGTCGGCATTGCTCGCGGGGATGAGCTGGGGCTTTTATGCCATGGGCCGGCTGCGCGACGAGCCGGGGGTCAACATGCTCGATACCGGCGCCCATTTCTACGACACCTATGCGTGCGCCGACGGCAAGTTCATCTCGATCGGCTCGATCGAGCCGCAATTCTATGCCTTGCTGCGCGAAAAGACCGGGCTCGACGCCGATCCCGCCTTCGATGCGCAGATGGACCCGTCGCAGTGGGAACCGCTCAAGGACAAGCTGACAGCGCTGTTCGCGACCAAGACGCGCGACGAATGGTGCGCGCTGATGGAAATGACCGACGTGTGCTTTGCTCCCGTCCTCTCGCTCGCCGAAGCGCCGCAGCATCCGCACAATGTCGAGCGCGAAACCTTTCTCTCGGTCGGCGGCGCCACCCAGCCCGCCCCTGCCCCGCGCTATTCGGCGACGAAGGCCGACACGCCGCGTCCCGCGCCGGCGGTGGGCGCCGACGGCGATGCGGTGCTTGCCGCGCTCGGCTACGACGCCGAGCGAATCGCCGCGCTTCGTAGCGGAGGCGCGGTCCGCTGAACCGATGCGGCGACCGGGCGCCGATCCGCGCCCGGCGACGCCATCTGCAACTTGCCAGAACAGACCGCGGGGCATAGCCTGTCCGCGGTACAGGAGACGTGACGATGGGCGAATTTCTGAGTGTCGAGCGGCGAGGAAAGATCGCCATCCTGACGATGATCAAGCCCGAGAGCATGAACGCCATCGGCACCCATGCCGACTGCGATGATATCGTCGATACGCTTCGCGCGCTGGGCGAGGATCGCAGCGTCAGCGCGATCATCCTGACGGGCAGCGGCAAGGCGTTCAGCGCGGGCGGCAATCTCAAGTCGATGCAGGATCGCAAGGGGATCGGCGTGCTCGATCAGCCTGATTCGACCCGCGCCAATTATCGCCGCGGCGTGCAGGCGGTGATCCGCGCGCTGATGGATTGCGAAATCCCGATGATCGCTGCGGTCAACGGCCATGCCGTCGGCCTCGGCTGCGACCTTGCCTGCACCTGCGACATCCGTATCGCGGCGGAGAGCGCCAAATTCGCCTGCAGCTTCATCAAGGTCGGCATCGTCCCCGGCGACGGCGGCGCCTGGCTGCTTCAGCGCGTCCTCGGCTATCCGCGCGCGGCCGAACTCTTCCTGACCGGCGACCGCTTCGATGCGCAGACGGCAAAGGACTATGGGCTTGTCACCGAAGTCGTCCCCGACGCCGAACTGCTCGACCGTGCGGTGGCGATCGCCGAGCGCATCGTGTGCAACCCGCCGCGCGCGCTGCGGCTCACCAAGCGGCTGCTCCGCGAGGCGCAACACAGCCGGATGAGCGACATCGTCGAGGACGGCGGACGGCTGCGGCAGGGACTGCTCTTGCGTTCGGCGCACCACGAACAGGCGACCGACGCGGATCTGGGCGCGGTCGATGCGCTGGGCCTCGAAACCGTGATCGACCTGCGCGGCGACGATGAGCGCGAAATGCATCCCTGTCGCCGCTCCGACAATTTTTCGGCGCGCGTCCTGTTCGCAGGCGGCGTCACCGCAGGGCTGGCGCCGCACCTTCAGGCAGCGGGCGGCGCGATCGACGTCGAGACGGCACGGGCACGAATGATCGATACCTATGCCGGCATGCCCTATCGCTCGGCGCTCGTCGCGACCCTGCGCCTCTATCTGGCGGCGCTCGCCGAATATGATGCGCCGAGCCTGGTGCACTGCGTCGCGGGCAAAGATCGCACCGGCTTTGCGGTCGCGATCGTCCACCGGCTCGTCGGCGTGCACGAGGATGATCTGATGCACGACTATCTGCTCACCAACACGGCGGGCAAGATCGAGGAACGCATCGCGCAGGGCGCCGCGCACATCCGCGCCCGCTATGGGGCGGAGATCAAGGACGAGGCGGTGCGCGCACTGATGTCGGTCAATCCCGCCTATCTCGACGCCGCGCTGGCGACGGTGCGCCGCGATCATGGGGATATTCCAAGCTATGCCGAGGCGGTGCTGAATTTCACCCCCGCGATGCGCGAGGCCCTGATCGACAAGCTGGTCGTCTAGCCCCTTTCCTCAAGGGCAGATTATTCGCCCTTCACCAGCACCCCGCCCTTCACGACCGCGGCCACATGCTCGAGCCGGGTTACATCGGTGAGCGGGTCGCCATCGACCGCGATGATGTCGGCGTAGCGACCGACCGCGATCGCGCCGAGGTCGTTCGTCATGTCGAGCGCTTCGGCGCCGCTGACCGTCGCGGCGCGGATCGCCTGGAGCGGGGTCATCCCCCACTCAACCATCTTTGCGAATTGCTTGCCGTTATCGCCGTGCGGATAGACGCCGGCGTCGGTGCCGAACAGCATCCGCACCCCCGCCTTCACGGCGCGCTGAAAGGTCTGGCGCTGGGCAAGTCCGATCGCCTTTTCCTTGTCGAGGCTTTCCTGTTCGGTGCCGTTGGCAGTGCCGGTCGCGAGAATATAATCGTCGTTATAGATATCCATGTCGAACCAGGTCTTGTGCTCGATGGCGAGCTTGATCGCCGCATCGCTCGCAAGGCTGGCATGTTCGATCGTATCGATGCCGGCAAGGATCGCCGTCTTGATCCCGTCGTCGCCATGCGCGTGGGCCGCGACCTTCAGCCCCAGCATATGCGCCTCGTCGGCAATCGCCTTCATCTCGTCGAAGGTCAGTTGCTGGGCGCCGACGCTGTCGCCGAGCGAAAAGACGCCGCCGGTCGCGCATATCTTGATGACGCGCGCGCCATATTTGTGCAGCCAGCGCACCTTCGCGCGCGCCTCTTCGGGGCTGTCGATCACCGACGCCTCCTTGCGGTCCATCGAGGGCGGCAGCCCACCGCTGTCGCAATGGCCGCCGGTCGCGCCGATCGCCCACCCCGCCGGAATGACGCGCGGCCCCTGAATGAAACCGCCCTCGATCGCCTGCTTCAGCCCGACATCCTCAAAATCGGCCGACCCGACATTGCGCACGGTGGTAAAGCCCGCGTCGAGTACCTTCTTCGCATTGGCGACGCCGACGACGGTCCAGAAGCTGTCGGTGTAGCGCAGCCCCTGATAGCCGCCGACTTCGGCGAGCGACGTCAGGTGGACGTGCATGTCGATGAGGCCCGGCAACAGCGTGCGGTCGCCGAGGTCGATCTGCCGGACGTCGGAGCCCCAGCGCACGGTGCGCGCATCGGCGATGCCAGTGATGCGCCCGTCTGGCCCGACGAAGATAGCGGGATGCTCGACCGTCTTGCCGGTCAGCACGTCGAGATAGCGCGCCGCGGTGATCACCGTCTTCTGCGGCGCCGCCGCGTCCTGCGCCGATGCTGTCCCAACGGCAAAAATCGCCGCCGCACCGATCGCGATTCCTCGCAGAAAACTGCCGAACTTCACACTGGATTGCATCGCGCGTCCACCCTCTGTTGCTGCCCGCAGACTTGATGGCAAAAGCCGCCCCTGTAGGACAGCGAAATTTGCGTCAGGCGGCGATTTTATGCTGCGCAAGATAGGCATAGTCGGCGCGGCACGCATCGGCGACGGCGTGCGCCTCGGGCGACAGCGGCGCCGCTGGCTTGTCGGGCGCACCGAAGCCCGTGCTGGCGGCGACCGCATCATACCAGTGCGAGGCCCATATGCCGTCGGTGGCGTGGATTCCGGGTTGCCACTGCAACATGGCGGGGTCCCATTCGATGCCGAACGCTGCGCACAATTTCTGCAGCATCGCCGGCGGGTCGCGCAATATGTCGGCGCTGTCGATCACCGGCGGCGCATGGCCGAGCCGGTCGGCCTCGCGGTCGAAAAACTCGACCTGACGCGCGGTGCCGAGATGGTCGGGGCGGACCATCACGCGCTTGGCCGCATAGCTCGCGACGACGCGCGCCGGGTCGCGGATCAGGAAGGCGTGGCGAAGCCCGGGCAGATCGTGATGCGCGATCGGGCCGACCATATGGTGCGCCATATGCTTCTGATACCAGATCGGCGTGGCGGCGGGATTCGGCCCCGTCAGGGTGCGCGCCACGCTGCGCCAATCGCAGTCCATCGACGCAATGACCTGCTCCATCAACGGCTGCGGGTCGCCGGTTTGCCGCAGATAGGCACCGTAAAAAGGTTCATCGGTGACGAAGCTGTCGGCGCGGCTGCCGAAACTGCGCATCATCGCGGTCGACAGGTTTCGCGGCCCCGACCACATGGCGATGCGGATGCAATCGGTCACGGTCGTCCTCGCGCCGCGATATCGGCCTCGATCAGCGCGCGATAGAGGCCCTGCAGGCGCTCGACCATCGACCCGCGCCCCTCGGTCAGCTTGCGCCCGTCGATCGTGTGCGCCGGCACGACGCCGGCGAAGGTGCCGGTCACGAATGCCTCGTCGGCGCCATAGACATCGGTCAGCGAAAAATTCCGTTCATGGACCGCTATTCCGTTGTCGCGGCAGATGCGGATGACGTTGCCGCGCGTGATCCCGCCCAGGCAATAATCGCCGGTCGACGTCCACACCTCGCCCTTGCGGACGATGAAGAAATGGGTCGAATTGCAGGTCGCAACGAAGCCGTGCGGATCGAGCATCAGCCCCTCGTCGGCGCCCGCCTGCGCCGCCTGGATGCAGGCCGTGATGCAGTTGAGCTTCGAATGCGAATTGAGCTTCGGATCCTGCACCGCGGGATCGCCGCGGCGGACGTGGACGGTAAAGAGCGACAGCCCCTTTTCGACCGTCGCGGGCAGTGGGTCCTTATGTTCGGCAATGATGACGATCGTCGCGGGCGAAACGATCACGCGCGGATCCTGATAAGGGGTCGAGCGGATCCCCCGCGTCACCATCAGGCGGATATGGCACGCGTCCATCCGGTTGGCATCGATCGTGTCGTAGAGCCGCCGTTCGAGCGCTTCGCGCGAAATCCCGATGTCCATCGCGATCGCCTTTGCGCCCTCCCACAACCGATCGAGATGCTGGTCGAGAAACGCCATGCGGCCGCGGTGAACGCGGATCCCCTCCCACACTCCGTCGCCAAGCATGAAGCCACTGTCGAACACCGACACGCTGGCTTCGGCGCGCGGAACGAGCGCGCCGTTGACGTTGATGAGGATCGCGTCGTTGCGCGGATCGGGGACGAAGTCGTGCGTGCCTTGTGCCATCATTCCAACCTAGCCGCTTGGACGGCGCTGTCGAGCGGTCATACCGGCCCGGCGCGCTCCGAACGCGCCCACCACGCGGCCGCCAGCGCGAAAGCCGCGCCGAGCAGGGTGCCGCCGACGACATCGCTCGGCCAATGCACGCCGAGCATGATGCGCGACAGGCCGGTCAGGCCGATCATCAGAACCGCGAGGGTCCATGCTGGCCGCCGCCATCGGAAAGGCGCAAGCAGTGCCAGCGTCAGGTAGAACGCCGCCGCGCTGGTGGCGTGGCCGCTGGGGTAGGAGGCGCTGCTGACATGATCGAGATGCGCGATCAGGTCCGGACGTGGGCGATCGAAGGCGGCCTTGAGCAGGCTCGATGCGATGTTGGTGAACAACACCGCAGCCACGATCGCGAGCGCCGGACCCCGCCCGCGCCAATAGCGCACTGCCGCCGCGATCAGGCCGACCAGCCCCCAGCGCGGCGTCCCGCCGCCGATCCAGCTTATCGCCTTCATGAAGGTGATCAGTTGTCGGCTGCTATGATCGACCTTGAGTGAAAGCCCATGCGACAAAAAAAGATCGATACGTACCGTCCAGCCGACTTTGACAATCAAGCCGAGCAAAACGACGGCCAAGATTGATATCCCGGAGAGCCACGGCTGACGAGGACATCTCGATATCATTGCGCCCCTGTCTTCGCCCTGCGCGCTTCACGCAATTGGGCCAAATGCTCTTCAAATTCGATCAATGCTCTTTTCCCGCCCCTAACGACGTTGTCGCCGATAGTGATGTATTTTCCTTTGCCTCTATTGGCGCGGTAATAGATTCGAAGCCCCCATCTAAGCTTCAACCCCACCCCGGCACCCCATAGGCTGGACCGCGAAGCAGCATATGCGACAGTATGTGCGATTGCGTCGACTGCGGTCGGAGGTAACCTGTCAGCGCGATCGACGACAGTCCCTTCCACATCTCCAAGCGACAGAGGCTCTACGGCAAAGCTACGGTGAAATACCAGTCCCTCCGATGTAACCGCTACCGCGGATTCCCTTGAAAATACTCGCCAGATCGATCTAAACAACCAACGAGCTGACCACAGCGCCAGTAGCCCGAATCCCACGAAGAACAGCCAGCCGCCACTTGCCAGATTCAGGTGTGCCAACCATGCACGACGACCGTCAGCTTCGTGCGGTTCGTCGATGAACGCCAGCCAGCAAGATAGCCATGTCAACGCCCCGAAGAGCAGGGTGTGAATGATGCACCAACCGCGCGAGAAGCGAAGCGTCATCTCGATTAGATATGCAGCGCCCGCCCATAGGCGCCGAGCACCGCTTCGTGCATCGTCTCGCTGATCGTCGGGTGCGGATAGACGGTGTGCATGAAATCCTGTTCGACCAGTTCGGCGGTCTTGCCGACGGTATAGCCCTGGATCATCTCGGTCACTTCGGCGCCGACCATATGCGCGCCGAGCAGTTCGCCGGTCTTGGCGTCGAACACGGTCTTCACGAACCCTTCGACCTCGCCGAGCGCGATCGCCTTGCCGTTGCCGATGAAGGGGAAATTGCCGACCTTGCATCCATCGGATGCGGGTGCGCGTCCTTGTTGCCCAGTTCCTTCGCAATCGCCTCGGCCGCGATCACGCCTTCGTGGCTGGCCTTGTGCGCGAGCCACGGCGGCGCGGTGACATCGCCGATCGCCCACAGGCCCTTCACATTGGTGCGGCAATAGGGATCGGTGTCGATATGCCCCTTCGTCGTTTTGACGCCGAGCGCTTCGAGGCCGATATTTTCGGTGTTGGGAACGATGCCGATGGCGACGATCGCATGGCTGTAGTCGCCCGCCTGAACCTTGCCGTCCTTCGTCTTGATCTTCGCCGAAACGCCGCTCGCGGTCGCTTTCAACTCCTCGACGCCGGCGCCGGTCAGGATCGTCATTCCCTGCTTCTTCAGCGACTTTTCGAGGAAGCTCGACACGTCAGCATCCTCGACAGGGACGATGCGGTCGAGCATTTCGACGACCGTCACCTCGGCCCCCATATCATTATAGAAGCTCGCGAATTCGATCCCGATCGCGCCCGATCCGATGACGAGCAGCTTCTTGGGCATTTCGGCCGGGGTCATCGCGTGGCGGTAGGTCCAGATGCGCTTACCGTCGGCGGGCGCGAAAGGCAGGTCGCGAGCGCGGGCGCCGGTCGCGACGATGATATGCTTGGCGGTCAGCGTCTCGCTGCCCTTGTCGCCCTTCACCTCGACCTTGCCCGCACCGGCGAGCTTGCCGTCGCCCATATGAACGGCGATCTTATTCTTCTTCATCAGGTGCGTGACGCCCTGATTGAGCTGTTTCGCGACGCCGCGCGACCGCTTGACCACCGCATCCAGATCGGCGCTCATGCTTGCGGCGGCGAGACCGTAATCCTTGGCATGGCTCATATAGTGAAAAATCTCGGCCGAGCGCAGCAGCGCCTTGGTCGGGATGCAGCCCCAGTTGAGGCAGATGCCGCCCAGATTCTCGCGCTCGACGATCGCGGTCTTCAACCCAAGCTGCGCCGCGCGGATCGCCGCGACATAGCCGCCGGGGCCGGAGCCGAGGACGATGAGGTCGTAATTTTCAGCCATGTTACGCCACCAGTCCAAGCGGGTTTTCGACGATCTGCTTGAACGCCTGCATCAGTTGCGCCCCGTCGGCGCCGTCGATCGCGCGGTGGTCGAAGCTGCCGGTGGCGGACATCACGGTCGCGATGGCGAGCGCGTCGTCGACAACATAAGGCCGCTTCTCGCCCGCGCCGATCGCCATGATCATGCCCTGCGGCGGGTTGATGACCGCCTCGAACTGCTTGATGCCGAACATGCCCATGTTCGACAGGCTGGCGGTGCCGCCCTGATATTCGTGCGGCTGGAGCTTGCCTTCCTTGGCGCGGCCCGCAAGTTCCTTCATCTCGGTCGAAATCTTGCTGACCGACTTGTCGTCGGCGCCGACGATGATCGGGGTGATCAGGCCGGCGGGCACGCTGACCGCAACCGAGATGTCGGCGCGTTCGTAGCTGATGAGCTGGTCGCCGGCGAAGCTGACATTGCATTTCGGCACCTGGATCAGCGCCTTTGCCAGCGCCTTGATCAGCAGGTCGTTGACGCTGAGCTTGACGCCCTGCGGCTCGAGTGCCGCGTTGAGTTCGCCGCGCAGCTTGAGCAATTTGTCGAGCTGGACATCGACCGTCAGATAGATGTGCGGCACCTCCTGCTTCGACTGGGTCAGGCGGCGCGCGATCGTCTTGCGCATATTGCTGAGCTTTTCGGTGCTGTGCGGGATGTCGGTTTCGAACGGCTGCGCGGGGGCGGGCGCAGCGGCGGGCGCAGGGCTGGGC
>LULO01000755.1_pt1 | contig 18131 bp, 16 predicted proteins | sample 728121 | NCBI WGS metagenome assembly LULO01 (sample SAMN03860287, study PRJNA289734) | marine metagenome | biome: seawater column; feature: ocean; material: water; isolation source: Red Sea water column Station 149 - depth 50m | place: Saudi Arabia: Red Sea | collected 2011-10-15 | depth 50 m | reverse complement strand
TGTCAGTACCCAGCCCTTCGCGGATCGCCGCCTTGATGCCCAGATAGACGCCGAGCGCGGTATAGGGGCCGGGGTCGCCCCCCGCCTCGCCGCTCGCGACCGGAAGGCCGCTGACATGTTTGGTCTGCTTCGCGATCTGGACCATGTCGGCGTCGGTGATGCCGACATCTTCCGCGGTCACATAGGCGCCGCCCAGCGATTCGACTGCCCGGCCGAAGGCGGCAAGCAGTTCGGGAGTCTTGGTGCCCGCTTCGTCGGCCAGGATTACGCCCTTGCCGCCGCCCATCGGCAGCCCCGCCATCGCATTCTTGTAACTCATGCCGCGCGAGAGGCGTAGCGCATCGACGATCGCGGCCGACCGCTGCGGATAGTGCCAGAAGCGAACCCCGCCCGCGCCGGGGCCGAGGTGGGTCGAATGCACGGCGATGACCGCCGTCAGTCCGCTGTCGCGATCGCGGAACATGTGAACATGTTCATGATCGTCGAAATCGGCGAAATCCCAGACTGCGGACATGGCGTCACCCTCGCGTTAAAAAATTACGTAGGGACGTAATAATGAAATAGCCCGCGCGAGTCACCCCTAAAGGGATCGCCGGTTTTCCGATCAACGAAAAGCTTTGAAAATGGGGCGATCGACGGGACTTGAACCCGCGACCCCCGGTACCACAAACCGGTGCTCTAACCAACTGAGCTACGATCGCCATATGCCGGGCGAGACCGCCTGCGACAGCGCGCGGCGATAGGCGCGGCTACCCCTTTCGTCAAGCATTGTTCGCATGGCCAACGCCGCCTAAAAGAAGCCATGTCCGGAAACGAGCATGTCGATATGGCGCCATCGGGCGCCGACCGCACCGCCGAGCGGCTCGCGCTGCTTCCCGGCATCCGACGCGCGCCGACTTCCAAGCTGCAACAATTCATGCTGGCGGGTTTTCTCGATCCCGCAACATGCGCCGGGCTGATGGCGCAGATCGACCGCGACGTGCGCCCTTCGACGATCGCCGATCCCAATGGCGACGAAGCGTTCCGGACGAGCACGACCTGCGACCTCGATCACCGCGACCCGCTGGTGCGGGCGGTCAACGCACGGCTGCACGACATCACCGGAATCCCGCTCGACCATGGTGAGCCGCTACAGGGGCAGCGCTATGACGTTGGGCAGGAATTCAAGGCACACACAGATTATTTCGATCCGCATGGCGCCGACTGGGAAACCTATTGCGCGGTCCCCGGACAGCGCACCTGGACGCTGATGGTCTATTTGAACCAGCCCGCGGCGGGCGGCGCGACGCGATTTCTGGCGACAGGCAAGATGCACCAGCCCGAAACGGGCAAACTCGTCGCGTGGAACAATGTCCGCGCGGACGGAAAGCCGAACCCAGAGACGCTCCATCACGGGATGAAGGTGCGCAAGGGCCGCAAATATATCATCACCAAATGGTTCCGCGAACGCGCCTGGCCATGGGCCGAGGGCGAGCTAGGCTGATCCGGCCGACCGTGCCCCGGCGCCTACCGAGACACGGCCCAAGCCTTTAGCGTACCAGTCGATACTGGAAACTCAGCGTCAACGTGTTGCCGACCTGACCCGGCTCGACCGGCGTCGATTTGGCCTCTGCGGCCATCATCTGCACGCGCGGCATGGGCACCGGTCCACCGACCGCGCCGCCTTCGCTGATCGAAACCAGTTCGGCGGCGCGATAGCCGGCCAGCTTGGCATAGTCCGCCGCCTTCGCTTCGGCGGCCTTGATCGCCGCGCCGCGAACGCCGACAAGCTGCGCATCGGGGTCTTTCATCGCGAACCAGGGGCCATCGATATTGGTCCCGCCCGCCGCGACGAGCGCATCGAGCAGCGGCCCGATATCGTCGATCTTCGGCGTCGTCGCCCGCACGCTGTTGCTGACCTGATAGCCCAGGAAGCGCGGCGGCTGACCGTCGCTACGATTATTATAGTCATATTGCGGCGACAGGCTGATGCCGCTCGTCTGAATATCCTCGGCCTTGATCCCGCGCGCCTTGGCAGCGGCGATCAGCTTGTCCATCGCGGTGGCATTGAGCCGCATCGCTTCGACTGCGGTCGGCGCGGTCGTCGTCACGCCGGCGCCCACCGTCGCCTGATCGGGCCGCGAACGCACTTCCTCGCTCACGCTGAAGCTCAGGATCGGGCCTTCCGTCGTCGCTGTCGTCACCGTCGAACCTCCCTGCTGTGCAATGGCCGGCGTCGCAGCCAGCAGCGCGATGCCGGTCGCCATGGCGGTGAACATATGCTTGGTCATATCAAACTCCTGTAGGCCGGACCCCCGGCCGATCGTGGATACCCACCCCATACGCAGGACGGAGTGGGCCCGTTCCCGCCTTTGGGCGCTCGGCGCTTGCATGACGCTGAACGCCTATGTAGCGAGCCGTTCATCATGGCAGCTCCCATTCTCTCTTACGAAGGCCTGGCCCTGGTGCAGGGCACCGGCTGGCTGTTTCAGGATCTCGACATCTATGTCGGCGCGCGCGATCGGCTCGCACTGATCGGCCGCAACGGCGCGGGCAAGACGACGCTGCTCAAGTTGCTCGCCGGACGCATCGAGCCCGACAAGGGCAAGCGGACGATTGTCCCCGGCACCCACGTCGTGCTGCTGGAACAGGAGCCCGATTTCACGGGCTATGCGACGCTGATGGACTATGCGATTGGCGGCATCAACCCGCCCGCCGAACATGAGGTGGCGGCGATCGCCGACCAGCTCGCGCCGCCATCGCGCGCGCGCTGGCGCAGAACCCCGACGTGTTGCTGCTCGACGAGCCGACCAACCACCTCGACCTTGCGGCGATCGACTGGCTCGAAGGCTGGCTCTCGCGCTTCTCAGGCGCTTTCGTCGCCATCAGCCACGACCGCACCTTTCTGACGCGCTTGACGCGTCAGACCCTGTGGCTCGACCGCGGTGGCATCCGGCGCAAGGAAATCGGCTTCGGCGGTTTCGATGCATGGATGGAGGCCGTTTATGCGGAAGAAACGCGCGCCGCGGAAAAGCTCGATGCGAAGCTGAAGCTGGAGGCGCACTGGCTTCAGCGCGGCGTAACTGCACGGCGCCGCCGCAACCAGGGCCGACTCGAAAAGCTGATGGAGATGCGGGCCACGCGCGCGGCGATGATCGGCGGTCCCGGCGTCGCCAAGCTCGGCCTGGCCAACGACTACGTCCGCTCGAAATCGGTGATCGTCGCCGACCATATCAGCAAGCGCTTCGGCGACCGCACGATCATCAAGGACTTCGACTTTCGCGTCCAGCGCGGCGATCGCATCGGGATCGTCGGCGCCAATGGCGCGGGCAAATCGACGCTGCTCAAGCTGCTCACTGGCGAAATCGAACCCGACGAGGGCAAGGTCACCCTCGCCCCCACGCTGGACGGCATCGTCATCGATCAGCAGCGCAGCCTGCTGTCGCCCGAAAAGACCGTACGCGACATCCTCGCCGACGGCGGCGACTGGGTCGAGGTGCGCGGCGTCAAGAAGCATGTCCAGGGTTACCTCAAGGACTTCCTCTTCGATCCTTCGGTTGCCGAGGCTAGCGTCGCCGCGCTTTCGGGCGGTGAACGCTCCCGGCTTCTGCTCGCCCGCGAATTCGCGCGCGAATCGAACCTGCTCGTCCTCGACGAACCGACCAACGATCTGGATCTCGAAACGCTCGACCTTTTGCAAGAGGTCATTGCCGACTATGCGGGAACCGTGCTGTTGGTCAGCCACGATCGCGACTTCCTCGATCGCACCGTAACGGTCACCCTCGGCCTCGACGGCTCGGGCAAGGTCGATATCGTCGCGGGCGGCTATGCCGACTGGGAAGCCAAGCGCAGCAAGCCCGCGTCGGCGAAAGCCAAGGCGGTCGGCGCCGATACCGCGCCGTCCCCACCGCCGCAGGCACGCCGGAAACTCTCCTACAAGGACCAGCGCGACTACGACCTGCTTCCGGGCCGTATCGAGGAGATCGAGAAGGAGATGGCCGGCATCGAAACCGAATTGTCCGACGGCAGTCTGTTCACGCGCGATAATGCGCGTTTCAGTGCCCTGACGGCAAAGCTCGACGCGTTGCGCGCGGAAAAGGCCGCAGCCGAGGATCGCTGGCTGGCGCTGGCCGAAGAAGTCGAAGCGCTGGGATAAGCCCCGCGCCACCGGCAAAGAAAAAGGGCGCTGCGTTGCCGCAGCGCCCTTTTACGAAACAGGATTTCGTATCGAAGACGGTCTTACTTGATACCGTCGCGTTCCATCCGCTTGCGCTCCATCTTGCGGGCGCGGCGGACGGCAGCGGCGCGTTCGCGCGCACGCTTTTCGCTCGGCTTTTCGTAGTGACGGCGCAGCTTCATTTCGCGATACACGCCTTCCCGCTGCAGCTTCTTCTTGAGCGCGCGGAGGGCCTGGTCGACATTATTGTCGCGAACGATGATCTGCATACGCCGTGTCGTCTCCTGTTCGTCAGACGGCCGAGGCTTCCGGCGGAAATCCGGGTTGCCATAGGTCGCCGATATTCGGGCAATAAAAAGAGCGTCGCAAAGGCGCGACGTTCCGTTGGGGCGGCCACTAGAGAGATTCGCGCCAAAATGCAAGCCCCCACGCGGCAAAGCGTCGCTCTTCCGCGCGCGGATGCCCGCCGCCGCCATTGCGCGCGCCCGCTCGCCTGTGGCATAGGTAGCAAGACGAAACCGACAGGAAGAGGATCGCCCGATGGCAACCCAGCTCAAGCGCAACAGCAAATATAGCGAAGCCGAATGGACGGCGCGGCTCGAACTCGCCGCCTGCTACCGAATTTTCGCGATGATGGGCTGGGACGAAATGATCTTCAACCACATCACGGTAAAGGTGCCGGACGAGGACGGCAGCTATCTCATCAACCCCTATGGCATGCACTTCAGCGAAGTGACCGCGTCGAGCCTGATCAAGATCGATATCGACGGCAACAAGGTCGACGCCGACAATCCCTGGCACGTCAACAAGGCGGGATTCGTCCAGCACAGCCTGTTCCACCGCGTGCTGCCCGACGCCCATGCGATCATCCACACCCACACGACCGCGACGACGGCGGTCTGTTCGCTCGAGGGTGGGCTCCAGCCCGTGAACTTCTATGCCTGCAATTTCATGGGCCAGCTTGGCTACCATGATTTCGAGGGTGTGACGGTGCGCGAGGAAGAGGGCGAACGCCTCGTCGAAAACTTGGGCGACAAGCGCATCCTGATGCTGAAAAATCACGGCCCCGTCGTGATGGGCAAAACGCTGACCGACGCCTTCATCAAATATTGGGCGCTCCAGCGCGCCTGCGAAATCCAGCTCGCGACGATGAGCATGGGCAAGCCGATCACCGTCCCCGAAGACGTGATCAAGGTCCATCAGCGCGACCTCTATATGGCGGCGATTCCCGGCCAGTCGGGCAAAGCCGAATTCGACGCGATGGTGCGCAAGGTCGATAAGATCGACACGAGCTGGCGTGACTAATCGCCGTGTTCGGCTAAGACGGGCGGCATGACGAAATTCTCGGTCAACGACCGCCCGGTCGAATATCGCATGGATCCCGAAACGCCCTTGCTCTGGGCGCTGCGCGATGCGTCGAACCTGACCGGGACCAAATATGGCTGCGGTACGGGCGATTGCGGTGCCTGCACCGTCGATATCGACGGCGAAGCGATCCGCAGCTGCCTTGTGACCATTGCCGAATGCGAGGGCCGTTTCGTCACCACGATCGAGGGATTGTCACGCGACCGTAGTCACCCGGTCCAGCAAAGCTGGGTCGCCGAACAGGTACCGCAGTGCGGTTTTTGCCAGTCGGGCATGATCATGACCGCCGCCGCGTTGCTGCGCAAGAACAGCAACCCCAGCGACGCCGAAATCGACGCCGCGATGACGGGCATCTGCCGCTGCGGCACTTACCCCCGGATGCGTGAGGCGATCCGGCGCGCCGGCCGGGTAATCCGGGGCGAGGAGCGCATCGCCGCCGCACCGCCGCCGGGCATCCGTCCCGACGATGCCGCACGCGCCGTCCCGGCGCTGCGCCCGGCGGACGGAAACTGAACGACAGACAACAGTCCGGTTCAGCGCTGACTCATCTGACTGGCGGTAATTTCCGATTCATCATCCCGATCGGCCGGGTGCCGCATGGGACATGGATCTGGAGTGTGCCGAGATGAAGAAGACATTCGGAGGATTGCTGATCGCAGCGACCATCCTCACCCCCATTGCGCCCGCCGCCGCTCAGGCAAATGGCGAGCGAATTCAGATTGCCCAGCGCGGCGATCGCGGTGACCACCGCGGCTCGCGCGGGACCGATGGCCGCCGTGGCGACTGGAACGGCGGCAATCGCGGCCAGAACCGGACCGCCCAGCCCGCACCGCAGCCGCAGGCCCAGCCGCAGCAGCGCAATTACCGCACCGACCGGCGGGCGCCGCAGGGACAGCAGTGGCAGGGACAGCGCGGTGATACGCAGCGCCAGCAGCAATGGCAGGGTCAGCGCAGCGACGCCCAGCGCCAGCAATGGCAAGGCCAGCGCGGCAACGCCAACGACCGCAGCCGCGATCGCAGCGGCCAGCCCGACCGCCGTTTCTATCGTCAGGACAATGACAGGAACGACCGGCGTTACGACCGCAACGATAATCGGCGCTATGACCGGAACGACAACCGCCGGTACGATAACAACCGGCACTATGATAACGACCGTCGTTACGACAATCGACGCGGGAACAACTGGAACCGCGACTGGCGCAGCGACCGTCGCTACGACTGGCGCAGCTATCGCGACCGCAACCGGAGCTATTACCGGATGCCGCGCTATTACAACCCGTACCGGGGCCGCAATTACACGCGCTTCAGCATCGGCTTTTCGCTGGGTTCGCTCTTCTACAGCCAACGCTACTGGATCAACGATCCCGGCTATTATCGCTTGCCGCCCGCTTACGGCCCCTATCGCTGGGTGCGCTATTATGACGATGCGCTGCTCGTGAACACCTACACGGGTCAGGTCGTCGATGTGATCTACGACTTCTTCTGGTAATATTCCTTTCGGTTATCAGAAGCCAAACTGAAGGGCCGGTTCGTCCGGCCCTTCTTTTATGCACCCTTCCCCTTGCCCTCGCGCTCAGGCCGCGCCACGGTGGGCGAAAGACAGGGGAGACATCATGCTGAAGAAAAGCCTGCTCGCCGCCGTGGCGGTTGCCGCCATGCTGGGCGGTGTTGCCGCCGAAGCGAAGACAACGCTCGTCTATGCCGCGCGCGTCATCACCGATCCCGACAAGCCTTCGCTCGGCCCGTCAACGGTGACCGTCACCGACGGCCGGATCATGACGATCGAACCGGGCCGTGCTGCCGCCCCGGCAGGGGCTGATGTCATCGACCTGGGCGACAAGACGCTGCTTCCCGGCCTGATCGACCTCCACGTTCATCTAACCGGCGATCCGGGCGGCGATTTCCGCAACGAGGCGGTCGATCCCGACGAATGGGGCGTTGTCGTCGGCGTCAAAAATGCCGCGATCACGCTGCGCGCCGGCTTCACCACGGTGCGTGAGGCGGGGTCGGCGCAATATACCGCCTTCTCGCTGCGCCGCGGTACCGCCGAAGGGTTGATCGAAGGACCGCGGATCATCGCCGCCGGTGTGCCCTTGTCGATCATCGGCGGCCATGGCGACGTCACGGGCTTCCGCGAAGATGTCCACGCCATACTCGATCAGGGCTATACCTGCACGGGCGCCGTCGAATGCGCCGAAAAGGTGCGCAAGGCATCGCGCGCCGGCGCCGATGTCATCAAGATCACCGCGACCGGTGGCGTCCTGTCGCAGCAGGGCCGCGGCCTTGGTGCGCATTTCTCGAATGATGAACTCGTCAGCATCGCCGATACCGCCCATTCGCTGGGCCTCAAGGTCATGGCGCATGCGCATGGCGAGCGCGGCATCGAGGCGGCGGCGGCCGCCGGGATCGACAGCATCGAACATGGCACCTTCGCCGATGATGCCGCGCTCAAGGTCATGAAGGCCAAGGGCACTTATCTCGTCCCGACCTTAATGGCGTTCGAAGGCGTACGCGAACGGCTCGGCAAGGGTATCTACACCCCCACGGTCGAGGAAAAAGTCCGCATGACGCTCGGCCGCGTCGGCCAGGCCGTCACGCGGGCAAAGGCGCTGGGCGTGCCGATTGCGTTCGGCACCGATGCCGGCGTGTTCGAACATGGCCGCAACGCGGGCGAGTTCGCCCTGCTCGTCAAGGCGGGGCTGACCCCGCGCGAGGCATTGGCGAGCGCGACGACCACCGCCGCCCGGTTGCTGTCGATGGAAAACGAGATCGGCCGCATCGCGCCGGGCATGTCCGCCGACATGATCGCGGTCGACGGCGATCCGCTCGGCGATGTGACGACCCTCGAACATGTGCGCTGGGTGATGGCGCGCGGGCGTATCGCCGACTGAGACGTGGGAGATCAGGCGGCGCGGTCGATCCGCCCGCCTGTCCGGCGTTCCTTCGCCCCGGCGGCGCCGACCAGCGCGCCGATGTCGACCGTTTGCGCAAAGCGGACGCCGACGCGGTTCCCGTCGGACCAGCGCGCTTCCGCGTCCATAACTACGTCAGCGCCAAATTCGATCAGCAGCGGCGTTCCTTCGGGGACATTCCACAAGCCTTCGATCAGCGCACCGCGCGACGACAGATTGCGCACGATCGCTTCATAGCGATAGCCGCCGCTCGCGATCTGGATCGTCCGGAAGGTCCGCATCCGCGCTTCGCGCGCACTCTTGTAACCCTGCGCGACCGCCTTGCCATTGCCATCGGCAAGCAAAGCCAGCACTTCCTCGACGGTCATCGGCTTGCCGTAGATATAGCCCTGGACATGGCTGCAGCCGAGGCCGCGGATCAGCGCCAGATCGTCGTGCGTTTCCACCCCCTCGGCGGTGGTTTCCATCTTGAGCGCCGTCGCCAGTCCGACGATCGACGAAATGATCGCGGCGTTCATGCTGCTGGGATCGGCCGCGCCGAGCACGAAGCTCTGGTCGATCTTGATCTTGTCGAACGGCGCCTTCTTCAGATAGCCGAGCGCCGAATAGCCGGTGCCGAAATCGTCGAGGGCGAGCCGTACCCCGGTGCGCTTCAACCGTTGGAACATCTCCAGATTTTCGGGACTTTCATCGAGGAAGACGCCTTCGGTAATTTCTAGTTCGAGCTGATCAGGCCGGATGCCCGCGGCAGCGACCGCGCTCAGGATCGTCGCGGGCAATTTTTCATTGGCGAACTGGCGCGGCGACACATTGACGGCAACGCGATACCCCGACCCCAGCCGGGCGATCGTGGCGCAAGCGGTGCGGATGATCCATTCGCCGATCGGAACGATCAGGTTCGATTCTTCGGCAATCGGAATGAATTTCGACGGGCTGATGACCGCATCGCCGCCCTGTTGCCAGCGGATCAACGCCTCGAAGCCGCTGATCCGTTCGCTGCCGACGTTGACGATCGGCTGGTACAGCAGCTTCAGTTCGTCCTTTGCCAGCGCATCGCGCAGCGCATCTTCGATCGCCTTGCGCTCGCTTGCCTGATTATGCATCGCGTCGGCATAGAAGCGATAGACGCCGCGCCCGGCGTCCTTCGCCGCATAGAGCGCAAGGTCGGCGTTGCGCACCAGCGCCGACGAGCCGATGCCGTCGCTTTCCGAAATGGCGATGCCGATCGAAGATCCGATGCGGATGCGCTCGCCTTCGATCAGAAAGGGCTTGGCAAGGCTCAGGATGATCGCATTGGCGATCCCCGCCAGCTTTTCGACCTGGGTGATCTGCGGCAACACGATCTGGAACTCGTCGCCGCCCAGTCGACCCACCTGCCCTTTGTCGCCGACGACCTGCGTCAGCCGCGCCGCGACCTGTTGCAGCAATTGGTCGCCGACAGGATGCCCCATCGTGTCGTTGACCGCCTTGAACCGGTCGAGGTCCATCAGCAGCAGCGCGCAGGGCTGCGCCTGCCCGAGATGATTCTTGAGCGCGCGCTCGAGCAGATCGGTGATATGCAGGCGGTTCGCGAGGCCGGTCAGCGTGTCGTACCGCGCGAGCTGATTGATCTGCTGTTCGGACTTGCGCTTTTCGGTGAGGTCGGTGCCGCTGCCGCGAAAGCCCTGGAAATTACCGAGCGCGTTCGAAATCGGATGGCCCGAAATCGACCACCAGCGCTCCTCGCCCGCGACCGCCGCCTGGACCGTCAGGTCGTTGAACGGCGTCCGCGACGACAGGCTGAAGCCCAGCGTGCGCTCCTCGCTCTCGTCGGCGCCGCCGCGCTTGCGGATCATGTCAGTAAAGGGGCGCCCGAGCAGGTCTTCGGCCGGCCGATCGAGCTTCGCCGCGACGGTCGGCGAAATATAGACGAGGTCGCCGTTGCGGTCGGTTTCCCAGAACCAGCCGCGTCCGGCGCGCTCGAAATCGCGCATCAGCCCAAGCGCCCGCTGCTGCTCGCTTCCCGACTGGCGGCGCACGCGCGTCGCGCGCCGCTGAGCTGCCGCGGCTACGAGGACGGTACCCAGCCGGATTGCCGAAAAGGCATCGAGATGGGAAAGCGCATCGGGGGTCGCGAGCGCCGCGAACGTGCCGATTGAAACGAAGAATGTTCCTGCGCCGACCAGCGCCAGCGAGGCGGCGGCAAGCGTCGGCAGCCATTCGATCCGATGCGCCCAGCGCAAGCGAGAGCATTGGCCGATAACGGTAAGCGCGACATCGCACAGCAGTCCAGCAACCAATGTGGCCCATTGCAGCGGATGCGATAGGAAACCCGACAGGCCCGGGACGAAAGCAAAGGCAAAGAAGGCCACGGTCCGGCCGATCAGCACATAGTGCCACAGCTGCGCGACGCGCATCATGCGCCCCACGAATTCGGGTGTCTGCAACAGCGATTCGTCGTCGGACGACCCGCCGCTTGCGCCCCGGCTGATGCTGTGCCTGACCCCCAATGTGTTCGCCAATCCCGCTATCTGGTCCCGCCCACCGCTCTGTCGCCGGCGGGGTTTCCAAATCCTTACCGCGGGCGGATCGTTAACCCCATTGCTGTGCCAAAATGGAGGGGTTGGGTTTCGCTTCGCAACGGGTTACACCGGGGCATGCCCGCCGTCCGCCTCTTGCCGCCCGATCGCTTTTTCGACCGCCAGCAGTGGGTCGCGATCACCAAGCCCTCCGCCTGGTACGGTATCTGGCTCGTCGCGCACGGCTGGATCGTAAGCCTCGCTGCCATCGGCCTGGCGGCGTGGAGCGGCAATCCCCTGGCCTGGCTGCTCGCCATCATCGTTGTCGGCGGACGCCAGCTCGGCTTTGCGATCCTGATGCACGACGCCGCGCACGGCGCGCTGCACCCCAATCGCAAGGTCAACAATTTTTTGGGGCAGTGGCTCACCGGAGCGGCGGTCGGATCGGATCTGATCGCCTATCGCACCTATCATCTCCAGCACCACAAATATACGCAACAGGCCGAAGACCCGGACCTTGCATTATCCAAGCCATTCCCGACCACCCGCGCCAGCCTGATGCGCAAGATCGTCCGCGACCTGACGGGACAGACGTTTTTCAAACAACGCGTCACCCAATTCCGCTTCGCCTTCGTGGGATTGAGGGCGATGGTTCGCGGCGAACGGGCGGAGAAAAGAGGGGCGAGCACCAAGGCGGGGACGCCTTTCAACAAGCAATCCGACGATGGCGTCACATCGCCCACGATCGATGTTGCCGGCGCGATGACGGTCACGCGGTCGGTCGGCCGCTTTCTGCTAGTCCAAGCCATATTGCTCGCGGCGTCGCTGCTGCTCTACGGCTGTACGCCCTATCTGCTCTGGCTTGCCGGGCTGGCGACGACGTTCCAGCTCTATCTGCGCATCCGCAACATCGCCGAACATGCCTGCACCGCGACGGGAAGCGACGATCCGTTCAGCCACGCGCGCACGACGCACGCCGGCTGGCTCGCGCGCGCGACGGTCGCGCCATATTGGGTGAATTATCATGCCGAGCATCACCTCTTCATGGGCGTGCCCTGCTATCGCCTGCCGCAAGTCCATGCAGCGCTCGGCCGCGCCGGCAAGCATGATACGATGACGATCGCGCCGAATTACGCCGCGGTACTGCGACAGGTCACCGCTGCGGCCTGATCGGCCAATATCAGCACGCCGTCGGCCAGCCACCGAGCGAGCAGCGCAGCCAGCGTTTCCATCGCGGTCGCCTCCCCAACTTGGTCGATCAGTTCTGCGCAGAGAGCGGCGAAACTGGCGCCGCGCTCGATCTGCACAAGCGTGGTCGCCTCGACCGCAGCCAGACTGCGAAAATGCAGCTGGAGTCCGCTGCGCCACACCAACACATCCACGGGCGCGGCAAGAACCGCAACCGCCGGGGGGGATTCGCCGGCGTCGAGCGCGCTCCACAGCGTGGCGCTATTATGGTCCATCGCGAGCAGCCGAGCCGACGGATGCAGCGCGAGGCTGGCGTCGACCCATTGCTCGCCGAGCATGCCGATCGCGCCGGCATCGAGTGGCGGCGTATCGGGCGCGTCGAAGGCATGGCGCAGCGCCCAGTCCAGCCGAGCAAGTTCGGCCAATTCGCCATCTTCCGGAAAATGATGCGCAACGAAGTCGGGCAGCGCGGCGCCATAATAGCGCAGATTGCGTGTCGTCGACGGGTGCGCCTTAACATAGGCATCGGCGATATGGCCGAATTGCGCATCGCCCAGATAGGCATTCAGCCGCTCGAAATGATCGGCGAGAACACCGGTCAGGCTGGCGCGGTAATTGTTGCGATAGATGTCGATCCGGCGGGCCGCGCCAACCCGCGCGTCGTCGACGATCAGGGCTTCGGCATCTGCACCCTCACCCATGATCGCGGCGAGAAAGCATTGCTGAATGGCACGCAGCGCGTCAGCCACCGACCGGCTCCAGCGCCGCCTGCGCCAGCTCGCGGGCCCGTTGGAGTTCGGACAACAGCGTCGGCAATGGCGGGATGTCGTCATCGCGTTCGATCATCGTCGCGACGGGGCCGACCATCGCAATGGCGCGGGCGTAGATATCCCATACCGCATCGCACACCGCCGCATCGTGCGTGTCGATGACATAATCACCCATGTCGCTGTGGCCCGCGAGATGGATTTGCTGGATACGTGCGGCGGGCAAGCCGGCGAGATATTCCAGCGGATCGAAGCCATGGTTGCGCGCGCTGACGTAGATGTTGTTGACGTCGAGCAGCAGCAGGCAGTCGGCGCGTTCCGCCATTTCAGCCAGAAAATCCCATTCGCTGCGATCGGAGGCACGAAAGCTGACATAGCTCGACGGATTTTCGATCAGGATGCGCCGCCCCAGATAATCCTGCACGCGGTCGATATTGTCGACGACGCACTGCAACGTCGGCGCGTCATAGGGCAGCGGCAACAGGTCATGGCTGTTGTGCGCGTCGATCCCGGTCCAGCACAGATGATCCGAGATCCACAGCGGCTCGACCCGATCGGCGAGAGCCTTTAGCGCCGACAGATAGATGTTATCGAGCGGCTCGTCAGACCCGATCGACAGCGACACGCCGTGCATGACGATCGGATAATCGGCGCGAATCCGCTCGAGCGTCGCCATCGGGCGTCCGCCGGGCACCATATAATTTTCCGATATGATCTCCAGCCACTCGACCGGTTGGGGCCGCGCCAGGAAATCGGGATAATGGACGGGGCGCAGTCCCAAACCGAAGCCGGGCGACGGGATCGCGATCCGCTGATCTTGAGGCATGATCGGGCTCGATTAATCCCTCCCGCACGGAGCCGGAGCGCCGTGCGGGAGGGAATGGCATCAGCCGAGGTCGCCGATGACGCCGCCGCCGGTCAGGCACTTGGCGGCGGTCATGGCCTTGAAGCCATGGCCCTTGCATTCGTGTGGCCGAAGCGGCGATGGCAGCGGCGAATTTCGTGTTGGTCATGCTATCCTCCGAAGACGGGATGGAGGGACAATATGTCCGTCCATGCCCCTATATTCGGAGGCGCGCGCGCGAGGTTACAGTCGGCGCTATTCGCCCGCCGCGACGAAACGGCCGCCCGCGCGATCCTTTACCGTGGTCTCGGGATCGAAGATCATGCCGTTCATCGCGACATAGACACCGGGCGGCAGCGTCTGCACTGCCGCCAGCGCAAAGCCCACATTGAACTCGGCGTCACTTGCCCGCACAGACGCAGGCTGCATCGCGCCCGTTAGCACGATCGTCTTGCCTGCAATTCCTGCCAGCGCGCGGCCGGTGACGACCATTGTGTCGGTGCCATGCGTGACAAGGACATGCGCCGAATCGCTCGCCGCGACCGCAGCGCGGATCGCGACGCGATCGGCGTCGGTCAGCTCCAGGCTGTCCTTGCGCATCAACTGGGTGACGCGGTGCGGGACATGGACATTATTCTCGCGCAGCATGTCGGGGATCGCCGCCGGGCCGATCTGGAACTCCGACAGCGCGTCGAAATAGACTTTGTCGATCGTCCCGCCGGTGGTGAAGATGTCGATCATACCAAGGCTTCCGCAATCAGGCGCCGCGTGTTGTCGATCCCGAACAGCGCGATGAAGCTGCCCATGCGCGGCCCCGCGCTCGACCCGAGCAGCGTTTCATAAAGCGCCTTGAACCAATCGCGCAGATTTTCAAAGCCATAGGCTTCGTTCTTGCCGATCTCGTAGACGATGTTCTGGATGTCGTCGGCAGACGCATCGGCAGGCAGCGCCGCGAGCCGGTCGTCGAGCTCCTTGAGCGCAGCGCCCTCGCCGCCCACGGGCTTGCGGCGCTTCAGCGTCGGGGCGACATAGTCGCGGTTGTACGCCATCGCATTGTCGATCAGCCGGTCGAGTTCGGGCCAGGTCGCCGCGTCGGCGCCCGCGACATATTGGCCGAGGTAGCGCCATATCTGGTCCTTCGCCGCATCGGCGCCCATCACGGCGACAAGGTTGAGCAGCAGCCCGAAGGTGACCGGCAGCACCGCATCGGGCACGTCTTCGCCGCGCGCGACATGGACGTGATGCACGGGATTCCCCAGCTTCTTGTCGGCTTCCTGCGCTGGATAGCTCCCGCGCATCTGTAGATATTCGTCGACTGCCTTCGGGATCACGCCGATATGAAGCTGCTTCGCCGCCTTGGGTTCGCGATAGGCGTAAAAGGCCAGGCTCTCTTCGCTGCCATAGCTCAGCCATTGTTCGATCGACAGGCCATTGCCTTTCGACTTCGAAATCTTCTCGCCCTTTTCGTCGAGGAACATCTCGTAGATCAGCCCCTCGGGCTTGCGTCCGCCCAGCGCCTTGGCGATCTTGCCCGACTGGATGCCGCTGTCGGTCAGATCCTTGCCGTACATCTCGTAATCGACGCCGAGCGCGACCCAGCGCATCGCCCAGTCGACCTTCCACTGCAGCTTGGCGCCGCCCGACAGGATGCTGTGGGTGATCGTCTCGCCCTCATCCTCGAACGACACGAGGCCCGCGTCGGCATCGACGACGGTCACCGGCACCTGCAGCACGATCCCCGACTTGGGGCTGACGGGCAGGATGGGCGAATAGGTCGCCGCGCGCTCGGCGCGCAGCGTCGGCAGCATGATGTCGAGAATATCCTGATTGTGGCGCAGGACATTCTTGAGCGCATCGTCGAACGCGCCCGACCGATAGCGTTCGGTCGAGCTGACGAATTCATATTCGAAGCCGAAACGGTCGAGAAACTCGCGCAGCATCGCATTGTTGTGATGCGCAAAACTCTCATATTTGCCGAACGGATCGGGAATCGCGGTAAGCGGCTTGCCAAGATGTTCGCGCAGCATCTCCTGCTGCGGTACATTGTCGGGCACCTTGCGGAGCCCGTCCATGTCATCGCTGAACGCAACCAGGCGCGTCGGCGCGCCGCCGGTCAGCGTCTCATAAGCGCGCCGCACCATCGTCGTGCGCAGCACTTCGTTGAAGGTGCCGATGTGCGGCAGCCCCGACGGACCATAGCCGGTTTCGAACAGCACCGGCGCGCCGCCCGGCTTGCCGTCGGGATAGCGTTTGATGAGCTTGCGCGCTTCCTCGAACGGCCAGGCCTTGGACGTTTGCGCGGGCTCGCGCAGCGAAGGATGAAGGTGCAAGTCGGTCATGGGGCGCCCATAGCGGCAAGCGCCCCCGAATCGAAAGGCAAAATTGTCCACACGCCGCAACGGAACGGCGCCAGACATGGTTACGCCAAATTAACCACGTCCGTCCTAGCCTCGGGCCATGACGAGTCCCCACACTCCCATCACCCGCGCTCACAAGCGCACCCCGGTCGCCATCGAGGTGATCGTCAACGGCGTGCTCAACCAGATCGAAGGGCGCATCTGCGACCTTTCAGAAGGCGGCGCCCGCATCGACGGCGCGAGCATGCCGGCGCGATCCCGCTGCGAAATCCACTACGGTGGCCAGGTCGTCTACGCGATCGTCATGTGGTCCGAATTCGACCGCATGGGCGTGCGCTTTCCGTACGAGCTGTCGCACGGACCGCTGTTTAACGCGCTCGAACGCGCGCGCAGCGCCGCCAGCGCGCATCCCGCGCAGATATTTCTGTCCAACCGCAGCGCAGGTTTCGGACGGCGCGGGCTGAGCTGAGCCACCTTTCCGCGTAGCCCTAAAGACGCGTCGGATTTACCCGCCTTGCCGCGTTCGCCTTTTGTGCCTAGCGTGGGGCAATGGCGCCCGATCCGCTCTCCCTCCCCGCGATCCACGCGAGCCATGTCGGCATCTGGATCGCCGACGCATCGGGCCGCGTCCAGCGCGTCGGACGCGGCGAAGCGATCGCGGCGGTCGCCGCAACCCCGCATGTCCTGCTCGGCGCGACGCTGACGGGCGACCGGCTGGGCTATCCCGAGCTGTCGGGGCTCGATCTGCTCGAACTCTTCGCTTTCCTGTTTCCCGCGCGCTTCGCGGTGCCGACGCCGGCGGGGATCGCCGCCGCGATGGGCATCGCCCCGCCCGATAGCGAAGCCGATGAGCGCCTGCCCGAATGGGAGGAAGCCGCCCCGCGCCCGCAGCCGCGCCAAGTGACGGTCAATCCCGACGATGTGACCGCTCGGCTCGACCGGCTCACCGGTGATGGCGCCGAACGCCGTGCGGGACAGCGCGACTATGCCCGCGCCGCCACGGCGATCTTCGAACCGCGCGAACGCCGCGACCGGCCGCAGATGCTGGTCGCCGAGGCGGGCACGGGGATCGGCAAGACGCTGGGCTATCTCGCCCCCGCCAAGCAATGGATCGATCAGTCGGGCGGCAGCGTCTGCGTGTCGACCTATACCAAGGCGCTGCAACGCCAGCTGGCGCGCGAGACCGAGCGGCTGTACCCCGATGCCCGGACGCACCGCGAAAAGGTGGTGGTGCGCAAGGGACGCGAAAATTATCTCTGCCTGCTCAACCTGGAGGATGCGCTGCAAGGCGGCTTTTCGGGCCGCGCGGCCGTTCTGGCGCAGCTCGTCGCGCGCTGGGCCGCCTACACCCGCGACGGCGACATGGTGGGCGGCGATCTGCCTGGCTGGCTGCCCGCATTTCCGCAAATGCTTCATCGAACGCTCGACCCGCGCGGCAGCGCAGGCCGACATCGTCATTGCGAACCATGCGCTGACGATGGTGCAGGCCGCCCGGCCGCGTGACGGCGGCGCCCCCGCAACGCGGCTGATCTTCGACGAGGGCCACCATCTGTGGGATGCCGCCGACAGCATGTTCGCCGCCGCGCTCACCGGGCAGGAAGCGATCGAGATCCGCCGCTGGGTGTTGGGGCCGGAGGGCAAGGCGCGCGGCCGCCGCCGCGGTCTTGCGGCGCGGCTGGCCGACGTCGCAAGCTATGACGAGGCCGGCGACAAGGCGATTCAGGCGGCAATCGAGGCGGCGGGCCAGCTTCCCGGCGACGGGTGGCTCGCGCGCATCGCCGAGAACGACCCTTGGGGCGCGATCGAGCGGCTGCTCGTCGCCGCACGCGGGCAAGTCTATGCACGCGGCGCCGATCCGAAAAATGCCGACAGCGGCTATGGCCTCGAAACCGAACTTGCCGATCCCGGCCCCGATCTGGTGGCGGCTGCCGCCGACGCGAGCGATGCGATCGAGGCGCTGCTGCGGCCGCTGATGGCGCTCGGCAAGCGGCTCGACGCGTTGGTCGACGATCCGCCCGACTGGCTCGACGGACAGGCCCGCGCC
>LULO01001000.1_pt1 | contig 18162 bp, 12 predicted proteins | sample 728121 | NCBI WGS metagenome assembly LULO01 (sample SAMN03860287, study PRJNA289734) | marine metagenome | biome: seawater column; feature: ocean; material: water; isolation source: Red Sea water column Station 149 - depth 50m | place: Saudi Arabia: Red Sea | collected 2011-10-15 | depth 50 m | reverse complement strand
TGGTCGGCGGGAACCGCGACGACCACCGATTTCTTGCGGACGGCGGGCGGCAGCTTGGTTTCGACAAAGTCGCTGACTTCGCGGCTGCGCTCGCCGATCAGGCCGACGACGATCACGTCGCACTCGGTGCCTGCGATCATCTGGCCCATCAGCACCGACTTGCCGACGCCCGACCCCGCGATGATCGCGACGCGCTGGCCTTCGCCGACGGTGAGCAGGCCGTTGATCGCGCGCACGCCCATGTTGAGCGGCTTGGTCACGCGGCCGCGGCGCAGCGGATTGACCTTGCGGCCCGCGAGCGGCCACTGGAACTGCGACTTGACCGGCGGGCGACCGTCGAGCGGATTGCCCTGCGCGTCGATGATGCGGCCGAGCAGCGCCTTGCCGACCGTCACCATGCTCGACGCGCCATGCGGTTCGACCGGCGCGCCGGTGACGAGCGGCATGTTGGTGTCGAAGGGCAGCACGAGACTGCGGTGTCCGCGAAAGCCCACGACCTCGCCGTTCACATATTCGTTGTTCGCCGACTTGATGCGGACATTGCTGCCGAGCGGCTGGGGAAAGCCCGATACTTCCAGCATGATGCCTTCGTGCGCGACGAGCGTGCCGATGCGGCGCGGCGATGCGTCGCTGAGGTCGACGGGGTCGAGCAACTGGCGCGCGGACATGGCGAGGCGGCGCGTCATGCGGCGGCGCCCTGGCTGCCGAGCGCGGCACGCAGCTCGTCCAGGTAGACCGCGCGGCCATGTTCGATCCAGCCGGCCGAGGTTTCGACACGGACGGTGCCGCGCGCCATCGACGGATCGCTTTCGATCGGCAGCGCGATCGGCGCGTCGATGAGCAGCACGGCGTCGGCGGGATTGACCCACAGGGGGCGCGCCTTGTCGGCTTCGGCGACCAGCGCGGCGGCAGTTTCGGCCTGAGTGCGCAGCCAGTCGGCCTCGATCGGCGCCGCCTCGACGATCTGGCGGACGAGCCGCTCGACCGTTTCGGCGATCAGCTGCGCCAGTTCCTCGCTCGGTTCGTCCTGCAGCGCTTCGGCGGCGGCGACCATCGCGAGCAATTGTTGGCGTTCGACCGCAAAGGCGGCTTCGGCGAGGCGCTGGCCTTCGGCAAGCCCGCGCGAAAAGGGATCGTCGGCGGGCTCGGCCGCCGCTTCGGCGACCGGCGTCAGCGGAGCGCTGCGCGGCTGGCCGAATTGCAGCGGGCGAAAGCCGCCGTCGCGCGCCATCGCATGCGCCAGCGCGGCAACGGTCGATTCGGACGCGAGATCAGACATAATCGTCGCCCCCGCCCGCGAGCATGATTTCGCCCGATGCCGCCATCTGGCGGACGATCTGCATGATCGACTTCTGCGCCTCGTCGACGTCGGTGCGCTTGACCATCGTCATTTCGGCCATTTCGTCGCGGATCGTTTCCGATGCGCGCTGCGACATCGTCGACAGGCACAGATCGACCATGTCGGCGTCGGTGCCCTTGAGCGCGACTGCAAGGATCGCCGCATCGACCGAGCGCAGCACGGTGCCGATGCTCTTCTTGTCGAGTTCGCGCAGATTTTCGAAGATGAACATCTCTTCCTCGATCGCCTGCGCCAGCAACTTGTCCTGCTTCTTGAGCGCGCGGATCGTGCGTTCGGACAGCGACTTGGGCATTTTCTTCATGATCTTCGCGACGTCGCTCGGGCCGCCGATCGGCTGCTTGGCGACGCGCTGGCCGCCGACATTGGCGGAGGCGAGCACCGATTCCAGATCCTCGATCGCGGCGGCGGGGACGGTGGTAAGCTGCGCCGCGCGTAGCACCAGATCGGCCTGCAGGACTTCGTCCAGCGTTTCGATCGCGCGCGCTGCGACGTCGGGGATCAGCACCGACAGGATCAGCGCTCCGACCTGCGGATGTTCGCTGGCGAGCAGCGCGCTGATCGCCTCGACATCCATCCAGCGCAACATTTCGAGCGACGCGGCGCTCGACTGCGGCGCGACCGCGGCCAGGATATTGTCGGCGCGGACATTGCCCACCGCCTGATTGATGACGGTGCGGATACGCGTTTCGGCGCCGATGGCGAGCGCACTGACGTCGCGGCTGCGCACGACAAACTGGTCGAGCGCCTGTTCGATCTGGGTTTCGCTGGCGTTGGCGGCGTCGAACATGCCCTTGGCAAGCAGGCGCACCTCATCGGGATCGAGATGCTTGAGGATCGTGGCGGCGTCGCCTTCCTCGAGCAGCATCAGCAGGATCGCGGCGGCGGCCGATCCTTCGATGGCGGGGCGCAGGCCGACCGCGGGTGCGATCTCGCCGGCGACGTCGGTGTCGTCAGCCATGGGCGCCCTCCTGCATCAGCTGGCGCACGACGAGTGCGGCGCGCGCCGAATCCTGGCGGACGAAGGCGCGGACCAGATTGGCGCGCGCTTCATAACTCGGCGCGGCCTCGATCATCTCGAGCGTGATTTCGCTGCCGCCGCGCGGCGCGTCGAGCGCAGCGCGGTTTTCGGTGGCGGTGAGCAGCGACTGTTCGATCTCGGCATCGCGTTCGGCGCGCGCGGCGGCGCGCTGTCTGGCCGATTTGATCATCGGACGGCCGATGAACAGAAAGGCGAGCAGCGCGGCGAGCACGGCGCCGATCTGCTTGGCGAGCGGCATGAACCACGGCTGGTCGTAGAAGGCTGGGGGGACATCGTCGACCTTCGCAAAGGGACGCTGGCTGATCGCGACGACGTCGCCGCGCGTCTGATCGTATCCGACTGCGCCTTTCACCAGCCCCTCGATCTTGGCGAGGTCGGCCTGGGTCAGCGCCTTCTGGCCCTGGTTGAGCGCGCCGGCGGGCGTCGGCGCGGGGGCATTGTTGGTCACGGTGGTCGCCTGCGGCGGCTGGTTCGACAGCGCGCCGGGGATGCCGACGGCGGGCGGTGTGCTCTGGCCGCTGACGACCCGGCTCACCTGTTCGGTGCGCAGCGCGCGGTCGTTCTCGGGGAAGCTTTCGCGCGTCGCCTGGCTTTCCGACATATCGACGTCGGCGTGGACCTCGACCGAATAATTGCCCGAACCGAGCATCGGACCGAGCAGCGTTTCGAGCGCGCGGCGGAAGCGGTCCTCCATCTGCATCTGGAGCTGGAAGCTCTTCATGTCGCCGCTGCTGGCGCCGTCGGAGAGCAGCGCGCCGCGCTGGTCGATCACCTGCACCTCGTCGGCGTTCATGCCGGGAACCGAGGAGGCGACGAGGAAACGGATCCCCTGAACCTGCGCGTCGCTGAGGCTGCGGCCGTTCTGCAACGTCAGCATCACCGACGCGGTGGCGGGCTTGTCGTCGCGGACGAACAGGCTGGGTTCAGCGGCGGCGATGTGGACGCGAGCGGTCTTGACCGCGTCGATCGTCTCGATCGTACGGGAAAGATCGGCTTCGCGCGCCGAGCGCAGCGTTTCGCCTTCGATCGCGCGGCTCGACCCCATCGGGAGCGAGGCGATCAGGCTGTCTCCGCTCGGCTGCGCCTTGGGCAATCCCTGCCCGGCGAGCGCGATTCGCGCCTGATACAGTTTGTCGGCATCGACGGTCAGTGCGCCGGTCGTCGGATCGATGGTGTGGCCGATCCCTTGCGACTGGAGCGCGTCGGCGACGGCGGCCTTGTCGCTGTCGTCGAGCCCGGCGAAGAGCTGCGCCTGCGGCGCCGACTGGGTCATGAAATAGGCGAGCGCGGCCAAGCCGATCGCGGTCGTCGTGGCGATCGCGGGCAGGGCGCGCTGGACGGCGGGCTGGCGGACGAACTGCTGGACCGGCGCAAAGCGGCCACCCATCGCGGGGAGGGGCAGCCGGTTCGTATCGGCAACGGGGGCAAGGAGTTGAGCTTCGGCCATGGATTACACCGGCATGTTCATGATGTCGCGATAGGCGGACAGCAGCTTGTTGCGGACCTGCAACGTGGTTTCGAAGCCGAGCGAGGCCTTCTGGCGTTCGATCATCACGCTGACGATGTCGTGCGTGTCGCCGCGTTCATAGGCTTCGCTGAGGTCGCTCGCCTTCGCCTGCTGGGTATTCACTTGCTGCAGTGCGCTGGCGATCGCCGATCCGAAATCGGGTGCCGCACCGGCACCCGCGGCGCCGCCCGCAGCCGCGCCGCCGGCGGCGCGTTGCAGCGCCTGGTTCTGATTGAGAATCGAACTGCGCATTTGCAGCAGTCGGCTCTGGTCAATCGTGCTCATAAGCTTTCATCCGTCCTGGTGCGCGGCGGTTCGCCGCACGCACAAAGAGTAATGCAAAGCCCGTGCCAAAAATTCTTTTCGTTGAAAAACAGATGTTTGATAGAGTGCTTCTGTCGCGCCCCGCGCTCCGCGGCGTTTTTTTGACGCGCGGGCTTAATCCGCCGCCGCCGCCGCCGTTACAGCTTTCGTGACCGCTCGCTGAGCCCTCACACCACGGGAATGGCCAAGGGGCCGGAAAGGAACATTATGACTGTCATCAACACCAATGTGAGCGCGCTCCGCGCCCAGAACAGCTCGCGTGTTGCCAATCGCATGCAGTCGCAGGCTATGGAACGTCTGTCGAGCGGCAAGCGCATCAACAGCGCCAAGGACGACGCCGCCGGCCTCGCCGTTGCAACTCGCATGCAGGCTGCCTCGCGCGGCTTCACCCAGGCGATCCGCAATGCCAACGACGGCATTTCCCTGGCGCAGACCGCCGACAGCGCTGCCGGCAGCGTTTCGGACATCCTGGTTCGTATGCGCGACCTGGCGATGCAGGCTTCGACCGGTACTCTCAGCGATGCCGACCGCGGTCTGGTGCAGAAGGAAGTTACCGCGCTGATCTCGCAGATCGGCGACATCGTCGGCCAGACGACGTTCAACGGCAACAAGCTGCTCGACGGCAGCGTCACCGCAGGCTTCGATATCCAGACCGGTATCAACACCGGTGAAAACGTGAACATCACGATCGGCAAGCTTGATGCGACGACGCTGGGCGTCAACGCGCTTTCGGTTGCCACGGCTTCCGGCGCGACCGGTGCACTGGCGACGCTCGACACCGCGATCACCACGGTCGCCGGCGAACGCGCCAACCTCGGTGCGCAGCAGAACCGTCTTGAAGCGGCTGTCGATAATTTGACGTCGCGTGTCACCAATCTGGACGAATCGCGCTCGCGCATCGAAGATGCCGACTTCTCGGCTGAATCGACGAAGCTGGCGGCCGCGCAGATCCTGTCGCAGGCTTCGACGGCGATGCTCGCCCAGGCGAACCAGAGCGCCCAGGGTGTGATGAACCTGCTGCGCTAAGCGCGGAACATCGCAAACATCTCAGGCTATATTTGGTTGGTCCCTTTAATAGCCTGATCGGATGCCCCGGCTCCCCACAGCCGGGGCATCTTTTTGCGTGCGGGGCGGAGGCCCCCCGCTTCAATGAAAATCGCGTGACTTGGGCAGGATGCGGACATTGCGCGGATGACTGTGCCGGGCGCCCGGCGTGCGGCCGCGCGGCATTTGCGGGTGCTTGACCTCGTCGGCCCGGCACAAGTCGGGATCGAAACCGCGATCGCTGCCCAGGGCGTCGAGCATCGCGGTGCGATCGACGATGCGGGTCGCCATCAGGTGGATGACGCCCTCCTTGCTGCGCTGCACCTCGCCTTCGGCCAGCATCAGCCGCGACGCCATGACGGCGCGGCGATAGCGTTCGAAATGGCGCGCCCATAGCAGGATGTTCACGATCCCGCCCTCATCCTCGATGGTGATGAAGATCGCATTGCCCTTGCCCGGCCGCTGGCGGATCAGCACGACCCCCGCGGTGCGGACGATCGACCCGTTCTTCGCCGCCGCAACTTCGCCCGCGCTCAGCACGCCTTCGCGGGCGAAGGCGGGGCGCAGAAAGGCCATCGGATGGCCCTTCAGCGACAGGCGCGTCGTCTGATAATCGGTCAGCACCTGTTCGACCGGCGGGGTCGGCGGCAGGCGTACATCGTCTTCGGTGCCCAGTTCGTCGGCGCCGGCCGCACCGAACAGCGGCAACACCCCCTGACGGACGCGCCGCGCGTCCCATAGCGCGGGGCGCCGATCGAGTCCCATCGACCGGCATGCGTCGGCATCGGCGAGCAGGCGCAGCGCGCGCGGCGGCAGATTCGCGCGGCGTGCGAGTTCCTCGACCGATGCGAAGGGCGTGTTGCGCGCGTCGGCAATCTGCTTCGCCCATTCGGCGCGAAACCCCTCCACCTGCCGAAAGCCAAGCCGCAGGGCGAGGCTGCCGTCGGTGCGGAGTTCTAGGCTGCTGTCCCAATCGCTGGAATTGACGTCGACCGCGCGCACCTCGACACCATGTTCGCGCGCATCGCGGACAAGCTGCGCCGGCGCATAAAAACCCATCGGCTGCGAATTGAGCAGGCCGCAGGTGAAAACGGCGGGGTGGTAATGCTTGATCCATGACGAGACATAGACAAGCCGCGCAAAGGACTGCGCATGGCTTTCGGGGAAGCCATAGCTGCCAAAGCCCTCGATCTGCTTGAAACAGCGTTCGGCGAAATCCTGCGTGTAGCCCCGCCGCACCATGCCGCCGATCATCTTGTCCCGGAAATTCTCGATCGTCCCGACGTTGCGAAAGGTCGCCATCGCGCGGCGCAGACCATTGGCCTCCTCGGGCGTGAAATCGGCGGCCACCATCGCCAGCTTCATCGCCTGTTCCTGGAATAGCGGCACGCCGAAGGTCTTGCCGAGCACGTCGTGCAGTTCGTCGGGTGGGTGCGGCGGGGCAGGCTCGGGGAATTCAACCGGCTCCTCGCCGCATCGCCGGCGCAGATAGGGGTGGACCATGTCGCCCTCGATCGGGCCCGGCCGGACGATCGCGACCTGCACGACAAGGTCATAGAATATCTTGGGTTTCAGGCGCGGCAGCATGTTGATCTGGGCGCGGCTCTCGACCTGAAACACCCCGATGCTGTCGCCGCGCTGGAGCATCTCATAGACGGCCTCGTCGCCGCAATCGATGTCGACCTCCAGCGTATGGTCGCCCAGCCCGTGCGCACGCATCAGGTCGAAGCATTTGCGAATGCAGGTCAGCATCCCGAGCGCGAGAACATCGACCTTCATCAGGCCGAGCGCATCGATGTCGTCCTTGTCCCATTCGATGAAGGTGCGGTCCTCCATCGCGGCATTGTGGATCGGCACCAGTTCGTCGAGCCGCCCCTGGGTCAGCACGAAGCCGCCGACATGCTGCGACAAGTGGCGCGGCGCCTTCAGCAATTCGCCGACGAAGCGGTGCAATCGCTCGATCTCGCCATTATGGGGGTCGAGCCCGGCTTCGGCCAGCCGTTCGACCGGCACCTCGTCGCCCCAGCTTCCCCAGCTCGTATCGGCGAGCCGCGCGGTCACATCCTCACTGAGGCCCAGCGCCTTGCCGACCTCGCGGATCGTGCTGCGCGGGCGATAGTGGATGACGGTTGCGGCGATCGCGGCGCGGTCGCGCGTGTAGCGGCGGTAGATATATTGGATCACTTCCTCGCGCCGCTCATGCTCGAAATCGACGTCGATGTCGGGCGGCTCATCGCGCTCGGCCGAGACGAAGCGGGAGAAGAGCAGGTCGTGCTGCATCGGATCGACCGAGGTGACGCCGAGCAGGAAGCAGACAATCGAATTGGCCGCCGATCCGCGCCCCTGACAGAGGATCGGGGGTTCTTGCGCGCGCGCGAAACGGACGAGATCGTGGACGGTGAGGAAATAATAGACGTAATTCCGCCGCCGGATCAGCCGCAGCTCGTTGCCGATCAGCTTGCGGACTTTCGCCGGCAAGGGCGTGCCATAGCGCGCCTCGGCCGCTGTCTTCACCAGATGGTGCAGATAGTTGAAGGGCTTCCATCCCGGCGGTACCGGCTCGTGCGGATATTCGTAGCGCAGTTCGTCGAGCGCGAAGCCGATACGGTCGAGCAGTCGCGCGCTTTGCTCGACCGCTTCCGGACAGGCCGCGAACAGCCGGCGCATCTCGGCCGGCGCTTTCAGATGGCGTTCGCCATTGGCGTGGAGACGCCGGCCCGCCTTGTGAAGTGTCGTGCCCTCGCGGATACAGGTGACGATGTCGTGGAGCGGGCGCTGCGCGGAGGTCGCGTAGAGCGCATCGCTGGTGGCAAGCAGCGGGATGTTCACCGCCGCCGCCAGACGGTGCAGTCGCGCCAGCCGCCGCGCGTCGGCGCCGCCCCGGGGCATGGTCGCGGCGAGCCAGACCGATTTCGGACGTGCATGCTTGAGCTGGCGCAGCAGGGCCTCGTCGCCACCCGTCGCGATCAGCAACAGATCGTCGCAATGCGCGAGCAGATCTTCGAGGTGAAGGATGCAGTCGCCCTTCTGCGCGCGCAGATTGCCGGTCGATAACAGGCGCGTCAGTCGGCCCCAGCCATGGCGGCTCACCGGATAAGCGATAATGTCGGGAGTCTCGTCGGCGAACGCGAGCCGGGCGCCGACGACCAGCCGGAATCCCGCCACCGCCTCCGGCTGCTTGACCTGCAGCTCTTTCAGGAAGGCCCAGGCCCGCACTACCCCCGCGACGCTGTTGCGGTCGGCGATGCCGATGCCCGTCATGCCGAGTTCGAGCGCGCGCGCGACCATTTCGGCGGGGTGCGAGGCGCCGCGCAGGAAGCTGTAGTTGGTCGCAGCGATCAGCTCGGCGAAACCGGGATCGGCGTCGGGACAAGGCGCGCTCATGCAAAGACCCCGTGAATATACCAGCGCGGGTCGGGCTTTTCATCGTAGAGGCCGTGGCGGAACAGCCAGTAACGGCGGCCCTGCGCATCCTCGACGCGGTAATAGTCGCGCGTCAGCCCGGCATTGTCGCGGCGGCGCCACCATTCGGCGGCGATGCGTTCGGGGCCATCGAAGCGGCGCACCGCATGGAGCGTGCGGCGCCAGCGGAAGCGCTGCGGCGGGCCGTCGGGGACTTCGGCGATCACTTCGATCGGCTGCGGCGGGTCGAACAGGTGAAAGGGGCGCAGTGGCGGTTCGCCCGGCTCGGTCGCGGTCCAGGGCGTCGGCGGCGGCGCCTCGACCGCGGGAAAGGCAAGCTGCGCCTGTTCGGGGATATGGGTATCGGCGCTACGCAGCCGCCGAACGCGCCCGCGCCCCAGCCGGGTCGCCAGCCGGTCGGCGAGTTCGTCGACGGCGGCGGCGCCCCGCGCGGTGTTCGCCGCCCCGCCCTCGAGCCTGAGCTGGCCGGCACCCAGCGCCTCGATCCGCGGGACGGCGAGGCGGATCATGTCGAAACCGAAACCGGGGTCGATCGGGTCGCGCAGGCTGTCGATCCGTTCGGCGAACAGACCGGATGCGCGGGTCGAGCGGGCTTGGCGCATCGCCGAGCAACCGGCGCAGCGCGTTCGCCGCCTCGGCCGCGAAGCGCGCGGCGATCGCGGCGACCGGGCGGCCCGAAAGATCGCCGATCGTCTTGAGCCCCGCGCGGCCGAGCGCGGTCGTCGCCTCCGCCTCCAGCCCCAGCGCCGCGACGGGCAGGCGGCGCACCGCCGCGGCCTCGTCGGGGGCGGGGAGCGCCTGGTAGCGCGCGAGCGCGCGCGCCGCATCGGCGGTGCCGGCAAGCGCGCTGCGCAGGGTCATTCCCAGCCGGTCCATGCGCCCTTCGACATCGGCGACAAGTCCTGCTTCGCCGCCGAACAGATGCGCCGCGCCCGCGATGTCGAGGATCAGCCCGTCGGGGGCATCGAGCGCGACGAGCGGCGTGTAGCGCGCGCAGCCCTGCGCCAGCCGGTCGAGCCACGCGGCATCGGCGACGGGATCGTGCGGCACGACGGCAAGGTCGCCGACCTGCGCGCGAGCATCGGCGAGCGGCATCCCGGGGCCGAGCCCCAGCGCCGCGGCGTGCGGATCGACGCTCGCAAGACGGAGCGCCCCGCGCTGCTTTTCGGCAAAGACGATCGGGGCGTCAGGCGGCGGCGCGGCGCGGCACAGCCGTTCGGCCGGGAGCCACGGGAAGAAGAGCGCCAGATAGCGCCGCCCCCCGGAAGACTTGCTCATCGCGATTCCATTCCATCTGCCAGCGGGCGCCCGCGGGGCCGCCGCGCCAGCGTATCAGGTCGAGGATGAAGCCCGGGGCGCCCGGCGCATCGGCCTCGAGCGCGGTCGAGGGCGCGGCGGCGACCGTCCAGCGCGTTTCCGCCACGCTGGGCGCGGGAAGGGTGTTGAGCCGCAGCATCAGCAGCACGGTCCCCGCATCGCGCGCACCGAGCGCCAGCCGCCGCCCCGCGGTCAGGTCGAGCGCGGGCCACGCTCCCCAGCTTTCGACGATCACCGCCGCCGATCCGCCGCACCGCACCGCGTCATTGGCGCAGGCGAGGAGCATTTTGGGGTCGGCGGTTTCGACGAGCAGCAGCCGGTCGGGGTCGCCGCCAAGCTCGGCGATGCCGGGCGCATAGATATGCCCTGCGCGCCGTGCGGCATCGGCGGTGCGCAGCCACAGCAGCGGCGCCGCGCCGGGCGTACGCAGCGCGAGCAACGCGGCAAAGGCGGCGGCGCTCGTCGCATCGAGCGCGTCGGCTGCGAAAAATTCATGCGTCTTGCCGATCGCCAGGCCACCGCCGATCGCCGCATCGAAATCCGCATGGCCGCTCGCCAGCCAGCCGCCATCGCCCCCGCCGGACGGGGCGCCGCTATCGGCGAGCCGGGCGACGCGTTGGCGCAGCGCGGCGAGAGAGGAAGACGACTCGCGCATAATGTTCCTGATTTGTTCTATTAGCGCGCGAGCGGACGGGGTTGTCAAGCGGAGTCGGGATTCGCGTCTTGATTGCGCTCTAAGGCGCCGCGGACCCCACGCTGCTGTCGCCGCCGAGCGCGCGGAACAGGGCGATGCGGGTCTGGACGAGCAGCAGGCCCGTCGCGATTTCGCTGCGCCGCGCGGCATAGAGGCTGCGCTGCGCGTCGAGGCTGGCGAGGAAACTGTCGACCCCGCCCTTGTAGCGCGCATCGCTGAGTCTCGCCGTATCGGCCGCGGCTTCGGTGTTGGCGGCGGCGGCGCGGACGCGCTCGGCGATTGTGCCCTGCACCGCGAGGGCGTCGGCGACTTCGCGAAAGGCGGTCTGGATCGCGCCTTCATAGCTGGCAAGCGCGGCATCGCGCTGCGCCTCGCTCACCGCCACCCCGGCGCGGCGGCCACCGAAATCGAAGATCGAGGCGCTGGCATCGCCGCCCGCCGACCAGGCGAAGGAGCCCTTGTCGAACAGGCTCGACAGCGCGTCGCTGGCAAAGCCCAGCAGGCCGGTCAGCGAAATCGTCGGAAACAGCCGTGCGCGTGCGACGCCGATATCGGCATTGGCGGCGCGCAGCAGATATTCGGCCTGGATCACGTCGGGCCGCCGCAACAGGATTTCCGACCGCATCCCGGCCGGGGGCGCCGCAACCGCAGGCGTCACCTCGGCCAGGCTGGCGGGGAACAGCGCCGGATCGACATCGCCGCCGACGAGCAGGCGGATCAGATTTTCGTCCTGCGCGATCGCAGTCTGCTGCTGCGCGATCGCGTCCTCGGCGGTCGCCAATATCTGTTCGGCTTGCCTGAGGTCGGTGCGCGGCGCGACGCCGCCGTCGAGCCGCGCCTTCGTCAGCCGGACATTTTCGCGCGCATTGGTCGCGGGCGGCCTCGGTCGCCAGCGCGCGGTCGCGGTCGGCGGCATTCGCGTTGGCGAGGCGCCCGAACAGGTCGAGTTCGAAGGCGGTGACCCCGCCTTGCAGCGCGAAACTGCTGCCCGCGCCGCCCGTGCCGCCACGGTCGGCATAGTCGCCGCTCGCGCTGACGCCGATCGCCGGGAATTGCGCTGCCCGGCTGACCCGCACCTGCGCGCGCGCCGCCGCCAGATTGGCATAGGCGGTGCGCAGATCGCGATTGTTCGCGAGCGCCTGTTCGACGAGCGACTGGAGCCGCGCGTCGGTGAACAATTGTTTGTAGGACAGGATCGGCAGCGCCGCCTCGCTCTCGATCAGATAGGCGTCGCCGACCGGCCAGCCTTGCGGCACCGGGGGCGGCGGTAACGCCGTCTTCGGCGCAAGCGAACAGCCCGCGAGCAGCAGCGGCGCTGCGATCATCAGGAAGGGCGCGCGTTTCATGCCGTCACCTCCGCGCCGCCGTCCTTTTTGCCGAAGCGCCGGCGCAGCGCGGCGAGCCCGTCGCGCACGCCGCGGCGCACGAGCACGAAGAAGAGCGGGATGAAGAAAATGGCGAGCAGCGCGGCAGTCAGCATGCCGCCGATCACCGACGTACCGATCGCAACGCGGCTGTTGGCCCCCGCACCGGTCGCGATGGCGAGTGGCAGGACGCCGAAGATGAAGGCAAAGCTGGTCATCAGGATCGGACGCAAACGGATACGCGCCGCCTCGACCGCTGCCTCGATGACGCGGCGGCCCTTGCGTTCCTCCTGTTCGGCGAACTCGATCATCAGGATCGCATTCTTCGCCGCCAGTCCCATCGTCGTCAGCAGCCCGATCTGCAGATAGACGTCGTTTTCGAGCCCGCGCAGCGTCACCGCGAAAACCGCGCCGACCAGCCCGAGCGGAATGATGAGCAGCACCGCAAGCGGGATCGACCAGCTTTCGTAAAGCGCGGCAAGGCAGAGGAAGACGACGAGCAGCGACAGCCCATAGAGCAGGGGCGCCTGCCCCGACGACAGGCGTTCCTGATAGGAAGCCCCCGCCCAGGCGACGCTGGTGCCGGGAATTTCGGCCGCCATCCGTTCCATCTCGTCCATCGCCTCGCCCGAGCTGACGCCGGCGGCCGCCTGCCCCGAAATTTCGAACGCCGGGACGCCCTGAAAGCGTGAGGTGCTTGCCGGGGTGGTCGACCAGCCGATGCTCGAAAAGGCCGAGAAGGGTGACATCTCGCCATCGGACGAGCGGACATACCATTGCCCGATATCGTCGGGCTTGGCGCGATAGGGGGCATCGCCCTGAACATAGACGCGCTTGACGCGGCCCTTGTCGATGAAGTCGTTGACGTAGCGGCCGCCCCAGGCCGTCGCCAGCGTGTTGTTCACATCGCCGTTGCTGAGGCCATAGGCGGTCAGCCGCTGCGTATCGATATCGACCTTCAGCGTCGCAACGTCGGGAAGGTCGCTGAGCCGCACCGAGGTCAGCTTGGGGTTGGCATTCGCCATGTCGAGCAGCCGGTCGCGCGCCGCGACGAATTCGGCGCGGCTCATCCCGCTGCGGTTCTGGAACTCCATCGTAAAGCCCGACGAATCGCCCAGACCGCGCACCGCGCCGGGAACGAGGGCGAAGACCTGCGCGTCGCGCAGGCCCGACAGCGCCTTGCGCGTCCGGTCGGCGATCGCGTCGGCGGTGTTGTCCTTGCCGGGACGGTCGTCCCAGTGGACGAGGTTCAAAAAGCCCTGGCCGGTATTCTGGCCGGTCGCACCGCCCCCGCCGCCACCCGCGACGAGGAAGAGCGCGCCGACATTGGCCTTTTCCTGGCTCAGCAGATATTTTTCGACGCTGTCGCGCACGGCGAGCGTGCGTTCCTGCGTCGCGCCCGCGGGCAAGCGGAACTGCACCGAAACGCGGCCCTGATCCTCATTGGGCAGAAAGCCGGTCGGCAGGCGCACGAACATCAACACCAGCAGCACCAGAATGATGGCGTAGATGCCAAGGAACAGCCATTTGCGGTCGACGACGCGGGTCACGCTGCCGACATAGCCGCGAACCGTGCGGTCGAACCGCGTGTTGAAGCCGTCGCGGGCGCGGATCATTGCGGCGTGCAGACGCGGGAAACGGTGCGGCCGATCCTCGTCCCCGCCATGGCTGCGCGGCTTGAGCAGGGTCGAGGTCAGCGCCGGGCTGAGGATCAGCGCGACGAGTACCGACAGCGCCATCGCCGACACGATGGTGATCGAGAACTGGCGATAGATGACGCCCGTCGATCCGCCGAAAAAGGCCATCGGCAGAAACACCGCCGACAGCACCATCGCGATCGCGATCAGTGCGACCTGCAATTCCTTCATCGACTGGATCGTCGCCTCGCGCGCCGACATGCCGGGATTCTCTTCCATCAGCCGCTCGACATTCTCGACCACGACGATCGCGTCGTCGACGAGCAGGCCGATCGCGAGCGTCAGGCCGAACAGGGTCAGCGTGTTGATCGTGAAACCGGCGATATAGAAGACGCCGAAGGTGCCAAGCAGCACGACCGGCACCGCGATCGCCGGGATCAGCACCGCGCGCCAGCTTTGCAGGAAGACGAACATCACCAGCACGACGAGCAGGATCGCCTCGAACAGCGATTTCTGCACTTCGCTCACCGACAGCTTGATGAAGGCGGTGGCGTCGTTGGCATAGGCATAGGTCAGGCCGTCGGGAAAATCCTGCGCCAGTTCGGCAACGCGCGTCTTGACCCGGTCGGCGGTTTCCAGCGCGTCGGAGCCGGGCGACAGCGAGATCGAGATGCCCGCACCCGGATGGCCGTTGATGCGCACGATGGTCCCGTAATTTTCGGCGCCGACCTCGACCCGCGCGACGTCTCTGATCCTTACAGTCGAGCCGTCGGGCAGCGTCTTGAGCACGATATTCTCGAACTCTTCGGGCGTCTGCAACCGCGACTGCGCGGGCGACACCGCGGCGAGCCGCTGCGGGTTCAGCCAGATGCGCATCGCATGCGGCGAGCCATAGACATTGACGTCGCCGACGCCTTCGACGCGCGACAACGGATCCTGCACGTTCGACGACAGATAGTCGGACACATCCTGGTTCGATCGCGTATCGGTGGTGTCATAGACGCCGACGAGCAGCAGCGAATCCGAATTGGACTTGGTGACGCGCACGCCCTGGCTCTGAACCTGTTGCGGCAGGCGCGAGATGGCGGAGGCGATCTTGTTCTGCACCTGCACCTGCGCGATGTCGGGATCGGTGCCCTTGGCGAAGATGGCGGTAATCGTCGCCTGTCCGCGCGAACTCGACTGCGAGCTGAAATAGAGCAGGCCGTCGATGCCGGTGAGCTGTTGCTCGAGCACCTGCGTGACGCTGTTCTCGATCGTCTCGGCCGAGGCGCCGGGATAGCTGGCGCGGATGTTGACCTGCGTCGGCGCGATGTCGGGATATTGTTCGATCGGCAGCGAAAACAGCGCGCCGAGCCCGCCGAGCATGACGACGATCGCCAGCACCCAGGCGAAGATCGGCCGATCGATGAAAATGCGCGACATGGGGCGTTATTGTCCTTTCGTCGCGGCGCTCTTGTCGGCGCTCTTCCCCGCGGGCGCCCCCACCCGCTGCGGACTGGTCGCGGGCACGGGCTTGATCGCCGATCCCTGCTTCAGATTGCCGACCCCCTGCGTGATGACCCGGTCGCCCGGCTTCAGTCCGCCGGTGACGACCCAGTTCGCGCCGACCGTGCGGTCCGCCTCGACCTTGCGCCGTTCGGCCTTGTTGTCCTTGCCGACCAGATAGACGAAGGCCGATCCGTCGAAATCGCGCTGCACCGCGGCCTGCGGCACCAGCATCGCCGCGGGGTTCACCGCCTGGTCGAACAGCGCGGTCACGAACATGCCCGGCATCAGCAGGCCCGAAGGGTTGGGGAAGCGCGCGCGCAGCGTCACCGTTCCCGTCGCTTCGTTCACCGTCACTTCGGAAAACTGGACGGTGCCAGGCAAGCCGTAATCGCTGCCGTCCTCCAGCTTCAGCCGGACGTTCGTGCTGCCTGCGGTCACGCCGCCGCTGGCGAGCGACTGGCGCAGGCGCGTCATGTCGGCGGCCGATTGCTGGATGTCGACATACATGGGGTCGGTGCGCTGGATCACCGCGAGCGGCGTCGCCTGGCTGGCGCTGACCAGCGCGCCGGGGGTGACGAGCGAGCGGCCGATATGGCCGCCGATCGGCGCGGTGATCGTCGAATAGCGCAGGTTGATCCGCGCGGTTTCCAGCGATGCGGCGCTTTGCGCGACCGCGGCGCGCGCGACGCGCGCCTGCGCCAGTGCGTCGGTGTAATCCTGTTCGGCCACCGCCTGCATCTTGGCGAGCGGTTCGAAGCGCTTAGCCTTTTCTTCCGCCGCCTGCGCACTCGCGCGGGCGCTCGCCAGGTTGGCCGCCGCCTGATCGACCGCCGCCTTGTAGAGGCTCGCGTCGATCTGGAACAGCGGCTGGCCGGCGCGCACCGCGCCGCCCTCGGTAAACAGGCGCTGGCGGACGATGCCGTTCACCTGCGGCCGGACTTCGCTCGTTTCGAAGGCGACGGTGCGGCCGCCGAGCGCGGTGGTGATTGGTACAGCCTCCTCGCGCACCACGACAAAGCCGACCTGCGCGGCGCGGTTGCCGCCCTTGTCATCCTTGCCCGAACAGGCGCCCAGCGAAAGCGTCATCGCGCACAGCGCTCCGGCAAGGAGCAGCGGCTTCTTGTGCAGCATAGTCTGTTGTCTCGTGTCGAAACCGCCGGGGTAGGCGGGGGAAGGGCGCCTATTCAACCTATTGCGCCGCACCATGCAAGCCCCGTGGCGGCTTTGCGACAAATTACGACAATTTTCCTGGTTCGGGGACGAACAGCGTGCGTGCGGCCTGCACTTCGGCGTCGAGCCAGTCGATGAAGGCGCGAATCCGGGGCTGCGGTGCGATGTCGCGGTGCAGCGCCAGCCAGAAGGCGCGCGCGATCGTCTGGTCGCGGCGAACGCGGACAAGCGCGGGGTCACCGGCGGCAAGAAAACAGGGCAGGACGCCGACCCCGGCACCGCCCGCGATCATCCGCCGCTGCGCGAGGATCGAAGAGGATCGGATGCCGGCACGCAGCCCCGGTTCGATTTCGCCCAGATAGTCGAGCTCGGGGGCATAGAGGATGTCGGGGACATAGCCGACGACGGGAATACCGGTACGCGAGAGCGGCGCCGCTTCGACCGCCCGATGCCAGTCGCGGCGGTCGGCGGCAACGTAGAGGCCGAGGCTGTAGTCCGCGAGCTTGCGCGTGATCAGCGGGCCCTTGCGGGGGCGCGCGAGCAGCACCGCCATATCGGCCTCGCGCCGCGAGGGGTTGAGGAAACCCGACGAGGCGACAAGGTCGATCTCGAGTTCGGGGTGCGCCGCGAGGAAGGCGGCGAGGCGCGGCGCAATGAAGCTGTTTCCGAAACCTTCGGACACGCTGATCCGCAATTGTCCCGACAGCGCCGCGCCGCCCTCGCCTGCCGAATGGATGCGTGCCGCGGCCGCCGCCATCGCTTCGGCGTGCGGAACGAGCGCCCGGCCGGCCGCGGTCAGAACGAAACCCGTCGGCGCGCGTTCGAACAGCGTCTGCTGCAAGGCGCTTTCCAGTGCGCTGATGCGGCGGCTGACCGTCGTGGCGTCGACGTGGAGCGCCTGGCCGGCCCGCGCCAACGTGCCATGACGCGCGACCATCAGGAAACATTGCAGGCTGTCCCAATTCATATGCTGCAAATATGCAGGATAAAGCTGCAAGTCTATCCCTTGCAATCGCGCCGGTTTTGGGTTGTGGCTGCGACACGTCAGAAACGGGAGACTCGACCCTCATGCGACAGATCGATCATCACATCGTCGGCGGTGCCGGCGGCAATGCGGGACGGCTCGGCGACGTGCTCGATCCGAACAATGGCGGCGTCCAGGCGCAGGTGGCGCTTGGCGACAAGGCGCTACTCGATCGCGCGGTCGCGGCGGCCAAGGCGGCTCAGCCGGCCTGGGCCGCGGTGAATCCCCAGCGCCGCGCGCGGGTGATGTTCGAATATAAGCGGCTGGTCGAGGCCAATATGGACGAGCTTGCCCAGATGCTCTCGGCCGAACATGGCAAGGTGATCGCCGATGCCAAGGGCGACATCCAGCGCGGGCTGGAGGTCGTCGAATTCTGTTGCGGCATCCCGCATGTGCTGAAGGGCGAATATACGCAGGGCGCCGGCCCCGGCATCGACGTCTATTCGATGCGCCAGCCGCTCGGCATCGGCGTCGGCATCACGCCGTTCAACTTTCCCGCAATGATTCCGTTGTGGATGGGCGCGGTTGCCACCGCGGTCGGCAACGCCTTCATCCTGAAGCCCAGCGAACGCGACCCGTCGGTTCCCGTCCGCCTGGCCGAACTGTTCCTGGCGTTCGAACACCGGGCTCAGCACTTCCTGAAGATTCTTCCACACCTGATCGGACAGGGGATGATAGGTTTCGGGCGCGCCGCAGCGGACCATCTGGGCGAGCACGAGATCGTGCGGCCCGTGAATCTGGTTGCGCAATTCGTAGCTGACCTTGCCG
>LULO01000510.1_pt1 | contig 18262 bp, 37 predicted proteins | sample 728121 | NCBI WGS metagenome assembly LULO01 (sample SAMN03860287, study PRJNA289734) | marine metagenome | biome: seawater column; feature: ocean; material: water; isolation source: Red Sea water column Station 149 - depth 50m | place: Saudi Arabia: Red Sea | collected 2011-10-15 | depth 50 m | reverse complement strand
TCTAATAAATCGGCAAATCTTCTTTGTAATGTTCTAGCAGATATTCCTACAATGCTACCTATTTCTTCTTGTGTGCAACCTATCTGACTTAAATTTGCTAGTATTTTTTCATCAATGGGTTTTTGTGGTCTGCCCATTTGTTTCTTCATTTCTGCCTTGTTTATGTCGGATTTCATATTCCTATATCTCTATCTTTTTTAACTCTTTTATGCAACCAATAGGAAAGACATTACGATCACTAAAGGTTTCTTCATCATAACTAGCAAATGTCCATAAATACTTTTTATCTTTTTTAAATACATAAGCATAAGTATTCATAACTGCTGGTTTCATCTTCTCAAATTCACTAAATGAAAAATGCGAACTATCACCTAAAATATCTTCCCAGATGATATGGTAAAAGTAATATTTTCTCTTACCTATTGAAATATGTCTATATTTGGATTTTTTTCTGACCATTTAATGTTTTCTTTTCTCTATTGATTCTACTACTGCTCTATAATATTCTAGTTGCCTTTTTAGCATTTTATTTTCAAGCGAGAGTTTAATCAATCTTTTTCTAACATATTTAAATATTCGCAAAATACCCATTAAATATACTCAGTTATTGGTTCATTCTTCCATTTATGTTTTTTGAATTTTTTGCCATCTTTCATAATAATATTATACTGACCCCACTCGGACACAATTTTGTATTCACTATTAACAATCTTATCTTTGCTAGACCCTATATTAGTATGTTCATTAGTATTGTTATTTAGTACTTGTTGCGATATGCGGTCTGTAAGTGATTGCTCTTTATCAACATACTGAAATTTGTCGTAGTTTATAACATTAATAATAGTGACTTTTCTGTTCTTGTGGTTGCTTGTGGGCTGTAAGTGGGCGGTTCTAGTTGTTACCATCTTCCTACGCACAAGCCTTAGTATGAAAGTTCTCATTTCAGAATATGACATACCAAATCTTTTAGCTGTTACTCTTAATGGCATTATAAGTTCACCTCGTCTTATAAAAATTTTGTTTTCTAAAAATCTTAAATCTTTGTCCTGATGACTTGCAGAACTTATCATATATATCCAACAACTAGCTTGTAATAAATTTTTGAATACAGGGTGTTGCCAGATATTACGATAACAAATAAAATAACCTGATTTACGACTCATGTTTAATCCTCTCTCTTGTAATTTCTAATATTTCTTGTTCAGTACCATATTTTTTTTCAAAGTTTATTTTATCGTTATGAATACTGAACTGTCCTTGATGATGGTCGTAGCATAAAGGAATTGTATCATAATGAGATGATCTTCTTCCTATACCAAGACCTTTTGGTCTTATGTGATGAACATTAGCTGGTCTTTCACAAACATAACAACCTAAACTAGCGACTTTTGCTAGATGCTCTTTTTCTTTTTTGTTTGCTACTCTTTTCTTTGCCATACTATCGCTGTTTTTCCATAAGGTGTTTCTCGTCTTTTACCACTATCTTCTACTAAATTCAAAACCTGTAGTTCACGACAACGAGCAGTTACAGATGACAATGGCATATCTAATTCATCTGCTATTTGATAATTGGTTGATGATTGTGTTTTTATAAACTCATAAACTTGTTCTCGTTTTGTAAGTTTATCTTTTTTATTAATCCAAGCTGACTTGCTTGTTTCAGTATAATTATAGGCTGGGTATTCCAACTCTAATTGTTTCATATGCTCTCCTTTTGTGGTGGCGGAAAGAGAGAGCCAAACCGCCACCTTGTTTAATTAAACTAACCTAAAAGTATGATATGAAAATTAAATACTTTATCCCTTGTGGGATATTCTCTCTTAACATAAATATTTTTTTTTTCATATCAGTTTTTATATGTAACTGATTTGCTTTGATTTGGAAATAAGTTAATTTTATAGGCTGAGTTGTATATTATATCTAAAAAGCTAGTAAAATAGCCATTTATTTACTATTGCAATTACAACCGCTTTATGAACATAATACGACATATGTTAAATATAAAAAAAACAAATAACCTAAAAGGAGAAAATATGGAACATATGAAAAAAACTTTAGATCAACAATTCATGGAACAAACAGGAATTGATGTTTCTAAAAAAGTAAGAGGTGTTGATTTAGACCCTGTAATTGGAATGGGTGTAACTCGTAGTATAAATGGTGATTCTTACCCATACACAATTATAGAAATGTTAAAACACCCTAAAGGTAAAACAATTCTTAAAATTGAAGATGATAGTGATTTATATGAACATGATTCATATACTACTTTTGAAAGTGGCAGAAAAGAAAAAAACTTAAAGCAAGTTCACTATTTAATTCAAGAAGAAAAACTAGATCATAATAAAAAACCTTACATAGATTGGGTTGATATTAAATGGAATGAACAAACTAAAAGATGGAATAAAGGTGTATCTTATTATTATCATTCTATTGGTCAAAGAAGATATTATAATGACCCTAGTTTCTAATAACAATCTGGGTGGTGTAACAGCCACCCTTAACAGAGGAGAGTGCAAATGGATAAATTAATAGATAACAATATTCACAGAATATCTTGTGAAGTAAATGGTTGTGAAGATATGGGATTATCATTTAATTTTTTATACTATGATAAAAATGATGACTTTTCATTTTCTGAAATTTACCAAGAAGATGATGTTCTTAATGTTCAAAAAACAATCGGTAATATTAATTTTGGTAAAATAGCATCAAACTTAAATAGAAAAAAATGTTTGTTTAAGATTGATACAAAAACAAGTGGTGCTGATTTTACCTTTTACAACGAATAGGAAAAAACATGAAAAAAATACTACTTTATACTACAGGATTTATATTTACAGTATTGATCTTTGTATCTTTAACAATGTACGCACTTCATCAAGTTGCAGTTGGGAGTATATAAATGATTGTAAAAAAACATATAAATAAATCTTCTATTGAACATACCTTAATACAAGGTGATAAAATATTTAAGTTCGAGGAATATACAGATGATGTTTGGGCTGATAAGAGAATGTATCGAGATCAAAAAAAACCTCTTTTTCATAAAGGACAAATTTGTTTTTATGTAAAAGCAAAAGATTATGGTTTTGCTACATCATGGTTTCCAGCTACAGACAAAAAAATTACAACACTTAGAGAAGCTAAAAAGTTTGTAAGGAATAGGGAGTATTTATAATGATCTTAAAAATAAAAACTAGAAACAAAGACTTAGATTTGTTAAAAGGTGTAGTAAAGAATTTGGGTAAAGACTATGGAAAAATTAAAATATTTTTTCACCCAAACACTACTGTTAGTTCAGTAGAAACTTTAATAAAGGAGAAGGCTAATGCAAATGAAGGCACTCCCAAAGCTTCAAGTGAAGTACGACAAAGCCATAATCAGAGAGAAGGATTTGAAGGAAAAACTGAAAAAGCTACAGGAAAGAAAAAAGCAGATGGCTTGGCAGATACATCAAATAAAGTATCACCCAATTAGTCTGTAAAGAGAGGATATATAGATATGAAAAAAAATATACTTTTAGTAGTGGTCTTTGCGACCCTATTACAATGTACTTACTACAAACCAATTATTGATACTGCTGGAAGATCAGGAACTTTTAATGAAAGTAAATCAGAAGATATTACAAATGATTTACAGCATTGTCAGTATTTGGCTAAAGATAATACTAACATGATTATAGAATCAGGTAGATATGTATGGAACTATTACATAAGACCTTCTACTGTTTGGTTAGCACCCAAAGCTAAGTATGAATACCCTGATATATACAAAACTTGCATGAAACAGCGTGGTCATGCAGTAATTAAATAAGGAGAGAGATATGACAAAAGACAAAAAAGAACTAGAAGCTTTATCAAGTTTGTGTGCAGAAAATAATGTGATTATGGTAAGGTCTTTTCTTCCTAATAATATTAGGACAAAAAGACGACATCTTAAAAGCGGCATACAACAATTTAAGGGTTCGTTATGGGTTCTAAGACAAATCAGACATTACATACAAGGTTACAAAGCTAAATCAAAAGATAAAAGACAATGGATAGCCTTAGAAAAAAAAGTTCAGGGTTGGATAGATGATTGCCAAGAGAGAAAAAAAAATTTGTCTGAAATGCTTGATAATGATTATAAGGCTGTAAAACATAAATTAAATGAACCTGAAAAATCATCAGTTGATAGTAATTCTTTAGGTAAGCTTTCAGCTAAAGTTGTTAAACCAATTCCTATTAATAAACAAACAATGAATGTAGTTGATTATAAAAAAGGAGATGTTTTTGTAAAATGACAAATCAAAAGAGAGAATGTGGTGATTGTAATATGTGTTGTAAGCTTTACAGCATACATGAGCCTAAAGACTTTAAAAAAGATTATGAATGGTGCAAACATTGTGAAGTTGGTGTTGGCTGTAAAATTTATGATTCAAGACCAAATCAATGTAAAGACTTTCAATGTGGTTGGTCTTTAGGATTAGTACCTGAAGAATGGAAACCAAATAAAGTAGGTTTTGTAGTTACAGTAGAAAAAGAAGAATCTTATGTTCATAAAGTTTTTACTGTTTTTGCAGATACACACAAAGTCAAGAATATACACAAACATTTAAGTAACTATAACTTTACTGATAATGATGGCTTTGAATGGCATTATGTGATTAGATATAATTCTAATGAACAAGATATGGGTGTGTTTGATAGAAGAAGATTTGGTAATGAAATTAAATACTGTAAGAGAGGAGAAATATAATGACAAAACCAACATCAAAAATTATTAAACTTAGCTTTCAATGTGCAAGATGTTTTAAAGATGATGCAGATAAGTTAGCTTGGTTTTATTCATCAGATTCTTTATGGGCTGATAGCTTACTTTGTAGATCATGCTTTAAAGAAGCTTTTAATAACTTAACAACAAAAGAGAAAAAGGAGTGGTCATTTTATGATACTAAGAAATGAAGGTCTTATAGAAAAGATCAATTCTGAGATACCAGCTTATCTAAATCAATTTGGTATATCAGATCAACAAAACGAAAAAGTCTTTAAAAAAGTATATGGTTGTCAATTAAAGAAAATAAGATTGATGAAGGGTTATACTCAGACTAAAGTTGCAAAAGCAATCAATGTTACGTTTCAACAAGTTCAAAAATATGAAAAAGGTTCTAATGCTTGTCCAAAATGGAATGAGTTAAAACTTTGTGAACTGTTTGATTGTGATAGTGATTATTTTGTAAAACCGCTAATAGAAAATAATTATAAATTTATAACAAAGAGAGAGAGGAATGGATATGCAGATAGTAACAGAACATGGACATAACATAGAGTTCGATAAAGAAAAACACGTTCATAAATTTTGTGAGATGTGGCTTAAAGGAGAAAAATTTACTGACCCTGAAGACCCTGTAATAAAAGCTTGTTTTGATAAATTTAAAAAGTTTTGGAATAAGCATAATCTTAAAGTAGTTGAATCTGAAAAAATTTTATATTCAACTAGAGGATTTTGTGGAACTTTAGATTTGGTTGCAAAAGATAACCAAAATAATTTATGGCTTATAGATATTAAAACATCAAAAGGTGTATTTTTAAATCATGTTCACCAACTGCATGGTTATAAGCTTTGTTTCGAGGAACAAACAGGTAAGAAAATAAATAAAATGTATTTAGTAAGATTACCTAAAGATAATGCTGACTTTGAAGCTAGACATATCTTATACAAAAAAGAACATTTAAAAGCTTTTCTAGGTTTATTAAGTTGTCATAAATCAGAACTACTTTTCAATGAACAAGTAAGAAAATATAATCAATTAATAAGGAGAAAATAAATGTATCAACAACAAAAGAAAACACCATTTTGTGCTTTGACTATGTATCTACGAAGCACAGGTAATAAAGCACCAAAATATGAGTATAAAGCTGATGCAAAATCGCTTTTTACTTGTAGCTTAACAAAGAAAAAATACTCATTATCTCAAATTAATGATTGGTATAGTACACCAGAAGTTCAGAAGTTTCATAATGAGGGATATAGAGGTAAATGGTTTGCAAAGACACAAGAAATTGAAAATCCTAATAAATATGATAAAAGTAATTTGCAAATGATTTTAAGTTTTATAATGATAAAACCATTCAAACCACAACCCAATATAGATGGCATGAAGCCTATAGCTGAGTCTGTTCCAAGATACAAAGAAGTTCCTATGACAGAAGCTAGACCATCTGCACCTGAACACGCAAAACCAATTGAGATAAATGATCTTGATGATGATTTACCACCATTCTAAATATGAAAGTTTATAAATCACAAGAAGATTTACAAAAACAAAAAGAGTATCTACAATCTCAATGTAGAAAAGCTGGGCTTACTATTGCGACACAAAGAGAAGAATTATTAACTTTGAAAAAAATACTTAATCTCAAAGATAAAGAGATAAAAGATTTAAAAGAGATTAATGATGAACACCAAAAACTCAATGGTAAGCTTAGAGAAGAAATAGACGAGTTAGAAAAATTAAATAAATTAATGTATGAACACCCTTAATAGTAAAGAAGCATATATCGAGATGAACAAAGCGGCTGAAGATTGGTCTAAGTGGGCTGAAAAAGTAATTATTTTAGACGAAGGTAAAAAAGCTATGTTTTCAAAATGTTTTTTAAAATACAAATTAGAAACAAAAACTGTTATTGAAGCTGAACACAAAGCTAGACTTGACCCTGAATATAAAAAGGTAATTGAAAGCTTGGCTCATGCAGAATCTAGTTTGATAAAAGCAAAGCTTAAATATAACAACCTTGATAGATATTCTTCAATGAAACAAACAGAGATAAAAACAGATATTAAGTTAGCCAATAGACAAGAGGGCTAGTGCTTTACAATATCAAAGCCATCTAAATTAGAATTTTCATTAATTACTTCTATTTGGTAATTATAATCAATAAGCCTAACATCATCATATTGTGAAAGTTCTTTTATAAAACATTTTAGTTTATTTAAGCTTGGACTCTCATCAATAAATCTTAAATTTATAAAATGACCATACTCTGAGTAAGCTGATTCCATTTTAAATTCTGCATCTATAATTACCGCATCTATAACCATAGATTCTTAATACAGATGTTTGATGTAAATTTATATTATTTTTTTTTAAACTTTTTGATTGCTAAATCAGTAACTTTTAATCCAAAACTCGAAGCTATGGCGGCTAACAATGCGTAAATATACCATTCAGGAAGTTGATTTAATGTTTCAAAACCTTCTTTTAATTTTGTAATCCATTCAGGCTTATCTAAAAAAATAGAACCAAAAACTATTAGTAAAGGTAATGAAAGTATAATTGTGAACCATTCATCTCGCCAAGAATTGTCCATTTGATTTTGTTTTGCAATTTCATATTCTATTTTGCCATCTAACATTCTTTCATAATGCTTTTGTTCTGCCATAGCTTTTACTTGCTTTGTTTGGCTTCTTGTCTGCATTACTTTAAAACCTGTAAGTTTCACCTTTTTTTTTACGAACTGCATATTTTACAATATTACCATCAACAAAGTTCAAATTATTGGCTAAAATGAATTTTAAAGGTGATATTGGTAGTTTATAGTGCTTACCACCTATTTGTCTATCAGTAGCCTTTAAATCGCCTCTGAGAGCCTTAGAAGTACCCTTTTTGTTCTTCATAATAGCTTACCTATCCATTTTCCCTTATTATTTAAAATCATTGGTTCTAATATAGGAATACCATTAATTATTACTGCTGTACCAATGACAGGTCTAGCTTTTTGTAATTTATTATATTTAAATGCAAGTGCTTTTGGGTCTATAAGTGAACCGCATTGAAGCCCATAATATAAGCCTAAACTATTACCATACCATCTACAACCATACTGCGAATGATAGTGTCCAGCAACTGCACTCATTCCTAAACTTTGTGCATGACGAAAAATATCTGACATTTTACCATGACAAAAATAAACTTTACCTAAAGGTGTATTTAAAGTTAAATCTTCGTGCCATTTCCAACCCCTACCAACTTGTAAATAATCATTATAATTTTTTATATAAGCTTTTGGTATTCCATGTTTAAATGCTCGTCTATAAACAAGGCTTCCATGATTAGAGTCCAATAAATCCATTTTTGGAAACATATTTTCTAATTGTTTTATTTTTGGTAAAGCTAATTTTAATTCGTCACCAGCACTTGGCATATCAACATCTTTATCATGGAATGACATTCCAGCGTGGTCAACTTCATCTCCAAGATGAATTATTTTATCAAATTTTTTGTATTTTTTAATAAGTGCTTTTAGAAATGGTATTAAAAATTTATTTTCGTAAGGAATATGAGTGTCAGAAATAATTAATATTCTCTTATAGGTCATATACTGACCTATACAACTATTTGGTGAGTATGTAAAGGAGTTGACCAAGAACCAACATACCTACTACTCCTAAACCATAGAGTATTCGGTCTATGTCTTGCTTCATGTGTTTGAGATGATTATTGATAACGAGATTAAGTTTTTGATCTACTAATTTAATCTTGCCATCAATTTCTGCAAATTTTTCTTTAGTTGTTTTCATTTTATTTTTTTCGTTTTCTTCTCAGGTCTGTATCATGTTTTCTGCTTCCTCTCAAATAGGAATTAACTCTAGCCATTGACCAAGCCGCCATTGATATTCTTGGTCTTGAACCTGAAGATAAAAAAGCACCCTGACCTCTACGATAAACTTTTTTTAAATCACCTAATGTAATGTTTTTTCTATTCTTTGCTTTTGCTCTAAGTGTTGAGATAACTCTAGCAGATAAAGGTTTTCTTCTAACAGCCATTATTTAACCCTCGCTCTAAACATTGATTTAGGTATTCTTGCACCTGATTTATATAAAGATGACATGGATTTTAAAAGACTTGCTCTTGCTGATCTCTTGCTACCACTTAGACCTGATAAATATTTTTTAGGCAAACCACTATCTTTATCTTTTGGTACTTTTCTTCTTTTTCTTTTTTTTGACATTTCTTCTTCTCTTTCGCATTGGAAATTTGTTAATCATTTCTTTTAATGTAACTGATGTTGTAAATCCACTCATTTTCCTACACTCCTCATAGCCCTTGTATGTGCTGAAGCAAAAGTAGCACCTCTTTTCATGGCTCTTGCCATTGATCTCATGTGTTTTAAACTATGATGTCTTGCGTGTGCTTTCATAGTTTTTTGTTGTCTTGGTTTAAGACCTTTGATGATTCCTGTTATAGATGCTACTTTAACCATTATCTTTTTCTTTTATTCATTTTAGGTTTCTTAGCTTTTTTCTTTTTTTTCTTCATTCCGCCATGAGAACCTTTTCCTGTATGATAGGGCATATTATTTTCTCCTTTTTGGTTTTTTAGTTTGTTTTTGTTTCTTCAGTATAGCTTTTTGTAAAGCCATTGGAAGTTTCTTTTGTTTTTTTGTTAGTGCCATTTTATCTCCTAGTTTGAAAATTTACCACCTGACCATTTTGCATCAGGTAATCCATTTGTATAATTTTTTCCATCAAATGTTAATACTTGTTTTCTATTAGAACCCTCTTTGAAACTACAATGAATCCAACCAGCATTAGGGTCATCATCTTTCCAAAATTCTAATATTAGTTGGTCAAAGTCACAATTATTTTGAATCCATAAAGCAACCTGAAGATTAGAAATATTTGGTAGTTCGAAGTCTGCGGCTTCCCCCTTAGTGTGTTGTGATGTAGTTTTTGAGCCAATAGCTTCACACAAAGCTGGACTTCTAAATCCTGATGTAATTGTGATTGGTTTATCAAACTTTGCTCTTACAGGTTCTAATACACCATAACAAAGATCAGTAAGATTTTTTATTTCACCACTTCCAGCTTTATTTTCAATACCCTTACGAGTAGCTGTCATAGATTTTTCAAATTCTTCTAGTTTAAAATGTTTGGATAATTGCATGATAACTCCTATACTGCGTTAGTTGGAATACCTTTTGAATTTACAAATGGTGATTCTGCAAAAGCTAAATAAATGTAAGTTTCACCAGATTTATCGGTAGCATCTGAACCATAATAGTGCTTAAATCCATTACTTAAAAAATCTACATCAACTCCTAAAGTTCCCTCTGCGTTTGATAAATTTCCAAATAAATATCTATTATTTTCGTTACCATCACCATTTCCAGAGTTTGATCTTTGATTGTCCCACATAAACCAACTTTCCCCATTTGTGCTACTTTGTTTCACCATAAGCCACGCTGGTTTGAATCCTAAATGGACAAATGTTCCATTGGTCGCACTTCCGTTCCCAACATACGAGCCAAATTTACTAAACCCTTTTTTTTGTGACCAAATCCAAGCCACATAATCATCTCCGCTACTGTTACTTGCATTATCGTTTTTTAAACTAAAAAGTGATGTTGAAAAACCAGATGGATTAAATGCAGAAGTTCCAGGTGTAAATTCACCATTTGTAGAATTAAGTAAAATAGCTTTAGTTGATGGGTCTGAAAGTCCAATGTGATAATTCCACCAATTTTCAGAGTCATCTCTATTTTTTAACAGTAGCCAAGAAATCGTATCTCCTAAACCATGTCCGACTGTAGCATCTGCCGAACCATTTCCTGTGTAAGTAACAACACTAAATCCAGCCGTTGTATTTGCAGATACGTTTGAAGTTATATCTCCATCTGAATTTGATGATGCAGAGCCACCAGCTTTCCAAGCCCAAGAAACATAAGTGTGAGTGTTTTCATTAACTGAACCAGAACTTGAAAAAGAAAATCCATCTGAGTCAAAAGAGGCATAATTGGTTTCATTTGAGTCTGCGTCCTGACCATTGGGAAACATTGCTTTTCCTATTCCTCTAACAGTATCTACAAATCTAGGTGACCCTGTTCCATTTCTTCTTTTAGTCCAAATTAAGTCTGGTTGTAGATTCTCATCTCCGTCAAATGTAATAGACTGTGAGCCTCCATTTCCTGTATATGTCTTAACTTGGAAATATAATTCTGGGTTGTCTATACTCGTATAAGGCATTATCCATACTCCGCTAAGTTTTTAGTACAAATTGCAAAAAATCCTGTTGGTGGTGCATATTCAAAATTACCAAATCCCTCACCATCTGCATTACCTGATGAAATAGAAAATGATGGTGAACCAAAATTCATTTCAAATTGTGGTGTAGCTGAACTTCCCGCATCTGCTATTGCTGGAAAATAATCAACATTATCATCTATACCAAACACTCCTGTTGTGCTTGTAAAGTTTGTTGGGTCTGCACCATTTTGAAAAGTTCCATTTTTTGAAAAATATAGTTTGTGCAATCCACCTTGTAAATTATCTAAATTGATTGCTATTCCTATTATGTCTCCAGCGGTGAATGTATCTAAACTTCCGCCCTCATCAGCATTATTGTGAAAAACATTTCCATCATATCCTCTATAACCCCAACTGTTATTTGCTGTTCCGAGAACAGTATTAGCATCTGAACTTAATTGAGTAATACCGACAATCGCATTATTTGGTGATGACGAACCGCCAATTTTTATTTCCCAATACCACTTTCCAGATGACAAGCCAAAAGTAGATGTTTGTACATTTCGTGTTGATGAAGTTCCATAAACACCTTTAAGATTTCCCTCTGTTAAAGTTATATCTGCTGTCGGTGATAGCTTGTTTAAGGTGCAAAAATTATTTGTACAGGTGTCTATAGATTGACTTAATGATGTAAGATTATTTACTGCAAAATGATTGTTGTTTCCTGAAGTGTCAGCACCTATTCCTGAACTGTTTGTGCCTGTTCCAGATTGTTTAAATTCTAAATAAAATCCATTGTTTCCAAAAGTAAAATTATCTTTGCAATCTTTAGGTTTCCATACATTTGGTGTACTAGCGTCAAACTCTCCAAATGAATCTGCATTAAGAGCAGTTCCATCAATAAAAAATATTTCTGCCATGTACCCATTAAAATCACCTGAGTTGTTCCAACTCTGTCTGCCTATATTATGAACCACAGCACTATTTAAAGCACCCTCATAATTTAATTCTGCATTGGTGCTACTGCTAAATGCAGTAACTCTTGTTCCATTATGATAAATCTGCATACGATCTCCAGCAGTTGAGTCAGTAGAGTCCCATCTAAAAACTAGATGTTGCCAAGCAGAATAATCTCTTAAAAGTTTGCTTGAAGTTAAAGCACCTTTGACACTTGCGGTATCTGCATCATATTCTGACCAATCAATACTATCGTTTGATATTTTTATCGTTCCCTCGTCACTTCCTGTAGTTCCAGCAACTAATAAACCATTGTTATTTCCTTGTCCTCTGCCTGACAATTTTATCCATACAGAAAATGTAAATTTTTTTCTATTTGTTGCAGTTCCAAATGTTTTAATTAAAGTTTCGTCATTGTTTATTGCACCATTAAATCTGCAAGAGTTTGCAACATCATAGCTAGTTTCTTTTATGGAATTTGTCCCAAGTATAAGAGGCATTAGACAACCTCTTTAGGAAATTCTGCTAAAGGTCTTGTAATACTTCCGTCCTCTTGTTCTGTATATTCGTATAATGCTTTTAGTTCATCAACTGTAGTACAAGCATCTATTTGAGTTTCCATTTCATTTGATTTAGTTCTTACATCTGCTCTAAAAGTTGTAATATTTGACGGCACAGAATACTCAGATACTTCCGTTGCTTTTATTACATACCAATCAGTTGGTGAAAGTAATCCTGATGCTTGTTGTTTTACAATATTTTTTTTTAAAGTTTTTAAGCCAAGATTTACTACTTGATTTCCCTCTGAATCTAATATTGGGTTGTTATCTTCGTCCACTGCATTTTCGTCATTTAATATTTTAGCTGTTGCAGTTCCCCATGTTTCCTTTACTTGATTGTCCGCAAAAGTAAAAGATGAGTCAGTATTGTTATAATATTCTGGGTCTTTAAAGTTCGTTTTATCTTCTACTACTTCATATAAACCTATTGCTTGTTTTTCTGCTTGTGACCACAACTGAAAAATTTTTGCTGGGTATTGAACATCATCAATAATTATAGCTTTAGGATTATTAATTAATTTTTCAATAGAACCATCTTTTACTACTGCGTACATGTTTTAACTCTCACTTAAATTTAATGTTCTTCCTACTTCTTGCCAAACTGAACCATTGTATCTGAAAACTAATATATCAGTTTTGCCATCTGTTGAAGTAAATGTTGGTGCAGTTGAAGCCGCAAATTCAAAAGCTGTATTGAAAGCGATAGTGTGAGAGCCATTATAATTTATTTCTAAACAAATAAATGAACCCTCTACTGAGTTTGTTGGTGCGGCAAAGGTAGTGTTTTCTGTTGTTAAATGAAATGCGTTTGGTTTTGCTTGTGTATCCCATGCAACAGCATTTGATGATGAAGTTAATGCTTGTTGAGGTATGTAAGCTAAATCATTAAATTTTATTGCACCTGTCCCTTTGGTTGAAAATTCTAAGCCGACATTTGTGTCACTTCCATTAGCAGATATACTAGGATTACTGCCTGTTGCTTGATTTGTAACTTCTATAAAATTAACTGCTGAACTTGTTTTTTGAAAAAGAATCTGTTCGTTTCCGTCATCATCTAATATTCCGTGTGCATCATCAATTTTTATATTTGCAGAATTAGTATCTAAATCTCCACCTAATTGTGGTGAAGTATCTCCAACAATATCAAATGTTACAGTTGAATCTATAAAGTTTATAGTGTTTGCTGATGTGTCAATAGTTGCAAAAGATATATCATCTGAACCATCAAAAAATTTTATTTCTAAACTGTTTGAGCCTGAGTTCGTAGTGTCTAACCACATAGTACCGACAGCCGCACCGCTTGGTCTTGAAGTTCCAGAGTGCATTGTATTCAATGCTGAAAGTGCATTGTTTAAATCTGTTCTAAAATCAGGAAAACTCTGATTCGCAATATTCATGTCATGTTGAGCCATGTTTTCTTATACTCCTATTAAAAACCTTTTGCAATAAAATCAAATGTTCTTGATATATTAGTTCCACTTGAATTTTTAAATAAAACGTCAAAACTATTAACAGTTTTGTTTGAAACTGTAAAGAAATCTCCTGTTGCCATATTTTCAGCAGTTATACCAACTGCATAAGCAGTTGATTTAAATGGTGTTGAAAATGAAACAGTTTTTGTAGATGTTCCTGAAGATATATCGTTTCCACTAAATATTCTGTCTATCATATCTACAGTTACAGTTGCTTCCGATACAACTGCTGTTGAAGCTAAATCGCTTGATGTAAGAACAAGTCTAAATTTAAAATATCTTGCAGTATAATTTCCTATGACAAAAGTTTGAAATGATGTGTAAGTTGAATTGTCATCTGAGGTTGCGATTTCTAAATGAGCATCACAATTAGCTGGTGTATCACCATCAAAATTTGATTTTCCGCTATCAAAATTACCTGATCGATTATCAAAAAGATCATCTGGATTTCTTGCTGATTGAGTAATTGAAGCTGTAATTCTAGCTGTATGTTTTGCACCAATATCTATAACATTTGCAAAATCATAATTACCTGATGCTAAAAAGTCTGCGTTAGCAACACCAGAGTCAAAAAATCTTGTTGTGTTAGCATCAAATAAACCAGATGCGGCATCAAATAATTCACTAGAATTTAATATAATAGCATCATCAGATAAGGATACATTTGTTTTAGTTCCAGCAAATGTAGGGTGTTCATTGACAGTTGTGATGTTATTAAAATTATCTGTGCTTACAACATTTGATATAACTGCTGTTGCATTTGAACTAAAGTTACCTAATTTATCTACCGCTTTTATAAGATATGTTCCGACTCTTGCTGGTACAGTTATTGAAGTTGCTGGTCTTGATACTTTAGTTACAAGATTTACCGAATTTAACCATTCAGCAGTTCCATCAGTTTTTGAAGAAAATCTAATTTGGTAAAATGCTAAATCTAAATCTGAAATAGCATCATAACTTAAATGAGCATCTTGTCCTGAAACATTACAAGTAAAATTTTGAACATCTGATGGCGGTGCAATCGCACCTATAATAGTTCTTTGTGCTGTTACAAAAGATGAACTTACACCTAGAGTATTTACTGCTTTTACTCTTACATCATAAGTTTGTTGGTCAATAACATTTAAAACTCTATGATTTAAACCTGAACCTTGTGCGTATATAATAAAATTAGAGTCTGTACTTAATTTGTATTCTACTTGATAAAAATCGACAAAACTATCAGGAGATGCACCTATCGCAATATCTAAAGCAACAATAACAGTTCCATCATTATACTCAACTAAAGTGTCTGAAAGTGTAACACTAGCTGGTGGTTGAATAACAAATGGATTTGGAAGTGTTGTTGTTGGTGTTGATGTTTGTTGTGTCTTTGAAGCAAATGTATAATGACTTCCTTGATACTCAACTAAATTCAATCCGATTGTAAAATCTTCGTTAAAAGTCAAAGACATCACACGAAATGTTTTAGACGAAAAGCCGAGTGATGAATGGCTTATGTTAACCAGATCACCAATGACTAAATCATAAGCATCAAAGCCTACATTGATTGATAACTGTAAAGCTTCTCTTGATCTTCTAAGAATTATTTCAGCCATCTCCTCTGCTTGGTATGGAGAAGTAAGTGACTTCATAGAAAATCTTCCCTCTAATAAAAATCCACCATCAGCAGTTTTCATAGTTGCATGACGATCAGCAGAGTCTAAACCTGAGTCATCAACAGGTGGAAATTGAACTTCGTCTGCTTGGAAATTACGATCAGGATTTATAAATGAAACTATAACTCTATTAAAACGATCTCTTTTATTTGGACTTGTTAAAGTATATCCACCTATAATATCATCTTCTGTAAGTGTAATAGAAGCTGACCCTGTAGTTTCAATAACTAATTTATACTTTCCACCAGCATAAGGCAAAAATCCTCTACAGCCTGTAATCAATTCTCTTAGATTTGATATTACTTTTTTTGATGTATCTAACACCGCATTTGTATCAAAAAGGTTTATATCACTACCACCTGAAAAGGGAGTAACCTGAGTAACACAAACTTGTGAAGCATCATAAAAACTTTGTAAATCAATATCAGCAGTAGCAATACCTTTTCCATATCTTTCATTTCTTAAATAATCTAAAATACAAAATGCTGGATTTGTAGAATATGTTGCACTTGATTCAACTAAGCTAGAATTTAATGTTACAATTTTTTTACCTTGTATCTTAGCTTGTACTTTTGGAATAGAACCAAAGATGTCTTGATTCCATTTAAACTTCAATGCTAAATATGCTAATCCAGACAACTTGTGGTTAGACCCCCACGAAGATAATGTTGATAATAAACTAGATGCACTTTGCCCATCAGTTCCAAAATGTGGCTCTATTGTGATATAACTAACACTATCTTTATAAAAATTACTATCTGAACTTGCTACTGTCCTTTGTGTGTTATCAGCCATAGCACCTGTAAATGTTACAACTTTATCATCAACTCTAATTTCTGAAATTGCATTAATCTCACCTTCACACATAACTAGAGCCATGTATAAAAACTCGTTATCTGTTCCAGATGTTTCTAAAAATACTCTTGTTCCACCAACAAGTCTTTCACCATATACAACAGGAATAGCGGCATCATTACTTTGTTTATTTAATAAAATACCTCGTTCAAAATCATCAAACTCACCTACACCAAAATCAGGAATATCAGGTGTTGGTATTAGCCATGAAATAGCTTTTGAAAAAATACTTCCTACTGCTCTAGTAAATTTCTTTACAGGTTTTCGTATAGGTTTTGGAATTAATGAACTAAAACTGAATCCCATTATACTCTACCCCATTTGATGTCTTGAACAGTTTGACTTGAAAAATCCATACCAACATCTGTACTAAAAAATCTTTGTTGTGATGTATTATTTGTTTTACGACCTGATTTTTTTTCAAAGTCAGCCCAATGAGAAACTATATCTAAATTTACTGAACTTGCATTGTCAGACTCACCTATTGAAAAATTATCTATTGTACCTTTGTAAAGTAAAAAAGGGTCTGCTATCAAAGCATTACTATCATTTAAAAATCCTCTAAATATTGTAACTGTGTCTGTAATTACATTTTCATTTAAAACTGTAGATATAAATGTTTGGTCTGCACCTGAGAGTGTAATAGATATTGGAGATAAATTTACATCTGTTTCTTCCGTAAAATCAGACACACCCATAATAAAATCACTAGAAACATAAGTTACTGAACTTCCTGAAACTGAAGATGTTATTGGAAAAGAGCAATCAGTAATATTTACAGGAGTACCGAAACCAATAGTTATAAGGTGGACAGGTCTAATATCATTTGTTGCTAGTTCTGTCTTTACTGCTGATGTTAGGCTTCTCGTCATATTTCTCGTAACTTCTTCTGTTTATTTTAATAGTATCTAATACCTTATATTTTGCATTTTTGGTAGGCTCATTGTATTTACCAAGATCATTATTTTTAAAGTTTATATCTTCTTCGTCAATAATTTCTTCAGCAATAAAATCAGCATTGAGCCAATAAGTGACTTTATACTTCATTACAAAGCTTCTTCTACATCTAATTCAAATTGATAAAGAACATTACCATCTTTGTCTGCACTTACAGCACCGAACTCTTGAACATCATTTGTAAGGTGAACTGTAAAAGGAACATTGTCATAAGTTACTACTGAATTATCTGCAAGAGCAGTAGTAAGCGGTGGCTCTATAACATTGTCATAAGTTACTACTGAATTATCTGCAAGAGCAGTAGTAAGCGGTGGCTCTATAGTTACTGTTGCCGCATTACTAGAACTTGTTACATCTGCGACCACCATATAAACTTTGTCATGTGATGCGAATTTAATAAAATCTCCAGCTTTAAATCTACCAGCACCATCTCCAGCAAAAGCGTCCATAGCTATTGTTGTATCACCAACTGCGTGAACCCCATTCACTAAAACTGTTCCTGTTTCACTTCCTCTAGCATCTTCTATTTCTGGCGGTATGATTGTAAAGTTTTCTTTTTGTGATCTTTGTTTCATAATAAAAGCCATAAGTTCTCCATAAATATCTGATCTTTTTCCTGTAATTATTTGTGCAGTAAAAGCAAATCTTTGACCATCTATTTGTCTTGCAAGTTTTTTACCTGATTGTGATTTTGAAATAATTGTATTCTGTATGCTCTTAATACCAAGAGTTTGAAATTTTGCTGAAGATATTGGAAATGCACCTGACATTAAATTATACTACTTCTTCCTTTTT
>LULO01000226.1_pt1 | contig 18273 bp, 17 predicted proteins | sample 728121 | NCBI WGS metagenome assembly LULO01 (sample SAMN03860287, study PRJNA289734) | marine metagenome | biome: seawater column; feature: ocean; material: water; isolation source: Red Sea water column Station 149 - depth 50m | place: Saudi Arabia: Red Sea | collected 2011-10-15 | depth 50 m | reverse complement strand
TGTAAGTTGATAATTATTTATATATTCATCAAAGTTTATTTCTTCATTATCTTGTAATCTTTCTTTCTGTACTCTTAGAAGTTCAATTGCGTTAGAACTCTCAAATACCTCATCCCATGATTCATAAATTTCAAGGCCATTTTTATTGTCAGGTAATAGTTTTTTATCTGTAAAGACACCAACTTTGAATCCTAATATATTTAAGAGCTCTCTTCCGGATTCAAAAACTCTTGAATGTTTTACATCCCCAACATAAGTTACAGGGGTATGTTTTTCATTGATTTTATTCAGGCTATATAGTGTAGATATATCTATCAATGCTTGAGTTGGATGAGATTTATTTCCAAAACCAGCACTGATAACACTAATGTTATTAAATTCTCGATAATCATCGATATTATTTTCTTTTGTCCTTAATACTAAAACTTCAATACCCATAGAAACATATGTCTCTATCTCATGTTTAAGAATTTCCCCTTTTTGTTTTGCCGATACTACATCTGAAGATTCGAAAGTTTTAATTCCAAGTTTATCTGCTGCTATTGCAAAAGAAAGTCTCGTTCTTGTTGAAGGTTCGTCAAACTTTAATAGTGCTAAAGAGCCGAGATTTTCTAGTTTAACTTCAAGACTTCTAGTTTTTTCAATTAGATTTTCTAAATGATTTTTGTTTACATCTTGAAAGTCTAAAAGATGTCTCATTTTTATGTAACCTCGACCTTGTCTTCGTTATCTATTTCTTTCAAAAAAACGGAAACATACTCATCTTGATTAGTTGGTATATTCTTACCTACAAATTTAGGGGTGATAGGTAATTCTCTGTGTCCTCGGTCAATTAAACATAAAAGTGAAATAGATTTAGGTCGACCAGAGAACATTACAGCTTCAATAGATGCCCTTAATGTTCTGCCTGTATAAATAACGTCATCAATTAATATAACCTCTCTATCTTTTGGTGATATAGCAAGATTGTTCTTTTTTAGATTCTTATCTAAATCATCTCTGAATGGTAAGTAATCTACTTTTCCTATGTCATGTTTAAAGTTTTCGCTCAATAAATTATTAGATATCCTTTGAGCTAGAAGATCTCCTCTTTTTGGTATGCCTAATAAGTATGGATTATCTGTGTTTGATTCAATGATTTCTTTACTGAGGCGGAATAGAATTTTATCTATTGTCATTTTATCCTTTCAATGCTCGCTGACATTGTTTAAAGCTATATATATATTACCAAATTTGTTGAATACGTTTGGTTAATTATCTATTTTCTCGAAAAAATGGAACTCCAATATTTCTAGGTGCTCCTGTCTTTCCTCCTTTATAGATTGTAAGAATAACTAAAACCAAAATCGTAATTACGTATGGAGTTATTTTTACTATGTAAGGACTTAATTCAAAACCATAAGTTTGTAATCTTGGAACCAACGCTTCTAGAAATCCAAACAAAAGTGCACCCAAAGCAGTTCTATATGGTTTCCAACCCCCAAATATAACAAGTGCTAAGGCAATCCAGCCTCTTCCTGAAGTCATGTTATCAGTCCAATATGGAACATAACTTAGTGTTAGATAAACACCTGAAAGTCCTGCAAATGCACCTCCTACACAAGTTGCGATAAATTGTGTTTTTGCAACTTTTAAACCCATTGAATCTGATGATTTAGAATCCTCCCCGACAGCTTCAAGCCTTCTACCAAACATTGTTCGCTTTAATACAAAGGATGTAGAGATCATTAAAATAACAGCTAAATAAAAGATTATATTCTGGCTGATTAGGACCTCAATTATATTTGAAGGTTCTGTTATTGAGCTAATACTTTCTAATTTTGTAACAAGCTTTCTTCCGACATAATTTTTTCCAAGTAATGATGAGAGGGCTAAACCTAAAATTGTAAGAATCAATCCTGAGACTGTTTGGTCTTGTTTTAAAACAACAGTAACAAGTGCATGTATTGATGCAAAGATAGAGGAAGACAACACACCAACTAAAACTGCCAGGAATATATTTTCCGTATTAATTGCTGTCATAAAGCCAGTTACCGCACCAACTGAGATCATGCCTTCTACTCCAAGGTTGAGTACTCCAGATTTTTCGGTAATTAATTCTCCCAATGCAGCAATGAATAACAAAGTTGCTGCTTGCAATGTTGCATTTAAAAGACCAATAAGTTGAATATCAATCATTTTCTACTCTCTTTATTTGATAAGTAAAGAAAAATTGAATTATAAGTGCACCAAAAAGAGTTGAAGCCTGAATTATATCTGCAATATAAGTACTTACTCCAATTGTTTGTATTACAGATCCACCAATTGAGAGAGCACCAAATAAAGAACCAACTAAGAAAATTCCAAGTGGTCTCATGCCAGTAATTGCAGCAACAATTATTGCCGTATATCCAAAACCTTGGGAAATTCCAGTCGAGACTCTGTGTGTTTGGCTTAACAATTCAATAGCACCTGCAAGTCCAGCAAAACCTCCGCCAATCAACATGGCAATAAAAGCTTTTTGTTTTGCATTAATTCCTGCATAAATAGCAGTCATTGCAGACCCACCTGCAATTCTCATTTCAAAACCAAATACAGATTTATTTTTGAGATAATGAGCTACGAAAGTAAAAAGTATACATATTAAAAATCCAAAACTGAGCTTCCCAAATACTGTCGGTAAAAATACTTCCTCACCGACATATGCTGCAGCTGGAAAATTTAAAGACTTAGGATCTTTCCATGGGCCATTAATAAGAAAAATTGTCACACCAAAAACTATATAGTTTGTTAATAGTGTCGTAATAATTTCATTTACGCCAAAAACTACTTTTGTTATTGCTGGTATCAATATGCAAACTGATCCACCAACAAAACCAGCAAGAAGCAAAACGAGAATATGAAATGAGGGGTTGTTAAATTGAGTATTGATGTAAATAAAATTTACTGCAATGGCCCCCAAGAAAATTTGGCCTTCCGCACCAATATTCCATAACTTGACAGAATTAATAATAGAAATTCCCAGACCAGCAAGTATAAGTGGAATCGCTTTATTTAAAGATGAGCTTAAGCTATTAACACTTCCCACAGAGAGTCTTAACATTAATGAAAAAGTATCTATTGGATTTTTGTCCTGTATAAGTAATATTATCGAACCAATGAATATGGCAATTATAAATCCTATTAAAAAAGAGTAAAAAGTTGATAGTTCATTTACTGTTTGTCTTTTAAAAAGTTTAAAGTTATTCAATTACACCTGCCATTGCAAGACCAACATTATTAATATCTGCATTGTCAATATCGAATGATTTTACAATTTTTCCTTCATACATAACATGGAGACGATTGCTTAATTTAAATAATTCATCAAGATCCTCTGAAATCAACAAAATAGCTGAGCCCTTATCTCTTTGGTCCACGAGCAAGGTATGAATAGCTTCTACAGCATTTACATCTAGACCTCTCGTTGGTTGTGAAGCAATAATTACTTCTGGATTACTGACCAACTCTCTTCCCATCAATAACTTCTGCATATTTCCACCTGATAAAGTTGATATTTCCGCCTTCGAATCAGGTGCTTTAATTGAAAATTTTTTAATCAAACTTTCAAGATAAGTTTCAGTTTTAGATCTAGAGAGATGTGGACCCAGTCTTGTTTTGAAATAATCTCTCACTATTGAATTGTCTAAAACAGAGACACCCGGTGCTAATCCTACACCAAGCCTATTTTCAGGAATGTAAGACAAATTAAGTTTTTTTCGAGACTTAACACCTTTTCTTGAAACATCTTTATTATTAATGAATATTTTTCCAGAATAATCAATCTCAATACCACTAATAATATTTGCAAGTTCTACTTGTCCATTTCCAGATACTCCTGCAATGCCAAGAATTTCGCCAGCTTTTATTTCTAAATTAATGTCTTCTAAAATCTTATAGTTACTTACTCTATCGATATATTCGATTGACTCTACGCTTAATTTTGTATCTCCAGTCTTATTTGATTTATCGATAATTGATTTTTGTATACTTCCCATCATTAATTCAACAAGATCATCGTCAGTAACATCAACCGTTGAAAGATCTTCAGCAACCATTTTTCCATTTTTCATTACAAAAACTTTTTCTGTAAAATCTCTGATTTCTCTAAGTTTATGAGAAATCAATACAATGGTTTTTTCATCTTCATCTGACAATCTTTCTAGAGAAATCCTTAGTTGGTCTGTTTCTTGAGGTGTCAAAACAGCAGTAGGTTCATCTAAAAGCATAATGTTGCTGTTTTTAAAAATTAATTTCATTATTTCAATTTTTTGCTTTTCTCCAACTGAAAGTTGTGCAATTTTCTTTTCAGGATTTACAGATAAAGAAAATATTTCACAATATTTGTCATATGCTTCTTTGAAATTGTCTTGATAAATATTTGCTTTTGAAAGTGTCAAGTTATCTTGAATACTAAAACTTTCAATAAGTCTGAATTCTTGATGTACCATTCCAATTCCAAGTTCTGATGCAGACTCAGGATTAAGACTTTTTTGTTTAGTATCATTAATATATATACTTCCTTTTTCAGGCTGATAGATTCCCGAAAGTATATTCATTAATGATGATTTACCTGCACCATTTTCCCCAAGTAAGCCATGAATTTTTCCTTTTTGAAGATAGAAGTTTACATCCTCAAGAGCTTTCACATTTCCAAAAGATTTTGAAATATTTTTTGCTTCGAGAATATATTTTTTCATTTAGTAATGGTAGTAAAAACACTCCAGCATTAAAGCTGGAGTGTTTTAAAAATAATTGTTACGGGCTAACTGTACCAATAACGTTGTCGATGAACTCTTCCTCAACTATTGGAGGATCAAAATCACCTGCAATAATTTCATCTGTTCTTTGTGAAATTAAATCAGCAATGTCAGATGGAACATCAGAGCTTAAGTCATATAATGAAACAAGTCCTGTATCCATTCCACCCCAATAAGCACCACCTGCAAATTCACCATCGATAATTGAATTTACAACGTCAACATAATATGGTCCCCAGGCCCAAACTGGAGCTGTAACAAATGCGCCCGGTGCAGCTTCTTGACCGTATGCAGTGTTATATGAGATCCATTTTGCTCCATTTGCTTCTGCAACTACACCAGTTGAAGGTGAGTCTTGGTGTTGAGCTAATACATCCACACCTGTCTCAATTAGAGCATTTGCTGCCTGAGTTTCCTCTTCAGGTCCAAACCATGTGAATGTCCAAACAACCTCAACTGTAGCATCTGGATTTACTTCTTTTACACCAGTAGCAAAAGCATTGATTCCTCTAATAACCTCAGGAATAGGAAATGCAGCAACATAACCGATTTTGTTTGATTCTGTCATTGCTCCTGCAGCTAAACCAGATAGATATCTTGGTTGATACATTTTTCCAAAATAGTTTCCAAAGTTACTGTCATTGCTTAAGTAGCCTGAACAATGAAGGAATATTACGTCTGGATATTCCTCTGCCATTTCTGCCATAGCATCAATGTAACCAAAGGTTGTTCCAAAAATAATATTGTAACCTTGTTCAATATAAGCTTCTGCAACTGTTCTGAACTCAGTAGCATCCTCAGGAATTAGCTCTGTGTAAGCTGTTTCGATTCCAGTTTCATCTACTAAGAATTGTCGACCCACATCATGTGCTTGTGACCATCCACCATCGTCAGCTGGTCCTACATACACAAATGCAGCTTTGTAATCATCTACGTCTGCGGCTCCCCCGCAGGCCATAGCAAGAATACTGATAATAAGTAGGCCTACCGCCCAACTTCTTCGCATCCTTACCTCCTTTTCATACGATTAGTATAGAACATGCTCAAGCTACGTCTTTTATTTTGAAGGTAAAAAATAATTAAATATTTTCTCTGCACTTTTTATTCTTTGATAAAATTAGCACTTACGAAAATGGAAAAATTAATTTATACCTGGGAACAGCAAATTGATGACACAAATTTAATTTGTGCAAAAATTGAAGCAGATGGATTTAAACCAGATGTAATTGTTGGCATTAGTAGAGGAGGATTGATTCCCGGAGTAATGATATCTCATAAACTCAATATACCTTTTAAACCAGTACATGCTTCAACTAGGGACTTTCCACATTGGGAAAATTATCTTCCGAAATCCAATGATTCAAAAGTTTTAATTGTTGATGATATATGTGATAGTGGTGAGACTTTTGAGCGATTATCAAATTATATTAAGGATAATATAAACCATGATTGCGATGTTCGTTTTTCAGCTTTGTGGTGGAATAACGAATGTGATTTTGAGCCACATTATTACACAAGAGATTTAGCAAAAGACTCTGAACCGGTCTGGATTTTTTTTCCACACGAAAATTGGTGGGAAGGTTCAATTAGCTAATTTTTGAGAAAATTCCTTTATGGTCTTTAACATACTAAATGCACCATTTCTTCTAGCAGGACTCAAGATTACACCTAACTCAAATTCTTCCATTAGATCAATCTCTGAATTTACAATATCTTTTGGCGCTTCGTCAGAATAGATTGATGCAATTAACGTTACAAGTCCCTTTGCTATCAATGCATCTGAGTCACTTTTGAAATATAATTTATTTTCTTTTTCTTCTGGTACTAGCCAGACTTGACTCTGACAACCATTTACTTTAAATTCATCAATTCTTAATTCTGTTGGGAAGTCTTCACTTTTCTTGGCTTGTTCAATTAAGTATTGATATTTTTCTTGTGGGTTTGGAAATAATGCTAGAGTTTTTTTGTACTCTTCAACTTTTTCTTGAATACTCATTTTAAGTTAATAATTTTATGCTTTCTTCTATAGCATTGGATAAGATATCAAAATCTTCTTCATCATTATAGATATAGCCTGTAGCTCTAAATGTAGCATCAAGGTTTAATTTTCTATGAAATGGCTGAACACAATGATGTCCTGCTCTTACTGCTACACCAAAAGTGTCTAGCATTAAGGAGACATCTGTTGCATGGACGCCATCTACACTCATTGCAAAAGTACAACCAGCTAGTTTAGAGTTTGTATGGATAATATTTAAACCATCTATGTTTCCTAATTTATTCTTTGCATATTCTCGAAGATCATCAGAATGTTTTTGAACACTATTCATATCTAGGTTGGATAAATAATCAACTGCTGCTCCAAGGCCTATTGCCTCAACATATGGAGGTGTACCAGCTTCAAATTTATGTGGAATCGGAGCCCAGGTAGCTGTATCGTAAAAAACTTCTTCAATCATATCGCCACCTCCATAAACAGGATCTAAATTTTCTAGAAGCTCTTTTCGACCCCAAACTACTCCTATACCAGTTGGTCCGAGCATTTTATGACCTGAAACACATAGAAAATCTATACCAAGATCTTGTACATCAATTTTTCTATGTGGAACAAGTTGAGCGCCATCAACAATGTAAACCGCATCAGTTTTATCTTTTACAAGGGAATTTATTTTTTTAATGTCAGGCAGCATTCCTGATATATTTGATTCACCTACTATTGATACAACTTTTGTGTTTTTATTTAAAAGGCTTTCAAGATGATCAAAATCTAATTCAAATGATTCGGACACGTTTACATAATTAATTTTCAAATTGTATTTTGCAGCGGCCATTTGCCATGGAATTATATTCGCATGATGCTCAATTTCTGAAAGTATTATTTCATCTCCTGCATTTAAATCTTTACAAATTGAATTAGCTAAGAAATTAAATCCCTCAGTACATCCTTTTGCAAAAATTATTTCATCTGAAGAGTATGCATTTATGAAGTTTTTTAATTTATTTCTTACTTCTTCATACTTAGCAGTGGTTTCAGAAGACAACACATATGTGCCTCTATGAACGTTTGCATTCATGTTTGTATAAACATTTGTCATTTCATTGATTACTGAATATGGTTTTTGTGAAGTTGCACCAGAGTCTAAATAAGTGAGCCTTTTTCCATTTATTTCTCTATCGAATATTGGAAAATCTTTTTTTAAATCACTTACTTTTATCATAAGTATGATTCGTACCCCTCTTTTTCAAGTTTTTCAGACAACCCTACACCACCAGATTCAACAATTGCTCCATCAACAAAAACATGTACAAAGTCAGGTTTTATATATTCCAAAAGCCTCTGATAGTGTGTTACGACTAAATATCCTTTATCATCAGTTTTCAATTTACTTACACCTTCACCAACAACTTTTAATCCGTCTACATCCAACCCTGAATCGGTTTCATCTAAAACTGCAAGCTTAGGATTCAACACTGCTAGTTGAAGAATTTCATTCCTTTTTCTTTCTCCACCTGAAAAACCTTCATTTAAGTATCTATCGGCGAAATCTGCAGACAAGCCTAACTGTTCCATAGCTTCGGCAACTTTTAATCTAAGTTCAAGTGTCGTATATTCAGTTTCTTCAATATTAGTTAATGCAGTTTTGAGCATATTTACTATTGTGACTCCTGGAATTGATTCCGGATATTGAAATGCAAGAAACATTCCTAATTTTGCTCTGTTATCTACGGGTTCTTCAGTAATATCCTCTCCTTCAAATATTACAGATCCTTCAGTAACCTCATAAACTGGATTACCCATAACTACATTTGCTAAGGTAGATTTGCCAGAACCATTCGGCCCCATAATTGCATGTACTTCACCAGGATTAATCTTTAAGTCAACACCCTTCAAAATTTCAGCACCATCAACTTCTGCGTGTAAATTTTTAATTTCTAACATAACTTCTATGTTAATTATGATTTGAAACAACTTAAATATGATTAGCGAAATAAAAAATAAAAATTACAATTAGATAATGCAATTTACATTAAGTGAACTTCAAAACGAAATTAAAGAAAATTCAAATAAACTTTTAAAAGAAAATATAGACCTTCTTGAAACAATCCAGAAAGTTGATGAAAACTGCAGAATCGATAAAAAAGTTTGGGATCTAGTTATCGAGCAAGGTTGGTTGGCCTTGGATGTACCTGAAGAAGATGGTGGACTTGGTTTTTCAAATACTGACACAGCAATACTTTCTGAGGTTCTAGGCTACTATATGCCAATAATTCCAATCTTTAGCTCAGGTGTAGTTTTCAAACACATATTAATGAATTCAAAAAAGGAAAAAAAAGACGAGTTATTACCTGAAATTATAAGTGGTGAAAAAATTGGTACATTTGCTGTATATGAAAGTGATAAATATGAAATTAATCAAGACACCTTAAACACACAGCTAACTACTACAGATTCAGGTTATATTCTCAGTGGAAACAAAAAATATGTTATGTTTGGAGATGTTTCTGATTACATTGCTGTTTTAGCAAAACATGAAGATGGATATAAATTTGTTTTAGTTTCTTCTGGCTCTGACGGAGTAACAATTAAAGAAACCACTTCTCTTGATCAAACACGACCAATGTGCGAACTTGAAATGTCAGATGTTGTATTAGGTAGTGATGCAGTTTTAATTGAATTAGATGCTGAGTTATCTGAATGGAATAAAGTTAAAAATATTGCACTTGGCTACTTAGCGATGGAGCAAGTAGGTGCATCTCAGGCATGTCTAGATATGTCTACCCAGTATGCGAAGGAGAGGATACAATTTGGAAGACCAATTGGTTCTTTTCAAGCTATTCAACATATATGCGCCAATATGCTTATGCAATTGGAAAGTGCAAAATCTGTAGCTTATAGTGCAGTTAGAGTTGATTATTCAGACGATATAGAGACTGAAATGAGTTCAATGCTTGCCAAATCATATTGTTCTGAAGTTTTTAATAAAATTGCTGGTGACAATATTCAAGTTCATGGTGGTATTGGATTTACCTGGGAACATCCAGCACATTTATATTTTAAAAAAGCTAAGTCAGATTCACTCTTATTAGGAACTCCTAAATTAGCAAGAGACAAAATAGCAGAACTACTTAACCTCTAAATTGAAAAGATTAGATAGATTCGAAAATTCTAGATTTGTCGGATATAGAAAAAATATGAAAGTTTATGATTGTGACAACGAAGAACAATTTGAGAAATTAATGACTTTGACTAATAAAGTTGACTACATCAAATTAAATCTTATTCAGTCATTTTCACCAGATAATATTGATGAAGCAAAAAATAGAGGTTTTAAACCTGCCTAACTTTCTCCCAGTAATTTGTGTCTGAATTTAAGACGTGTTTAATTAAACCTTTGTTTTCTAAATAAATTAAATGAGCCATAGTTTCTTGAAATGCAAGCCTTAGGTTTAGTTCATCAAGTTTCCTTGGAAAAAGTAAATTTACAATCTCCCAGCCGGAAAATTTTGAGTTCCCGATGAGATTGATGATTTTATCAGATCTTTTTTTGTGATGAAGTTGCATTTGTTCAATACGTGAATAAGGTTTTTCAATTAAAGCTCCATGACCAGGAGCAATTAATTTTTGTTCTAAGTTGTATACTTTATCAAGTGATGAGGTGTATTTTTCTAACATATCATCTCCAGCATCTTCTAAAGGAATAAATGGAGTTATTTTTGGAAGGATATGATCACCAGAAAATAATATTTGAGATGGATTATCAAGAATTGAGATTTCTGTTCTATCGTGACCAGGGGTAAATATAATTTCAATATTTCTATTTACATTTTTTATCTTTCCTTCTTCAAGTAAAACGTCTGGTTTTGATATTTTTCCTGCATAAGTTGGGGTTTCTATTTGTTCAATATCATCTAAGAAACTTTTAGGAGCACCTTCTTTTTTTGCATATTCTTTAAGTTTTTTAAACCTAATTGACCAGTCGTTATAACCTTCTATAAATTCCACTGAATTTTTATATAACGCAAATGGTATATCTTTTTCTCTAAGTGTTGAAGATAAACCTATATGGTCAGAGTGCATATGTGTACCAATTAATAGTTTTATATTTTCATATGACAAACCAAATGACTTCATTTTGGTTTCTAGTAATTCTTGATATTCGCTTCCATTAACTCCACAATCAATCATTACATACCCATCTTTTTCTTCAATGAAATAAACATTTACAAAACCAGGAGAGCTCCACGGAAGCTCCATTGGGATATGTATTATGCCGTGTTGTAGATTAAAGTTTTTCAATTCTAAAAAGTTAATAGCCAAGCACCAAATGCTGCAAGTATCAATAAACCTGTCAAAAGAGATGCAATTATTAAATGTCTTGTCTGCATAGTTACATTCTACTTAAATATAAAACAATCCTAATTTTGAACTTTGTTCAAACTTTAGTAAATTTAAGTGTGACGATAACTATTATCATTTTTCTTGGGAACCCCTTGTAAAAGTGTAGTTATTATCTCGATTGGATAGAGACCCTATCTGGAAAGAGGTAATTTGAAAAAATTGACCATTATTGGCGGAGGGCCGGCAGGATATGCTGCTGCACTTTACGCAAGCAATTTTGATTTAGAAACCACCCTTATTGAATCAGACACTCTCGGCGGAACTTGTTTAAACAGAGGTTGTATACCAGCAAAATACTGGCTACATGTTGCTGAACTAAATCACGAAATTGAAACCTCAAGTGAATTTGGAATAGATGTTAATGAGAAATCTATTAACTGGGCTAAAACAGCTGAAAAAAGATATGAAATTGTCAATAAGCTTGTTGGTGGAATCGGCATGTTACTTAACTCAAAAAAAGTTAATGTAATTGAAGGCTGGGGCTCAATAAAAGACAAAAATAATGTCCTTGTTAAAAAAGCTGATGGCGAAGAAATAATAATTGAATCAGACTTTATACTTCTTGCAACTGGTTCAAAACCTAGATCTCTACCAAGTATTGAAATTGATAATGAGTTTACTATCACTTCAGACACAGCATTGAATTGGGAGAAACCACCAAAGAAAGTCTGTGTCATAGGAGCAGGTGCTATTGGTTGCGAATTTGCAAGCCTCTTAAATGACTTAGATTCTGATGTTGTAGTTGTTGAGCTAGCCAGTGAAATATTACCTGGCTTAGATAAAAGAACATCTGGTGAATTAAGAAAACAACTATCTAAAAGAGGAGTAAATTTTAAATTAGGCACATCTGTTGAATCAATTACTGATAAAAAAGTTAGCTTTTCTGACGGAGAAAGTGATAACTTTGACTGTGTTTTAGTTGCTGTAGGAAGAGAGCCACTAACCCAAAACATTGGACTTGAAGAAGTGGGTATAAAAGTTAATAAAGGATTTGTGCAAACTAACCTAGAAACTTTACAAACTGAGATAGAAAATATTTATGCACTTGGTGATATTGTTGAGGGCACTCCACAATTGGCACACGTTGCTTTTGCAGAAGCTGTAAGTTCTATAACTCATATTGCGACAGGTGAGAATAAGGCGGTTAATTACAACGCTATACCTTATGTTGTTTACACAAGGCCAGAGCTTGCAGAAGTAGGTGTAAACTCTGAAAAAGCAAAAGAGCTTGGAATGAAAATTAATCAATCCCAACATGGCTTTGCTGGTATAGGTAGAGCTATGATTCAAAATCAAAATCAGGGATTAGTAAAGGTTTACTCAGAAGAAAACGGTCCTATAGTAGGAGCAAGTGTATGTGGACCAGCAGCTGGTGAAATGATACATGAATTAATGTATATGGTTGGCTGGGAAGCGCTTCCAGATGAAGCATCAGAATTTATACATGCACATCCAACTTTGAGTGAAGCAATTGGCGAATCATTAATGAGTTTAAGTGGTAGGGGGTTACATTAATATGCAAATTGAAAAAATAACTAGGCAAGGCTATTCAGCAACACTTTCAAAAGAAGTTTTGTGGGATATCTACAAATCTATGAAAACACAAAGATTATTAGAGGATAGATTGTTAAAAATGTACAAAGGCGGACAGTTAAGTGGCGCAGTTTATCCGGGAATTGGCCAAGAAGCATGTATGGCGGGTATTGCTGCTGGTATGGATTCAAAAGATATATTTGGCGGAACACACAGAGATTTGGGTGTTCAAATTAAAAAAGGGGTAACTCTTAAGGAAATTGCATTAAATTTCTTTGGAAAAAACGATGGTCCTTCTAAAGGACGAGATGGAAATAGCCACTTTGGTGTTGTTGATAAAGGTACTTTGATGGTTGTTTCTCCGCTCCCTGACTCAGCACCTGTAGCAGTTGGTTGGGCTTTAGCATCTCAACAAAGTGGTTCTGGAGTCGTTGCAGTTGCAAACTGTGGTGAAGGAGCTACTGCAACAGGTACTTGGCACGAAAGTGTAAATATGGCAGCTGTGCTTAATCTACCTATAGTTTTTACAGTTCAAAATAATCAGTTTGCTTACTCATCACCAAACGATACTGAATTTGGTACACCTAATGTAGCTGATAGAGCTGCGGGGTATGGAATTCCAGCAAAGATTATTGATGGAAATGATATATATGAAGTAATAGATGCAATTCATGATTCGTGTGAAGAAGCTAGGAATGGTAACGGACCTTCATTAATTGAATTAGTCACCTTTCGTCATTATGGTCACGCAGGACATGATCCAGCTGAATACGTAAATGATGAAGTAAGAGATTTTTGGATGAAAAGAGATCCCATTGCAAGATTTGAGAATGCATTGTTAGAGGAAGGATTATTCACAACTGAACATTTTGTAAATTTAACAGATGAGTTAGAAACCGAAATAAAAGAAACTTTAGATTGGGCAAAAAATCAAGACGATCCGGATCCAAAAAATGAGGAAGCAGATATTTTTGCACTAAGGACTACTCCAAAAATTGAAAATAGTGAAGATAATAAAAAAACAATGAACTACATTGAAGCAATTACTAACGGATTAGATGAGTTGATGGAAAATGATGAAAACGTTTTTATGATGGGTGAAGATATTGGAGTTTTTGAAGGTGCGTTTAAAGCAACAAAAGGTCTTTTTGATAAATATGGACCGTTCAGAGTTATAGATACATCAATTTCAGAGGGCGGATTTACCGGAGCAGCAGTTGGAGCAGCTCTTGCTGGTAAAAAGCCAATAGTTGAGTTACAGTTTTATGATTTTGTATATCCAGCACTTGATCAGATAACAACCGAAGCAGCAAAATATCATTGGAAAGCTGGAAAAGCTGTCCCAATGGTTGTTAGGGGACCAACAGGAGCAGGTACAAGATCTGGTCCATTTCACTCAATAAGTCCTGAATCATTGTTAGCTCATCATCCTGGCATTAAGGTAGTTGCTCCATCTAATCCATATGATGCAAAAGGACTTTTGGTAGCTGCTGTGAATGATCCAAACCCAGTTATGTATTTAGAGCATAAAAAACTATACAGAAAACCTGACATAAAAATGGATGTGCCGCTTGGACTATACGAAGTGGAAATTGGTAAGGGAAAAATAGTCAAAGAAGGCTCAGACATAACAATTGTTACATGGTCAGGAATGGTATCAGTAGCAGAACAATCTGCTCAAGAATTAGAAAAGGAAGGCATTTCCGTTGAGATTGTTGACATTAGAACAATTGTTCCACTTGATGAAGAAATTATTCTTCAATCTGTTGAAAAAACATCAAATTTGTGCATTTTACAAGAGGATGTTCCTTTCTCATCAGTAGCATCTGAAATTTCATCTATGGTAGCTGAAAAAGGTTTTTGGAACTTAGACAATCCAATTGTTAAAGTTACACCTCCAAATACTCATATTCCTTTTGCTCCTGTGCTTGAGGATGCTTTTATACCGAGTGCTGAAAAAGTCATAAAAGCTATAAAAGAATTACAATAAAACTATGAGTCAAATTGTAACTATGCCCCAATTGGGTGAAACAGTAACTGAAGGAACAATACTCCGCTGGCTAGTTCAGGTTGGTGATGAAGTAAAAGAAGATGATCCTATTTTAGAAATATCAACCGATAAAGTTGATACTGAAGTTCCATCTCCATTTACTGGCCAGGTCACATCTCTTCTAGTTGAAGAAGGTGAGACAGTTGAAGTTGGTGCATCTCTTTTAGAGCTTGATGGAGACTCAAATACTAGCTCTGTTAGCGAAGAGGCATCAAATGAAGTAGAGACTGTCAATGAGCAAGTTGAAGAAGTTGTAGAAGTTGAAGAAATTGTTGAAGTGGAATCTTCACCAGTCGCTAAAAGTACTAATTTAAAGCTATCACCTGTTGTTAGAAAATTGGCATCTGAAAACAATGTAGACCTTAAGCAAGTTACAGGTACTGGATCAGGTGGAAGGATTACAAGAAAAGATATTGAGAGTTTTATAACTTCTGGAAGTAAAACTGTTCAAAAACCAAAAGAAGTACCAAGCCAACAAAAAGAGAAGCAAGCACAACCTGCTAATACTTCAAGTGGTGAAATTTCTAGATTAAGAAGAAGAATTGCAGAGAATATGGTTATGTCAAAACAGACTTCTGCCCATGTAATGACTTCTGTCGAAGTTGATTATGAAAATGTTGAAATACTAAGAAGTAAACACAAAAAATCATTTAAAGAAGAGAATGGTTTTTCTTTAACTTATCTTCCTTTTATATCTCTAGCTACAATATATGCCTTAAGAGAGTATCCCGTTGTAAATAGTTCATTCGATCTTGATAAAAATATCCACAGTTTTCACAGCAATATTAATTTAGGTATAGCTGTTGACCTTAATCAAGAGGGCTTGTTAGTCGGAACTCTTCGTGAAGCAGATTCATTTAGCTTGAAAGGTTTAGCAAGAAAAATATTCGATACATCATCAAAGTTAAGAGAAGGATCTTATGATTTGGATGATGTTTCTGGAAGTACATTTACCATCTCTAACAATGGTTCATTCAATTCATTCTTAACTTCTCCAATAATTAATCAGCCAAACGTAGCAATATTGTCTACTGAGTCAGTTAAAAAAAGACCAGTAGTTATTGAAGCACAGGATGGTACTGATTCTATAGCTATTAGGCATACTGGAATGTTAAGTTTGACCTGGGATCACAGAGCTTTTGATGGATCAGTTGCATTATTATTCTTAAATTCCATAAGAGAGAAATTAGAAAACTCTGATTGGTCACAGGAATTAAACTAGTTTGAGAAAATTAAATATAAGGTGGCTTGGTAAACTTCCATATTCTGAAGCTTATGATTTACAACTAGGTTTACATAAATCTGTATCAAACAACTTAGAAAATGACGACTACCTTTTATTACTTGAACATGACAATGTAATCACATCTGGAAGAACATCAAAAGAAGGCAATTTACTTGTTTCACTAGACCATTTAGAAGAAATGAAAATAGATTATTTCGAGACGGACAGAGGTGGAGATATTACTTTTCATGGAGAAGGTCAATTGATTGGATATCCAATTATCAGACTTGAAGATCCAAAAAAAGTTGTTCCATTTGTGAGATTGATTGAGAACACTTTAATCGATTCTCTAAAAGAATTATCTATAGATTCATTTACTAAAGAAGATGACACCGGGGTTTGGACTGAAAAGGGAAAGATTGCTTCAATAGGGGTGAAAGTTAGTAAGTGGACAACGTATCATGGTTTTTCATTAAATATTTTTGATAAATTAGAAGGGTTCCAGCTCATAAATCCTTGTGGAAATGAGTTTGAAAATATTACCTCAATTCAAAACTTTAATAATGAAGTTTCTTTTGAGGAAGTTTCACATATAGTATCTAAAAATTTCTCAAAGTTACCAAATGAGCCAAAAAGACCTGAATGGATGAAGGTTAAAGCTAATTTGGGGAATGATTACAGATCTCTAAAAAATCTATTAAATGAACAAAAGCTAAATACAGTTTGTGAAGAGGCATCATGTCCTAATATATATGAATGTTGGTCTATGGGAACTGCAACATTTATGATTATGGGTGATGTTTGTACTAGGGCTTGTGGATTTTGTGATGTAAAAACTGGAAAGCCTGGAAGTTTAGATTGGGAAGAACCAAAAAGAGTAGCTGAAAGTGTTAATACTATGGGACTTTCACATGCTGTAATCACTTCAGTTAATAGAGATGATTTAAACGATGGTGGTTCTTTATTTTTTGCAGAAACAATAAGAGAAGTCAAAAAATTTAATAATGGTTGTGATGTAGAAGTTTTGATACCAGATTTTAAAGGTGACAGAATAGCAATTAACAATATAATTGAAGCCTCACCAGAAGTAATCAATCATAATCTTGAAACAGTACCAAGGCTGCAAAGAGAGATACGAACATCTGCATCTTATGGAAGATCCTTGTCTTTATTGCATTATGTAAAATCTCAGGGGTTTGAAGGAAAAACAAAAACAGGTTTAATTGTTGGTATGGGGGAGAGTAAGGAAGAAGTAATAGCTGTATTAAAAGATATTTCAAAACTAGATGTTGATATTGTGACTATTGGGCAGTATTTGCGTCCTACTGCAAAACATCGCCCAATAGATAGATACGCACCTGAAGAAGAATTTGAACATTATAAACTTATAGGAGAGTCTTTCGGAATACCGCATGTCGAGTCTGGTCCTTTAGTTAGATCTTCTTACCACGCAAAAGATTCCTTTGCGTCTGTATAGATTCTTATATACTTAAAGCAATGTTTGATAAAGTAACAAAATCTATTCGAGTCATATCTGCAGCTGCTGTTGAAAAAGCAAATTCTGGACATCCAGGAATGCCTATGGGTATGGCAGAAGTAGGTACAGTTTTATTTAAAAATGTTTTAAAAGTTTCAAATAAACAGCCTGATTGGATCAATAGGGATAGATTTGTTTTAAGTGCTGGCCATGGTTCGATGTTGCTTTATAGCTTGCTTCATTTCAATAATTTTGATATTTCTTTAGAAGATATAAAGCAGTTTAGACAACTAGATTCAAAAACTGCTGGACATCCCGAAGTTGACACATCATTAGGAATTGATATTACTACAGGACCCCTTGGTCAAGGATTTGCTACGGGAGTTGGACTAGCTTTAGCTGAATCTTATTTGTCAGAAGTTTTAGGAAAAGACATCATTGATCATTATGTATACGGAATAGTCTCAGACGGAGATTTGATGGAAGGAATTTCATTTGAAGCTGCAGAATTGGCAGGTGTATGGAAATTAGGAAAACTGATTTATATATTTGATGACAACAATATTTCTATAGATGGCAATGTTGATAAAGTATCCATTACGGATCAAAAGAAGAAATTTGAATCGTTTGGATGGCAAGTTTTAGAAGTTGACGGGCATAACGAAATTGAAATTAAAAATGCGATAGATTTATCAAAAGAATAAACAAACAAGCCTTCCTTAATTATTGCAAAAAGCACAATCGGAAAATTCGCACCAAATAAACAAAATACCAGTTCTATACACGGAGCTCCTCTTGGAAATGAAGAAA
>LULO01000447.1_pt1 | contig 18303 bp, 19 predicted proteins | sample 728121 | NCBI WGS metagenome assembly LULO01 (sample SAMN03860287, study PRJNA289734) | marine metagenome | biome: seawater column; feature: ocean; material: water; isolation source: Red Sea water column Station 149 - depth 50m | place: Saudi Arabia: Red Sea | collected 2011-10-15 | depth 50 m | reverse complement strand
GACGACGACCGCATCCTCGACCGGCTGCGGGTGGCGCCAGGCCACGAGGCGGCGCTCGCCGCCGCGCTCGGCGACGATCTCGACGCCGGGACCGACCGCGATGCCGCGCGCAGCTGGGGCGGCGCCGATGCCGACAAGAACGACCCCGCGCTGCCGGCAGGCACAGAGCCGCTGGCGGCGTTCGTCCAGGCCCCTCCGGCGCTCGCGCGGCGGCTCGCCCAGATTGCGGTTGCCGATCGCGACACGGGCCAGCCGCTCGCGGTCGGCCAACGGCTGGTCACCCTGGACGGCGTGATGCGCCGCTGGGATGGTTTCGTCACGCGCGGCGACGGCGCGACGGCGACCGAGCGGCTGCAACGGCAGAATCGCCTCGATGCGCTCGCCGCGCAGCGCCCGCAAGTCGAACTCGGCGTGCAGGAATTGCAGGATCGCCGCGATACTGCGGCAACGCAGCTTGCCGAGCGAACCGACGCCTCCGCCGCCGCGCGCAAAGCGCTGGCGAACGCCGACGAAGCGCGCCGCACCGCGCTGCGCGCCGCCGATCAGGCGCAGGCTGCGCTCGACCGTCACCGCGACGCCGCCGCGCTGTTCGACCGTCGACTCGCCGAAATTACTGCCGCCGAGCGCGACGCCGCTGCGGACCTTGCCGCGAAGGAGGCGGCGCTCGCCGCGCTCCCCGACGACAGCCTCGCCCGCGCGGCGCTGGAGGGAGAAGAGAGTGCGACCGACCGCGCGCGCAGTGACGCCAATGGCGCGCGCGACGCGCTCGCCGATCATGAGCGCGCGCTCGCCGGGTTAAGCGAGCGACACGCGGTCGTCGGTGCCGAGATCAAGAGCTGGAAGGCGCGAGCGGGCGAAGCGGCACGGCGCGTCACCGACATGGACAAGCGCGCCGAAGCGCTGACAACCGAAAACACGAAGCTTGCGGGCCTGCCCGAAAGGCTCGCCGCCGATAGCGAAGCCGCGGCGGCCCGGCAGACGGAGGTGCGCGGCAAGGTGGGCGCCGCCGAGGCGCAGGAACGCGAAGCCGAAGCCGCGCTGCGCGAAGCAGAGGCCGCTTTGACGACGATCCGCGAGCGCGTCGCAGCGGCGCGCGAAACGCGCGCCGGCGCGGTGGCACGCTCCGAAAATGCTGAGCTGCGCCGCATCGAAATGGGGCGCCTGTCGGGCGAGCGCTTCGAATGTCCGCCTCCCTTGCTGCCGCAGAAGGTCAGGTTCGAAGGCGACGACGTCGATGATGCAAGTGCCGAGTCGGCCGCGCACGACCGCCTGATCGGCGAACGCGAGCGGCTGGGGCCGGTCAACCTCGTCGCCGCCGACGAGCTTGCCGAACTCGACATCGAGCGCGAACGGAGCGCCGCCGAGATCGAGGAGCTGCAACAAGCCGTCAACCGGCTGCGCGGGTCGATCGGCAACCTCAACCGCGAGGGCCGCGTTCGCCTGCTCGCCGCCTTCGAGACGGTGAACGAACATTTCCAGCGCCTGTTCACCACGCTGTTCAACGGCGGGCAGGCCCATCTCGAACTCGTCGATTCGGACGATCCGCTTGAGGCCGGGCTGGAAATCATGGCGCAGCCGCCGGGCAAGCGCCTCGGTACGCTGACCCTGCTCTCGGGCGGCGAACAGGCGCTGACCGCCGTCGCGCTGATCTTCGGCCTTTTCCTGACCAACCCGGCGCCGATCTGCGTCCTCGACGAAGTCGACGCGCCGCTCGACGACGCCAATATCGAACGCTTCTGTGACCTGCTCGACCGGATGACGCGCGAGACGAAGACCCGCTATCTGATCGTCACCCACAATGCGGTGACGATGGCGCGCATGCATCGCCTGTTCGGGGTGACGATGATCGAAAAGGGCGTCAGCCGCCTCGTCTCGGTCGACCTCGGCGGCGCCGAAGAACTGCTTGCGGCCGAATAGCGCCCGCGTCAGGGCGCGCTGCCAACCACCAGCATCGCCGCGAAGATCAGCAGCCCGGCAAAACGATTACTGCGGAATTTGGCGAGCGCGTCGGCGCCATTATCGGGGTCGAGCGTGACGACCTGTCCCGTCAGGTGCAGCGCGGCGGGGATCAGGGCAACAAGCACAAGCGCATCGGGGCGAACATTCCACAGCGCCGCCGCCCAACCGCCAAGCGCCACGACATAGCATAGCGCGACGCCAGCCTTCACATGCCGTCCCATCGCGCGCGCGCTGGATTTCACGCCGACAAGCGCGTCATCCTCGATATCCTGAAGCGCATAGATGGTATCATAACCGATCACCCAGGCGATCGTCCCCGCATAGAGAGAGGGCAGCGCCAGCCCGCCCTGATCGTGCGCGCCGCCGCCGACCGCAATCCAGCCCACGAGCGCGCCCCAACTGAAGACAAGGCCGAGCCACGCCTGCGGCCACCAGGTGATCCGCTTCATGAAAGGATAGGCGGCGACCAGCACGAGGCTGGCCACCGCAACGATCTGCGCCGGCAGGGGCAGGCGCAGCAGTACGGCGAGCCCGATCATCGACAGCAGCAGCGTCCACATCAAGGCGTTGCGCACCGACACTTCGCCGCTCGCCACCGGACGCACCGCGGTGCGCGCCACCTTCGCGTCGAGATCGCGGTCGACGATGTCGTTATAGACGCAGCCCGCGCCGCGCATCACGATCGCGCCGAGCAGCATCCACAGCAACAGCGGCCAATGCGACCAGGCTCCACCCGCCAGCGCCAGTCCCCAGGCGCAGGGCCAATAGAGCAGCCACCAGCCGATCGGCCGGTCGAAGCGCGCAAGCAGCGCATAGGGGCGCATGCCTGCGGGCAGGATCGCCAGAAAGCCCTGATGCTGGCTGTCGGGGGTATGCGTCGCTGTCATCGCCGCCCGCGCGATAGCAGGCGGCGCGGCGACAATAAATGGGGCATCGGCGTCCGGCCGTGCCCCGGTCGATCAGGTGCAGGTCATCTTCGTGGCCGCGGGGGACGGATTATAGACGCCGTCGCCGCCCGCCGGGCCCTGCAGGTCGCGGCCTTCGCGGATATTGAAAGCCGCGGTCGTGCGGATGACGCGCGGCCCGAGCCAGGCGGCAAAGGCAAGCGGCTGATATTGGTAAGTGACTTCGACGAACATCACGGCGGTCCCGGTCGATGCGGTGACTTCCGCGCCCGGTTTGCCCATCCCTTTGAATGCGGTGCCCGTCTTGCCGGTCCCTTGCAGACCATAGGCCGAATTCACCGGATAATTCCCATAGCAGCGTTGCCAGTGGATCCACTGGCCGCCGCTCGAGTTGCGCTCGAGGCTCGACAGGATGATGCGGCCGTGCGCCTTGAAGTCCAGCCCGCGCGACTGCTCCTCGACGCCTGCGAAGACCTCATTGATATCGACTTCGCGCACCCGCGGCAGCGACAGGTCGCTGCCATAGGCGATACGCGATGCGTTATCGGCGGCGCTCAGCGCCACCTGGCTGATGCGCGTGTTCGCCAGCGTCAGATTGGCGATCTCCAGCCCCCCGAAGCCAAGAAACACGAGCAGCGGCATCGTGAAGGCGGTTTCGATGAGCACGACGGCCTTGTCGTCGCGCGCGAAGCGCACCAGCCTGGCGGTGCTGCGCCGGGCGTGGGCAAGGATGCGGGTCAGTTGCATATCACCTTACTCGTCACGGTGTTGACGTTATACGGCTGGTTGCGGAGCACGGTCGTCGCATAGAGATAGGTTTCCGGGGGCTGGCCGAGCATGCGCCACACCGGCAAAATGCGTTCGAACTTCATCTTCGCGGTATAGAGCACGACATCCTCGGCGCCGCCGTTGCCGTTCGCACCCTGGTCGGCATCCCAATTATTGTTGCCGTTGCGATCTTCGAAACATTCGCCCGAATCATAGCGGTTGTTGTTGTTGGCATCGGTGAAGGGCTCGGGCTTGCCGACGTCGTTGAAGCTTTCATAGGATTTGCGGGTGAAGGTGACCGGGGCGCCGGGAAAGACATTCTGGACCTGATCGCGCACCGCCGCATCGATGAGCGTTTGGCTCGACGCCGCCGTTTCGAGGGTCGAGGCCCGCGCCGCGTTGCTGACGGCACCTTGCAGCACCTGCTTGGCGTACATCTGCCACGTATAATCGAACAGGCCCATCAACAGCAGGATGAAGACCGGCGCGATCAGCGCGAATTCCAGGATCGCCGTGCCGCGCTGATGGCGGCGAAGGCGGCGAAGGAGCGTCGGTATCCGGATCATTGCGAGAGCCTCAGCTTCGAAATCTGGCGTGCGATCGCCTGGAAATTGTCGTTGAGCTGCGAAGCGTTGGAGGCTTCATAGGCCTTGCCCGGCGTCGCGCAGGTCGTGAGCTGCGAGTTCAATGAGGTGCCGAAGCCGACCACCCAGATGGTGATATTCTTCGCCTTTGCCTTTTCGCAAAGCTGGAGGAAGCGGTTGTTGTGCCGGTCGGTCAGATTGCTGTCGCTCGTCCCGCCGACGCGCTGCATCGTCCATTCATAGCCCTGGAAGCTCAAATTCCCCATATTCGCCGACATGTCGCCGTCGGTCATGAAGACGATATGGCGGCTGATCGGGCGCTTGTTCGGCGCTTCGGCATTTTCGTCCGCGAACATGCCGTCGGGCGACAAGAGGCGGATGCCCCAGACCATGCCCGAATCATGGTAGGTGCCGCCAACGGGCTGCAAGGCGTTGATATAGGTGTTGAAGGTCGACCGGTCGCTCGCCGTCATCGTCGTCAGCTTCATCGACGGCGCGGGGCAGACGCCCCAGCCGCTGCTCCAATATTTGGAGTAACGCTGCCAGCTGCCGCCCGACGTGCTGTCGCTCGACACGCTGCTGCTGCTGACGTTGAGCGAACTCGTCGTGCCCGACGTCGACGGGTTCTTGGCGCGCGGGAAGGCGATTTCGGGAATCAGCACTTTCCACTTGGTGCCGTCGTCGCTCGTCGGTGCGCTGTCGACATCCATGTCGCGGGCGCCGGCCGGCGCAGTCTGCGTCGGACCGAAGGCGACGGTCTCGCGCTCCATGACGCATCCGCCCCAGGTAGCCGAATAGTTGGTCCCGCTGTCGCCCGTGTCGGTGACAATCGCCGAGCCCGCCTTCGCCTGCGTGACATCGAAAACGCGATCTTCGTAGCGATATTTATTATCGAAGGTCTGGATCGGCTCTTCGGTCGTCGTCGTCGTCGAGGTGCGCGTATAGGTCGCAACGCGGCGCTGCAGGCGGCACCTGTTGCTCGACCAGGTGTATTGGTAATTATAATAGGTATAGGTCTGCGAGCTGTTGTTGGTCGTGACGCGGTTGCCGTCGCTGTCAAATGTCTGCCCGGTCTGGTTGACGGTCGGCGACCCGCTCGGTGAAGGCGTCGTATCGGCCGGCGGTTCCAGATTGCCGCAACTGCTGCTGTTCTGACCGCTGACGGTGCTGACGTTGGACCAATTGCCGTAGGTGACGGTCCCCGTTGACGAGCTGTTTTCGACGGTCTGGCCATTGCCGTAAGTGATCTTGAAGATCGGCGTTCGCGACGGCAGCAGCACATTGTTCGACAGCCAGTCAGGATTCTTCGCGTAGAGAATCTGGCCGACATTGGCGCTTGAGCTGTAGGGCACGACGCCGAAACGCAGGCGACCATCGCCGACATCGGCGGTGGTCAGCGTGTCGAAGAAGTTCATCGTCGCGGTCTTGAGCGCGCTGATGCGGTTGACCGAGTCGCCCGAATTGGTCGTCGCCATCGATCCGGTAACGTCGAGCACCATCATGATGTCGGCGTTCGAGATTTCGAGCTTCGCGGTGCAGTTGACGGCAAGGTCGAATTGCTTGGTCCCGAATATCTTCATGATATCGGTGGGCAGCGTAACCTTGGCTTCGCCGACGACGTTCGACGTCCCCTGCGCCTTCGATTTGAAATCGACGCCGCTGCTTGCATACATCCCCGATGGGAAGTTGAAGGCGAACATCTTGTTCGCTTCGCCTTCGGCGTTCGAATCATAGTCGCCGCCCTGCATCGCGCGGCGTCCCGCGAGCACGCCCGCGTCGCACGCCTGTTGCAGGCGAAGCTCGGCCATATAGGCGCGGCCGATATCGACGCCCGACCCCACGAGCGCGACGATCGGAACGAGCGCGCCCGCCGTCAGCATCATCGTGTTGCCGCGCGTATCGCGGCAGAAGGTCGAGATGCCGGCCCGCAGGCGGCTGAAAACGGTCCCTCGCATGGTCTAAAACCCCTCTTGGCCCGGCCGCGCGACCCACCAGATGCGCGGCTGGTAGCCTTGCACCTAGGGGGAAACTGCTTACCAAATCGCTAATCGGGCTGACCGGGAATGGCGGTTTTTCGGGGATTATGGCCCGAAACGGAACAATCGGGCCCGCGCAAAGCAAAAGATGCGCGAAGATTGTGCCTCTGCTATCGCCCAGCCATGCCCGCGACACCTGCCTGGCCGCCCGCCAGCACGCCCCGACTCTTTACCGACACGCCGCTTGCCGCCGGCGCGATGGTGGCGCTCGACGGACCGGCGGCCCATTATCTGCTTAACGTCATGCGCGCGAAACCGGGCGATCCGCTGCTGCTGTTCGACAATCGCAGCGGCGAGTGGCTCGGCGCGGTCGCCGAAGCGTCGAAACGGGCGCTTTCGATCCGCATCGAACACCAGATGCGCCCGATCGAACGCGTGCCCGATCTTTGGCTCTGCTTCGCGCCGGTGAAAAAGGCGCGGCTCGACTGGATCATCGAAAAGGCAACCGAACTCGGCGTCGCGCGGCTCCAGCCCGTCATCACCGAACGCACGATCGTCGAGCGCGTTAAGCAGGAGCGGCTCGCTGCACAGATTGTCGAGGCCTGCGAACAATGCGGCCGGACCGCGCTCCCCGACCTCGCCGATCCGGTCAAACTCCCCCAGCTGTTGAAAGACTGGCCGGTCGGTCGCGCGCTACTCTTCGCCGACGAAGCCGGCGGGGCTCCGCTCGCTGCGGTCGCGGCACCCGCCCCCGCTGCCATTCTGACCGGCCCAGAAGGCGGTTTCACCGACCGCGAACGCGCGATGCTGATCGACCATGATTCGGTGAAGCGTATCGCGCTGGGACCGCGTATCCTGCGGGCCGAAACGGCCGCGATTGCAGCAACGGCGCTATGGATGGCGCAGCATGGCGACTGGCGCGGCGGATAGAAGCTGTTTCATATTGAAACAAGAATGCTGCCAAACTGGCAGTTATTAACTCCAAATTAGGGATGTCGCGGGCAGAGGGTCGCCATGCAACGGCGGGACCAAAGCCGAGGACGCTGGCGTGGGGGCCAGCGGACGCTGCCAATCAGGGCATGGACCATGCTCCTGTGGCTGGCGATGGCGCTCGTCGTTGCACCCGCTGCCCGTGCGCAGACCACCACGACATACAGTAACACGACCGGCGGCGCGATCAGCAACGGCACCCCCTGTTCATCGCCGCTCGTCCGCAATTTCACGGTATCGACCAGCTATATCGTCGGCGACGTCGATCTTGGCGTCCTCGCAACCCATACGTGGCGCGGCGACATCCGGATCACATTACAGTCGCCGGCGGGCACGCGGGTCCAGCTTGTGAATGGCGACACCAACAATATTTCGGGCGACAATTTCAACGTGCGGCTGAACGACGGCGGCGCGCAGACGGTCAACACCGACGGCAACACCGCAACCCATTCGACCAGTGCGCCGCCCTATCAAAACGACTTCAGCCCCAATTCGCCGCTCTCGGCGTTCAACGGCGAAAATGCGCAAGGTACATGGCGGCTCGAGATCTGCGATCAATATCCGCAGGCGGACAACGGCAATTTCGTCCGCGCCGACCTGTATCTGACCAGCCTGCCCGCCAACTATGCCGATCTGTCGCTGGCCAAGAGCGTCAGCAGTGCGGCTCCGGCGACGGGATCGAGCATCAGCTACACGCTGGCCGTCACCAATGCGAGCGGATCGCCGGCGACCGCGACCGGCGTCACCGTGCTCGACACGCTGCCGGCCGGCTTCAGCTTCACGAGCGCGACCGGATTCGGCAGCTATAACAGTACGACCGGCGTCTGGACGGTCGGCAGCGTCCCGCCGGGTGCGACCCGCACGCTGACGATCAGCGGCACGGTCAACGCGACATCGGGCGCGACGATCCTCAACAGCGCCGAAATCACCGCCTCCTCGGCACCCGACATCGATTCGACACCGGGCAATGGCGCGACCGGCGAAGATGATTATGCCGCAGCCAGTTTCACCGTCTCGGGCAGCCGCGTCGCGGGCGTGCCGCCGGTGCTGATCTGCCCGGCCGGATCGACGCTGCACGATTGGGACAGCGTGAGCTGGTCCGCCGGCACGACGAGCGGCAGCTATGCGCTGACCGCCATCGGCACGATGAACGTCAACATCGCGATCAGCGGCGGCAGCTTTCTGAGCAACGCCACCTATGGCGGCCAGTCGCCGACACGGCAGAATGTCGTCACCGGCGGGCTGTCGCCTGCGCAATATTCGATCTTCGAGATCGTCGACTTCACAAGCCAGGCGGGCGTCGTCACGTCGACGATCAGTCTGCCGACCGCAGTGCCGGGCGCCCAATTCACGCTGTTCGACATCGATTATGCCTCGGGCCAGTTCGCCGACCGCGTGACCGTTACCGGCAGCTTCAACGGCACCATCGTCTATCCAACGCTGACCAACGGCGTCGCCAATTATGTCGTCGGCAACAGCGCCTATGGCGACGCCACCTCCGCCGACGGCAGCGCCAACGGCAATGTCGTCGTCACCTTTGCCGCGCCGGTCGACACCATCACCATCGAATATGGCAGCCACAGCCTTGCCCCGGCGAATCCGGGGCAGCAGGGCATGGCGATTCACGACATCAATTTCTGCCGTCCGGTCGCCAATCTGCTGATCGCGAAGACGAGCAGCATCGTCAGCGATCCGGTCAACGGCACGACCAATCCCAAGGCGATTCCCGGTGCCACCATGCGCTATTGCCTGCTGGTGACCAACGGCGGCAGCGCGACCGCGACGGCGATCTACGTCGCCGACCCGCTGCCCGCGACGACCAGCTTCGTTCCCGGTTCGCTGCGCAGCGGCACGAGCTGTGCCGGCGCGACGACCGGGGAAGACGACAATGCCACGGGGGCCGACGAAAGCGATCCGTTCGGCGCCGCAATCGCGGGGACAACGGTGTCGGCCTCGACCGCGGCACTTGGCCCCGGCAGCGCCTTTGCAACGGTCTTCGACGTAACCGTCAACTGACCCCTTCCAAGATGCCGCGAGGCCGCTTACATGCGCTGCCATGAGCACGCGGCAGGTTTCAGATCAAAACGATCCCATCATCGAAAGCCGCGACCAGCTCGCGGCCCCCATGATCAAGGGCGAAAAGCCCAAGGAGCGGTGGCGGATCGGCACCGAGCACGAGAAATTCGTCTATCGCACCAGCGATCACCGGGCGCCGAGCTACGACGAACCCGGCGGCATCCGCGACCTTCTGATGGCGCTCACGCGCTTCGGCTGGGAGCCGGTGATCGAGGGCGGTCATGTCATCGCGCTCGCGGGCAGCGACGGCACCGTCAGCCTGGAACCCGCGGGCCAGCTCGAACTGTCGGGTGCGCCGCTCGAAAATCTGCACCAGACCTGCGCCGAAACCGGCCGCCACCTGAAGCAGGTCAAGGAAGTCGGCGCCGAACTCGGGCTCGGCTTCCTCGGCGTCGGCATGTGGCCCGACAAGACGCGCGCCGAGCTGCCGGTCATGCCCAAGGGCCGCTACAAGATCATGCTGAACCATATGCCGCGCGTCGGCAGCATGGGGCTCGACATGATGCTGCGCACCTGCACCATCCAGACCAACCTCGACTATGCGAGCGAGGCCGACATGGTGCAGAAGTTCCGGGTGAGCCTGGCGCTTCAGCCGCTCGCGACTGCGCTCTTTGCTTCCTCGCCCTTTACCGAGGGCCGCCCCAACGGCTTCATGTCGTACCGCAGCCATATCTGGACCGACACCGATCCGGCGCGCACGGGCATGCTGCCGTTCGTGTTCGAGGATGGCTTCGGTTATGACCGCTATGTCGACTACATGCTCGACGTTCCGATGTATTTCGTTTTCCGCGACGGCCAATATATCGACGCGGCGGGCCTCAGCTTTCGCGACTTCATGAAAGGCGAGCTGTCGGTCCTGCCGGGCGAGCTGCCGCGCCTCAGCGACTGGAACGACCATCTCTCGACCGCCTTCCCCGAAGTGCGTTTGAAGAGCTTCCTCGAAATGCGCGGCGCCGACGGCGGCCCGTGGAACCGGATTTGCGCGCTACCCGCGCTCTGGGTCGGGCTGCTCTACGATCAGGACGCGCTCGATGCCGCATGGGATCTGGTCAAGGGCTGGAGCATCGAAGAACAGCAGGCGCTGCGCGATGCGGTGCCCGGCGAGGGCCTCGACGCGCTGGCGCCCGGCGGCGGGACGCTCGGCGAACTTGCGCACCGCGTCCTCGACATCGCGGCCGCGGGCCTGGCGGCGCGGGGCGAGGTCAATTCGATGGGCGATAACGAGGTCGGCTTCCTCGAACCGCTGCGGCGTATCGCCAAGAGCGGCAAATCGCCCGCCCACGACCTGCTCGACCGGTACGAGGGTGCCTGGCATCACGACCTGTCGAAAATCTACGACGAGCAGAGTTTCTGAGCGCGCTGCCGAGTCGGTGCGTCAGTCCTGCTGCGCGCCTTCGAACTGCTCAATGACCCAGTCTTCGGCCTGCGCGCCGCCGATCCATTCCTGCATATGCGGATGGCTGACGACCGCCTGGCAATAAGGCAGGGCAAAGCGCGGCAACGGGATCGAATAGGTGATGAAGCGCGTCACGACCGGCGCGAACATCATGTCGGCGGCCGACCAGTCGCCGAACAGATAATCACCCTCGCCCCCGAACCGCGCGCGCGCCTCGGCCCAGATCTGGAGGATGCGGACGACGTCGGCCTGCACCTCGGGCAACAGCTCCGCGGCGGGATAGATGCGGCGGATGTTCATGCTGTGGTGGCGGCGTAGCGCCGAGAAGCTGGCGTGCATTTCGGCCGCCATCGACCGTGCCATCGCGCGCGCCGCCATGTCGGCGGGCCAATAGCCGCGGGCGCCGCCCGTTTTTTCGTTTAGATAGTCGATGATCGCCAGACTGTCCCAGACGACGATATCGTTGCCGTCCCACAGGATCGGCACCTTGCCGCCCGACGGCGCGAATTCGTCGCCCTCGCGGCGGCGCGGGTGGGGAGCCAGCCGCGCAGGCTCCAGCTCGAATAGGCCTTGTTCCCGATGAAGAGTTTCATGCGGTCTCCATATTCCCATCCCGCTTGCGGGAGGGGAGACATTTCGTCAACTCTCCACCGCCTCCAGCACCGCGGTGCGCAGCTCGGCGATGCCCATACCCTTTTCGCTGCTCGTCACGATCACCTCGGGGTGCGCGGCGGGATGTTTGCGGGCCTCCGCCTCGGTGGCGGCGTGGACCGCAGCGAGTTCGCTCGCCTTGATCTTGTCGGCCTTGGTCAGCACGACGCGGTAGCTGACCGCGGCGGTGTCGAGCATTTCGAGCACCTCGCGGTCGACATCCTTGAAGCCGTGCCGGCTGTCGATCAGCACCAGCGTCCGCTTGAGCACCTGGCGCCCGCGCAGATAGTCGTTGACGAGAAAACGCCACTTCTTACCCGCAAACAGCTTGCGGGCGCGTTCGCCGCGATCTTCGGCCGCCGGATCGATCTCGCTCACTTTACCGGCGCCGCCCGAAGCTGCGGGAATTTGCGATACATCCACTGCTGCTGCGCGATCGACAGGCAGTTGTTGGTGATCCAGTAAAGCAGCAGGCCCGCCGCGAAGGGCGCCATGATGAACATGAACATCCACGGCATGATCTTGAACACCTGTTGCTGCACCGGATCGGTCGCCTGCGGATTGAGGCGGAACTGCAGGAACATGGTGATGCCCAGGAGCAGCGCGAGCGGCCCGAGCGCGAGCAGCGACGGCGGCGTGAAGGGCAGCAGGCCGAAGAGGTTTAGGAAGTGCAGCGGATCGGGCGCCGACAGGTCGCGAATCCACAATGCGAAGGGCTGGTGCCGCATTTCGATCGTCAGCATCAGCACCTTGTAGAGCGCATAGAAGATCGGAATCTGGATGACGATCGGCAGACAGCCCGCGAGCGGATTGATCTTTTCGTCCTTGTAGAGCTTCATCAGCTCCTGCTGCATCTTCGGCTTGTCGTCCTTGTGGCGTTCCTGCAGCGCCTTCATCTTGGGCTGGACGAGGCGCATCTGCGCCATCGAATGGAACTGACGCTGCGCGATCGGGAACATCAGGCCACGAATGATGACGGTGAGCAGCATGATCGCGACGCCGAAATTGCCGATCTGGCGGAACAGCCAGTCGAGCAGTTTGAAGATCGGCACCTCGAAAAATTCGAACCAGCCCCAGTCGATCGCATTCGACAGGCGCGTGATGCCCTGCTGGTCCTGATAATGCGACAGGATGCTGACTTCCTTCGCGCCGGCGAAGATACGACTGGTCGTCGACACCTGCGTTCCCGGCGCCACCTGTTTGAAGTCGCGCGCGAACAGCGTCTGATAATTGTCCGCGGCCGGCGCGGTGATCGACGCGGTGACGCGCTCATCCTTCGCCGGGATCACCGCAGCGAGCCAATATTTGTCGGTGAAGCCAAGCCACGCCGCCGAATTATATTTGAAGGCGCCGCCTTCATCGAGATTTTTGTAATCGACGTCGAACACCGACTTGCCGTCCAGATAGCCGGTCGGACCAACGTGGATCGTCCAGCTGTCCTTTTCGTGCGGGTCGGTCGGCTTGCCGAGGCGGTCGATCAGCGCGAAGCTGCTTGCCGCGACCGGCGCGCTGCCCGTGTTGGCGATCGTCTGCTTCGCGGTGATCAGATACTTGTCGTCGATCCTATATTCGACGCGGAAGGTCTGGCCGGTCGCATTCGACCAGCTGAGCGTCACGGGGGTCGACGGGGTCAGCTTCGTGCCGCTGGCGGTCCACAGCGTCGTCGGCCCCGGAACTTCGATCCCCTGCGCCGACCAGCCGACGCTTGCAAAATAGGCGGCCTTGCTGTTGCCCGGCGCGAACAGGCGCACCGGCGGCGCATTCTTTTCGATCGTCTGGCGATATTTGGTCAGCGTGATGTCGTCGATGCGCGCGCCGACAAGGTTGATCGACCCCGCGAGTGACGGGGTTTCGATCGGCACCCGATTGCCGGTGGCAAGCGCCGCCTCGACCGGCAGAATCGTCGTCTTGGCGACCGGCGCCGCGACCGCGGGCGTGCCGGGAGGGGGGGCGCTGGCGGGCTGGCCTTGTGGCGCCGCGGGGGTCGCCCCGGGCGCGCCGGCGACGGTCTTGGTCACGTCGGGCTTTGCCGGGGTGGGAAAGAATTTCTCCGAAACGAAATTCCAGCCGAGCAGGATCGCCACCGACAGTAAAATTGCCGCGATCAGGTTACGCTTGTCGTCCACGCTCTTCGGTCTCTCTTCTGGTCAATGTCGGGAAATGCCGCATCAAGGTACGGGGTCGTAGCCGTGGCCGCCCCAAGGATGGCAGCGCAATAGCCGCTTTGTCGCCAGCCAGCCACCCTTGATCGCACCATGGCGTTTCAGCGCGATGATCGCATATTCGCTGCACGACGGCGCATAGCGGCACGTCGGCGGCAGGATGCGCGACGGGCCCAATTGCCAGGCACGAGCGATCAGGATGAGCAAGCGGGCAATCACGGGAAACGCCCGGAAAACTGCGCAACTTCACACGCGATTGCACCAATTGCGGCGCCATGACCCGCGTCGGGAAGGGGCACGGAACGCATATCCGCAGAAAACTGCGCAACTTCATTCGCGATTCGCGGCTTGCGGCGTGAAACGGATGGGGTCATGTCTGGACGCTATGCCATCGGAACAATGTAGGACAGCCGGTCATTTCGCCAGCTTCTTCGCGGCGCGCGCGAGCGCCGAATCGAGATGCTCACCCAGTTCGGCAAAGGGAATGTCGTTGCCGCCCGGCCGCCCGATCATCACATGGTCGGCGCCCGCGATTCCCCGCGCGGCAAGCGCGGCGCGGGCGAGCGCGCGGAAACGGCGCTTCATCCGGTTGCGGGTGACGGCGTTGCCGACCTTCTTGCTGACGGTAAAGCCGATGCCCGGCGCATCGTCGCCGTCGCCGCGCGGACGCACGAGCAGGACAAAGCCGGGCATGGGAAAGCGAAGGCCGCGGTTGGCGGCCAGAAATTCGCTGCGTTTGGAAAGCGTTCGCACCAGCCCCAGCTCCTTTTGGGCTGGCGGCGAAGCGTCGGCGATTAGGCCGACAGCTTCTTGCGGCCGCGCGCGCGGCGGGCGGCGAGAACCTTGCGGCCGCCGACGGTCGCCTTGCGGGCGCGGAAGCCGTGACGGCGCTTGCGCACGAGGCGGCTCGGTTGATAGGTGCGCTTCATCGCGGTATCCCCAAATTCTCTTCAATCGGTGCAACGAAAAAGGGCCGCCAAGCGAGGGCGGCCGCTGATCGAGGCGCGGATAAGCGAGAGTCGGGCGAAAGTCAATCGCCCTCGACGCCCGATCGCGATCAATCCGCATCGAGCGCCTCGATCGCGGCGCGGGCGCGGCGGCGCGCGGCGCTGACCCGGCGCATGACGCGGTCGGTCCAGGCACCATAGCGCGGATGGCGGCGCTTGAAGCGGACATAACGGCGTTTCGCCCAGGCGCTGTTCTGCAGGACCAGCATCAGTCCGACCGGAAACAGGATGATGAAGCCGGGGCCGGGCAGCGGGCCGATCAGCACCGCGACGATCATCAGCAGCCCGCCGAGGCAGAAGAGCGCGCTGCGCACCTGCGCGTTCGATCGCAATCGCTGGTATAAGCCGCGCTTTGCCATGGCGGGCGATGTGGGGAGCGTCGAGGCGTGTTGCAAGGGTAAGGCAGCTTGGCGCGCCAACGCCTTTTCGTCATCCCGGATCAAGTCCCGCATGACGATGATGGATATGGCAAAATACAGCCGCAACCGGCCCTTCCCAATGGAGCGTCGGCGATACTCAGTTCAGCGGGACGAAGCGCGCCATATCGTCGCGGGTCAGGTAGCGCACCTGATCGAAGGGGGTGGCGTTGGTCAGCGCATAGAAGGCGCGGGCATGGGCGTCGTCCATGCCCATTTCGCGGTAGAGGCCGATATATTCGGCGTGGACGGGATCGCTGGCGGGATAGTCGCTTGCCTCGCGTCCATATTCGTCGGCCCAGCTGTGGACGCCGAATTCGGCATCGGGAGCGGCGCGGCGGGTGGAACCGGCGAGCCAGAGCTCGACTGCACCCGACCGCACCGAACCGCCGCTCGGGACGACGGTTTCCAGACCCGCCCGGCGAATCGCGCGGGCGAGAATCAGATTGGCCTCTTCATCGAGGCTGCCGGGGCAGTCGATCATCTCGAGCCGCCTCACGCCCGGAAAGGCCGCAAGCATCGCGGCGAACTGGCGCGGTGTCGCACCATCGACATCGCCGCTCATCCGCGCCGTCGTGCCATCAACGACCGCAAAGGGACCAAAGCGCGCCTCCGCCAGGCCGCGCGTCGCCAGCCCGGCGCCGGGGGCATAGCGCCGCGTCGCCCCCAGATCGGCCGCACCCGCAACCGCGGCATCGTCGAGCAGGGCGGCGGTGTCGTCGTCGACCGCGACCGCGTCGGCTTCGTCGGCGTCCGCATCCCCGGCATCGGGCGCGTCATCATCGACCCATGTCTCGGTAGTCGTCACCGTGGTCGTGATTGTCACGAGCTGCTGCGCCCGCGCCTGCGCCGGCGCGAAGGCGAGCAGCGCCGCGAACAACGCGACGAGCAGCGTCCGGAGAAGCGCGGCGGGGGCGACAGGCGAAACCATCGACCCGCCTTCGCGCGCGCGCGGTTCCCAAATGGCAAAGCACCACCGTCAGCGCGGCGTTAACCGCATATCGGGACGCCCCCGCTCAGTCGCGGTCGGGGGCGCCGAGCGGGAAATAGCTGCGATAGGGCCGCGCATCCTCGACGCAGCGCGCCACCGACGGCCGCGCGAGCAGGCGGGCGCGGTAGGCGCGCACTTTGGCGTGAGCCGGGTCGATCGGATGCACCCAGTCGGCATAGAAGAGCGCCGGGGCCGCGGCGCAATCGGCCAGCGTGAAACCATAGGGCGTCGCCCAGTCGCCATCGCCGAGCCGCGCCTCGAGCCAGCCATAGACTTGTTCGAGCTGATCGCGCGCGCGGGCGACGCGGGCCAGATCGGGCGTTTCGGTGATGATATTCGGCGATGATGCTCGCCTCGAACAGCGGGCGCCCGTCATCGACGATCAGCGGAAATTGCCCGACCGGCCAATGCGCCCGCAGTTCGTCATAATGGGTGAAGGGCGGCTCGGTCTCAATCGCGCGGAATTCGTGCGCGACCTCCTTTTCGTAAAAGGCGATCTGCGCCTTCCACGTATAGGAGGAAAAGGGGTGGCCATAGAGGATCATCGGTCATTCTCCTGCCGCATCGACAGCCACGCAAGCGGCAGGCCGATGAAAGCGATATGCGGAAATAATGCGATCGCGCCCTTGGCGAGATCGGCAGGCGGAAAGGGTGCGCCGAAACGCAGCGGCAGCACGATCGCGTTCATCACCAGATAGAGGATGACGCCGTAAAGCGTGCCGCTGAGCCACCACGGCCTGCGCAGCGCGGGGATTCGCGCCGCCGCGGCGAACCAGACGCCGACCATCGCCGCCATGATCGCATAGTGGGTAGCGAGCCCCGCGAGCGCGCCCGCCGCGCCCCAGTCGGCAGCACCGTCGCCAAAGGGGCCCTTGGCGACGCCGCGTAGCATCCGCCCGGGATCGCTGCCCGCGAGCACGCTCCACACCGCAGCATAGAGGATGTCGAGCGTGCCGCAGAGCGCCCAGGCGAAGAGGAAGGGGCTACGCCGCGCCAACGGCGTCACCCCGCACCGCGGCCTCGATCGCCGCGATGTCGATCTTTTTCATCGTCATCATCGCATCGAAGGCGCGCTTCGCCACCCCCTTGTCGCTGCTCGTCGTCGCTTCGATCAGGATCCGCGGGGTGATCTGCCAGTTGAGGCCCCATTTGTCCTTGCACCATCCGCACGCGCTTTCGGCGCCGCCATTGCCGACGATGGCGTTCCAATAGCGGTCGGTTTCTTCCTGCGTTTCGGTCGATACCTGAAAGGAAAAGGCCTCGCTGTGCGGAAAGATCGGGCCGCCGTTCAGCCCGACGCACGCGATACCCAGAACGGTGAACTCGACGGTCAGCGCATCGCCTTCCTTCCCGCCGGGAAAATCGCCGGGGGCGCGGTGAACCGGTCCGACCGCGCTGTCGGGAAAGGTCGCGGCGTAGAATTGCGCCGCTTCTTCGGCATCCTTGTCGTACCAGAGGCACAGCGTCACGGGGGGCTTGCCCATCATCCTTCTCCCTTCAGCGGATGGCCGATCGACCAGAGGTGGCCGAAGGGATCTTTCACCTGGGCGTAACGGTCGCCCCAGAACATGTTTTCGGGCGCCATCACCGACGTCGCGCCCGCCGCGATCGCGCGGTCGTACCAGCGGTCGGCGTCGTCGACCTGCAGATGCAGCGTCACGCCCGACGGCGCGGCCATCGCCTGGCCCGAATATTCGGGGAAATCATCGTGCATCATCAGCGACGATCCGTTGATATGCAGATGCGCGTGCATCAGCCGCACGCCGTCCTCGGCCGGCATCCGCACCTGTTCGACGGCACCGAACGCCTGTTTGTAGAATTCGATCGCCTCGCTCGCGCGCTTGTCGGCGATCGCGATATGCGGGGTCAGTCCGCCGGTCGGCCCTTGATTCTCCATCGTCTCTCTCCCTTCTTTCGGTTCAGCGGCGCGGGCCGACGAGGCCGAAGGCGGCGCCCTGCGCGTCGAGCCCGGTCGCGGAAAATTCGCCCCCGGGGATTTCATGCGGGCCGCTGAGCAGTTGCCCGCCCTCGGCGGCAACGGCGGCCAGCGCGCGGTCGATGTCGTCGACGCCGATATAATAGGTCCAGGCGGACACCGGCATCTGCGGCATCCGCGGCATGACCGCGCCGATGCCGATGTCGCCGAGTTGCAGGAAGCGGTAGCTCCCCATCGCGCCCATATCCATCGCGCCCTCCTGCCCCCAGCCGAAGTGGCGGCGGTAGAAGGCGATCGCGGCGTCGGGGGCTGCAGCCGCCGCGCGCCGTGCGTCGCTACCCGCGGGAGATCACCGCGACCCTCGCCGAGGTCGCCTTCGGGGCGGGCGGCCTGAGCCTGATCGCGGGCTCGGTCGGAGTGATCGCGTTCATGGCCTTCTTGGCGGGCACGGAGGTGGGCATCCAGGGCTACGCCTCGCTCAGCCAG
>LULO01000408.1_pt1 | contig 18445 bp, 40 predicted proteins | sample 728121 | NCBI WGS metagenome assembly LULO01 (sample SAMN03860287, study PRJNA289734) | marine metagenome | biome: seawater column; feature: ocean; material: water; isolation source: Red Sea water column Station 149 - depth 50m | place: Saudi Arabia: Red Sea | collected 2011-10-15 | depth 50 m | reverse complement strand
AACTTATTGATTGTAGTATTATTTGCTTCACGCTCTGCAGCCGCTGCCGCTGACTTGGCGTCATCTTTAATACCTTTTTCTCTACTATATCTTAATTGTTCAATGGATAATACATGTGTGGAATATCCTTGTCCTGAAAAAGAAGGATTACTAAATTCATGTACAATCTCACTTGCGATACCAGGTGTCGAAAGCACATAACAAAATAGACCTAGCACCAAAATTTTTAGTGCTTTCATAATACAACTATTTATACAAACCAGTCTATTATAGTTAAGAATCCTACTGTAACTATGGTTGTTACAATTATTACACCCAATACTAATCCTGCTGTTCTAATCGCCTTCAGGTACTCTATCTGGTTTTCTACGCTTGTTATCTTTTTGCTCATTTTCTCTCATTTCTAATACGGTATTAAGTTTGGACCTTAATCGTATCAAGTCATTGTCTAGCATTCTAATACGGTCTATTAGTGCTATTGTCGTCATTTGTGCCTTGTCTAATTTTTCTATTATTTGACCAGTCACATAATTGTATATAAAATATATAAACCAACCCATAGCAATCGCTGCTACTGTTGCAAACCCATATTGATTTAACATTTCAATAATAGGTGATGTTACCTCAACTTCTATCATTTTTATCTTTTTCTAATATTACTAACAATGACATCAAACCAAAACTGATTGGTAATGCTATTATTAGAAATAGTAATGCATGTTCTATGGTCCACATTAGTCTTTTCTTGCGTCCTCTTTACCATCTGACCTTGATATTCTATCTAAATCTGGTCGCAAGTTTAAGGCACTCGAAATCAGTATATCTAATTTAATCATGTCGTGGTTCATAGTTTTAATTCTGTTATCTAAAGCTGATATTAACATTGTGATTGTTGCAACTTGTCCTACAACACCTGCAAGAATATATTTTAATATGATGTAAATAAAAAGACCCATAACAGCTGCCGCCGCTACAGGTAAACCAAATTGTGTTAATATGTCTAGAAACAAGTCCATGTTCTATTTATATGGGCGCCTCGTAGAGAGACGCCCTGGTTAGTGAACAGGAGAGAGATTAGTCATTAACTAATTTGCTAAAGTAATTCATAGTATCGTCCTCATCATCACTAGGGGAGGTTTCAGATTGAGGTATTGTTTCACTTACTTTAGGCTCACTAACTTCCACATCAGCAGCACTTACAGGTGGGATATCTATTTCATCTGCTGTCGTGGTTTTTCCTGTACCATAAACAACTCTTTCAAACTTGGCTTTCAAGTCATCATAAGATTTAAAGTTTGTGGTAGCAGAAAACTCTTTCAATGGTAATTGTTTTTTCCATAACGCCTCTATATCTTCGTCAGTATCTTTAACTTTAGATATTGATTCAAATTCAGATTTGTCATAGTTCCAATAACCATCAACTTTTCTAATTTTTAGTTTGAAGTTTGCACCTTCCCAAAAATCAAATGGGTTGATTGCTTTCTCATCAGCAAATTCAGGTTTCATTGCTTCTGTAATCTTATCAAAAATTTTCTTACCAAATTTATATAAGAATACTTTGCCTTCGTTCTCTGGATGTGCAGGATCAGAAACTACAAGTATATTAGTAAAGTATGAAAGTTTACGTTTTCTTTTTCTGGCAATCTCTTTATCAGCTTCTGAGCCAGTATTCCATAATTTAGAATTTTCTTCACTTACTGGATCTTTCTGACCAAGAGTAGTCAGACTATTCTCAATATACCAACCGCCAGGTCCTTGAAATGCATGAGACCAAACTCTTGCCCAAGGTAATTCTTCTCCTTCTACGGCAGGTAAAAAACGAATTACTGCATAACCATTACCAGTTTTATCTAGTTCTGGTTTCCAGAATCTATCGTCATTTGATGAATTTTGATTTGTTGTTGGGGATGTAACTTTTTCTAGTTCTTTTGTAAGTTTGTCGAAGTTACCACGACTTTGTTTTAAGTTTGCGAATGACATTATATTCTCCTTGTATTCGTTGTATTTGTATGTTGTCTATATTAGCGACATTACTATATATAAAAGTTTTCACTTATTGCCGTAAAAAAAGTTATCACTCAGCCTTTCGTGGGACTAGTTGGAACGCACCCACAATTTTTCAGGAAGGATCCAACATTCATTTTTGAGATATTGGTCCCTACTAATAACCTACCCCTTGGTGTCTTGAGCCGTTTGGCCACTACCCTCCAAGAAGCAGACTTTATGCCTCCTTAAGCATTGTTCAGTCAGAAAGAAACATGGTTTCGAACCCATGTTCTGCTGCTGAATGATAACTATATTATACCATATTCCAGACTAAAAGTCAAGGGATAAATTGGTATAAAACTCGTTTTTATGCATATACTGTACATTGGGTAAACTATCCCATTGTGGCATACGCTGTGAAATCTTGTTATTACTATCAGGATTCACTTTAATAAACTGTATATTCTGATATCGAACCATGACACGACCCATTTGTATTACCCAATTCTGTGGGGTTACTGAGGATTCATCATGACTTAAATATCCGTATGTATCTTTGTATAGGTTGTTTATAAAATCTGTTGTACTGTACATGTCCATACCTATTAGATAACATGTCTTCGGTTTCTCTACTTTGCAACCTATGTACATCGCCGTTGCACCAGATGACCAACCTGGATCTGGTGGACCACTTTCATTACCTTCCCAACCAGGATAGTAATCATTCATAATATCTTTTAGTAATGTAATATTATAATCTGCAAGACCATATGTCCATGTGATATACACATTCTCGAAACCATCACCTTTCCATCTATCGTTAGGTCTATCTTGATTGACAGTAGATGAACCATGAATAACAAAATTAGCATACCAGTTTTCTGGTGTGTGTTTCCATTCTCGTATTGTTGGTTCTTTCATATTAGAAGTTTGTGCTTCTTTCATCATGTCATAAGTATCGTTAGGTAGATTTTCCCAATCACGAAAATATACTTTATTATTATCACAATATCCACTACGATATATTTCATGTTCTAACATTGGGTCAACAGCAATCAAACCATCTACAACATGTTCACGATAAATGGCATTACAACCATAAACTTTACCTTTTGTTTTCAAAAGTTCTACATCAATATCTTTACGACTTTCACCGTTACCTAGTACAAATAAATTCTCACTCATTTTATCATGTTTCTTAATATTAGTTTCATTCTCTCTTTGTTGAATTTCAGAAAAGGTGTGTATTTTATTATTTTCGTTTTCAAAGTAGGCCATATTATATCATCCGTAATTTTATTACTAAATTGTTTTGTGTAGTTTAATAAACTGTTTAATATGCATAATGTTTCTAATGATACTCTTTTCGCTAGATATGTTTTAATTAATATTGGGTGTTGTCCTCTAGTTACTTTAAATATCTTATCAAAATTTTTATCACTCTTTCTTAATAACTGTTCAATGTCTCGTTCAAAGTAGTATGCAAGACCATCAATTCTTTTTTGTCTTTCAAGGTACACATCATTGTTCATATCCTTAATGTAAGGTGATTTATTAGATATGAAATTGCTAACAAAATAATTAGTAATATTATCGCCGTATTTTCTTGCAGCCTTAACAAAAAAGTATCTATCATTACGTTGTATAAACGTTTCGTACTTAGCATTAATCTCACCATTATACTTAAAGAAATCGTATTCATCTTTTGTGAAATGTAACTTAATGCTAAGGTATTTCTTGTATGCTTCGTAGCCTTCATTCATTAATATCTTGTTGTGTTTCTTCAATAAATTTTATAACTTTTTCTGGTGTGCTTTCAACATAAGGGTCTTCATCATTTGAGAAGTTATTAATACCTGGTTCTTCAGCAAGATATGTAATAATTTCGTTGTCTATAATAGCACAATATCTCCATGACCTAAAACCAAAACCTTGTTTAGGTTTATTTACTAACATACCTAATGACCTAGTAAAAGTGCCACAACCATCTGGTATCATTTTCACTTTCTCAATACCTTGTGCGTCTGCCCATGCGTTCATTACAAAAGCGTCATTAACACTTAAACAATAAACTTCGTCTATACCTAACTCTTTAAATTTATTATAATTTTCTTCAAAACCTGGTAATTGTTTTGATGAACATGTTGGTGTAAATGCACCTGGTAAACCAAATACTATTACTTTTTTATCTCTAAACAATTCTATTGTTGAAACGTCTTGCCATTCACCTGCCTTTCTAAATTTAAAAGTGTGATTAATTAAGTTCATATATTCTCCTATACTGGTAATGTTGCTGTTTTTGGTAAAAAGTTCAAATCTTGTGCGTTCATTTTTATTTTATCTTTTAATGCTCTGTTAATTAAATGCGTAATCTGGTCTGGTTCTATTTCTTTTTCTGTACAATAATCCAAAACTGCTTCCATATGTGTTAGTCTTTTTTTACTTGCTCGTTTCTCTATTATGAGAGCAAATTGTTTAGGTGTCATTCTTTCTCCTTGGTATCCTTCGCTACGGTTTCTATTCCACCTCGTCAGGTAGTTTACTACCATTAGCGAAGGAATCGTTTACTATATCTAATAGCAATTCTGTGTCAAATATATAATCCATACCATAACCCATTAAACATGTCTCACCTGTTTCTTGTATTGTTAAGAATACAGAACCATTTTTTAATGTATTACTATACCAAAATGATACCCATGCAAACGTTGGTGAATTAGGGTCACCACTTTGTTTTACATCTGACCATGCAATTGGTTTTTGTTTAAATGTGTTACTCGCATATGAGAACACTAGTGGCCCTGGTCCGCAAAATATTGGTATTTGTTGTTGTTGCATTACACCTGGAGGAAATACAGGATGTGTTTCTGCTTGTACATTTTTTGCAATGAAACTTAACACTACAATGATACACCATATGTATATTATTTTTTTAATCATTTTTTTCTTTCTCAATCCATTTGTAAAAATCTTCTACTGCTTGTTTTAATTTAGGTAAGTAATCAACTTTGTTTTTCTTAAATACTTGTGTTGTGCCTTCTTCTGTTACGATTAATATAACTATTTGGGTTACTTCTTCACCAAAGTGTTCTTTAAACATTTCAGCATAAGCACTACCTTGTATAAAATAGTTTTCAATCCAACTTTCGTTTTTTTCTTTTGTAGAGGTTTTAAAATCTACTATTGATAAAACACCATCATATTCTGCAATACAATCTACACGACCTGCAACTGTATAATCACTAGAAAACATTTGTGCTTCTTGTAATCTAATATTATTTATTTTTGATAGTTCTGGTTTCAATACATTAAACATCATTCTAGGTAAGAATTGTTTTTTATATTTGTCAACTTGTTCCAAGTCAACATTGTTTAAGTAATCTTCAACCATATTATGTACAGCTGTACCACGATTGGCTGCCTGTATCATTACATGGTTTGCAACTTCTTCGCCTACCTTTTGGCGCCACTCATGCAAACCTTTTTTATCTCTAATTGATAGAACAGATGTGATTGATGGATATGCTTCTTTAGTTTCTAAATGTTCGTAAAATCTCTTACCATTTACATTCTTGGCTTTAAGAGGTGGTAATTCGTTTATTGGTGGTGTATGTGTAAATATCATTATATGCTCACTTTTAAAATTATATTATATCAGGTCTTGACAAAAAAGTCAAGGGTTAATCTCTAGTAAAAAAAGGGTCTATACTTTTCTTGTAATTCTTGTGTTCACTTTTAAAAAACTTCTCAAAGTCTTTCCATGCTGTGTGTCTACCTACTTTATAAGAGATATAGATTACAGCCATAACTAATAATGTGTGTATTATGCTATCCATTCTTTTGCCTTTTCTGTCACTTCATCAACTCGTCTTGTCCAACCTCTACCAAACGTTTCAAAAGTAGATAAACTTTGATAGTAATTATGTCTTTCAGATTGATATTGGTCTATTGTAGTGGAAACACCATATTGTCCCACGTGGTCATTAATACATTTAAGTGTATTAGGACCTATGCCACCGTCAACTGTTGTATTCACTAGTCGTTGTATAAATTTTGCAGCACGACCAGGACCTGCATTGACAGCAAAGTCAAAGATACATAAATCTAAACCTTCTGGTAGATCGTCACCTTTTACTCTATCCCAATAATTTTTTTTATATATTGGTTCAACATCTTCTTTTGTTAATTCTTTCATGTCTTTTGTACCACCAAATTCTTCGTAAACTCTTTTAGTGACACCTAAATTTGTTTCACCACCTGGATCTTTTGGATGATTAACGTATCCACCTTCGTGGTGTAATATTACTTCTAATGCTTCTGAAAATTTATTGCTCATAGTGAAGTCCCATCTTTATTTTTTCTATTAGATAGCTTTTTAACATACCGCTTCTTACAATATCACCAAGGTCAAATTCTATACAATCAACCTCTTTCATTTGTTGCATGATATTGACAAAATCTAATATGCCATTTCTATCGTTTGTTTTTGTTAAGTCTGTTTGCTGAATATCACCAGCAAACACTATTCTTGTATTTTGACCAACTCTGGTCATGATGGTATCTAACTCATGGAAATTTAAGTTTTGACATTCGTCCACTATAATTACACCATTGTCAATTGTGATACCTCGTAAGAAACTCGTTGATAAGAAATCTATTGTTCCTTGATTTCTTAAATCTGTGTATAGTCTATCAAACTCAGCGTCTGAGCCTCGTTGAAACATAAATCGTACCATGTTTTGATATGGCACTTGATACAAATATGATTTGTCTTCTTCATCGCCAGGTAAGAAACCTATGTCTCTGGTTGGCAACAATGAACGGACAATATATACTCGCTCTCTTGGTGACTTGGGATCCAACACATCTTTTAATGCGTTATATAATGCAACAAAAGTTTTACCTGTTCCTGCCACACCATATAGAAAAAGATTTTGGCCTTTTTCATAAGAAGCGAATACTTCTTTTTGATTGTCGGTTATTGGTTTTATCGTGTTCAATTCGCTTGACGATATATTTAATTTCTTTTTACTTACCATAATTTTTTCACCGTTTTAATGAGTGACAACTCAGCTTACGTTTCGGATTCTGTTTACCAGTATATGATATTCCTACCAATGTGCTGTTGTCTATCTACTTCTATTTATTCTTTGCTCTCTTTCTATGTTTATCTATTACTGCTCTGGTTCTGGATTCTTTAACACCTTGTCTTCTATATCTTTTACCTAGATTACTTTCAGGATGTTTTTCTGCAATTCTATTTAAGTGGTCTTTCCAACCACTATCTGTTTTACTATCTATCTGACCAACACTACTAACTATGTTCATTTGTGTAGGTGGCATTAGCGTTATATGCTTTTTTTTAGTAAACTTTTCCATATCCGCAATAGACATATATTCTTCAAATTCTGTTTTGGTATTCTTATTATAAAATCTATATGTTGGCATTTTCTTGTTTTCTCCACGCCTTTCTCATCTTAATATATATTGGGTCTTTAGTAACTCTACTTCTCGCTTGTAAAAATACTTTGGCACTTTTTGCTTTGTCACTTGTCAAAAAATCTTTTGCAATAGGTTTAATATTTCCAAAGTCGTCATACTTATTACCATCTTTATGATTTGCATATCTTCTACTTCTAGTAAAACCCATTTCTAAAAATTTTCTACACATATCCATACCCACAAAATCTTCTTGTTCTTTGTATTGATGATATAAGAATAATATTCTCATAGAAGACATAGCAGCGTCTGTTGGTGTTTTAAATCGCCAATATTTACATATATCATTTGTATAAGGTCTCACTAACAATACACCTTGTTCACCACGACCAATACGATATCTTTTATCATTTGGCATAAACATTGTATTTTTATAATCAAACTTGTAATTAAATTCTTTCATGGTCTTGTAACCGCTATCAATAAAGGTATTATCATAACTAAAGATGACATTACACCAACATTAAATAACCACCATGTGGTAGCAAGTGTAAATACACCCATCCAAAATTCATTCTTGTTTAATATTTTTTTAATCTTCTTCATCCCAATCAACACCATCTAAATCATCATATATATCTTCTATTTCAAAATCTGGATCTGGTTTATTCACATCCACCTCCTATGTTACCTGTACACTCTAAACCATGTAAAAAAAACTTTCTAGGTATATCATGTTCATGTGATAGATAAACTACAAACAAACATATTATACATGCCAAAAATATAGGCATAAAATTATTAATCATATTACCTCCATGTGTTTTTTAACGGTACGTATTTACCTTTTAATTTACAAAGTTCTAGTGTTTCTGCATTTGCATTACCGTATGCAACTAAACAACTTGGTGCATTAGCAGTACCACCTTCACTACCATCAACACGATAAAATTTTAATCTACCTTTAAAGAAAAAAATTGCATGTGCTTTATTCCAAATTTGCTCATGAAATCCTATTGTTTCTGTTCTTGCGAATATCAAAGCAATACCATTACCATGGTCATAAAGTTTTTCTAACCACTTAAAAGTTTCTCTACCATAAGGAGGATTACACCAAACTCTACCACTCCAACTTTGTGATAAACCATTCATTTCTTCATGATAATGATTTTTAGCAGTATCCCATGGTCTCATATCAGGATGTGGTGAGCAAGGATCTAAATCAAACTCACCTAACTCTTTAATTATATGTGGTGGTGTTAACCACTCGTCATGATTATTTGTGTTTGTATTGAAATCATTAGTATTAGTCATGTTCACCGCCCGGATCACCTGGTGGTAAAGGCACTTTGTAAGCGTTACCTTGTTTATCTCTATAATATGTAAAACCTCTTTGTCTATCAGCAGAATGATAACCTTCTTTAAATCTATAAACATTTTCTGATACTTTAAACGTTGCAACTGTAACAACTATTGCAAGTATTAAAACAAAATGTGCCACGAATGTAAAACCAAATACACTCCATGAAGTAAAATATAAACTAAATGCAATACACCACAACCATGCCAATACTTGTAACATCATATGGCGTACTTGCATATCAGGAATGTGTTTTAAAGGATTAAATCTATAATCCATAACACCATTCCAACAATCAACTACAAAACTTCTCATAGTCCCTCTATCTCATATTTTCTAATTACGTTTTTTGTAGGGATAACAGTAGTGTTACCACCATCGGCCATATTGCCTTTTTCATCATAGTTATAATCAGACATAAGGATATGTACCTTTTTGTCTTTCTTAACTAACCAACCTGTCGAAACACAGATTGCAGGTTTTGAATCCTGTATATCTTTTAAATCACGCCAACCACTATCGCTTTGTATATCTTCCCAATACACTAGATAAAATTTATAATGAAATGGTATTGGTGGCTCGTTCTTATGAAATACTTTACTTTTGTTTGTCACTCAACTTCTCCCCTATTGCATATATCATTAATGCGATAAACAATAAAACAACTAATATTGAACCTAATAATATATTTGTAATCATATTAATATCCTATTGGTGTTTGCATTTGTTCAACACCTTCTGTAAACCATTTTGGTGTATCTCGTTTTGACCATTTAGCAAAATATGCTTTTGCTACTATGTAGTAATTTTTATATGATTGTAAGGAATCACCTGGTACAATACAATCTGGATAATGTTTCATTGCAGGTGGTGGGTCTTTCCAATCAATAACTGGTATATTATTAGGTGCTTCCTCTAACAACTGATTTAATAATAAATTTGTAGAATGTACCTTACCATATCTGTGTGTGTATTCGTGACCTAGTTTTTTAAATAATCTGTATAACCATTGATAATGCAATCTGTTTTCTCTAACCCATACTGCTGATGGGTGATTATAATGACATGCTTTGTAAATTACTTTTTCTTTGTTTGGGTTTTCTAATCTGTATCTTTTTATCTTTCTACCGTTCTTTGAATAATCTGTATATTCAATACCATCTAACATTCTGTGGGCTGTGGATAATAATTGAGCATATTCAACAATCATTTTTACTACATGTTTATCAACATGTTCTTTTGCTGCCTGTTCTGGATCTCTATGTAAAAAAAAGATATTCATTAATCACACTCCTTATTCTTATAATTATCTGGTTGTAAAGAGCATTTATAAGCTACGTCTGATTTCATTCTTAAATCTGCAGCGATACCATCAAGTATGGATGGTAAGTATGCTTGTAATATACTTATCAATTCAATACTATGTCTGTGTGCAAGTTTTGATATCTCGTCTGCCATTAACTCTTTTTTATCTATCAGTTCATGATTTTGTATAACATGACCTATAACTGCTTTGTTATAATCACTTGCTTTTACACCGTAAGTAAAAAACAAAGCCCAACAAAATAAACATGCAATTACTAATTTTTTCATATTAACCATCATACCTTTCCATTTGTTTCATTAACTCTCTTAATTTATTTTCCCAAATGTATTTCATATCTTCAGGACATCTTGGTAAAAAGTTTTTGATTGCATAAACTCTTTTCCAAAATAAGTGAATGTCATCTTTAAAGGTCATAAACACCTTCTATATTATATTTGATTAATTGTTTTATTAATTTTGTATATGTTGGTTTAGAAGCATACAATGTTAAGTGGTCAGCCATTTCATAAACATTACCACCATTGTCTCTAACTTTTCTTAATTCTTCATATGCCCATACTTCATTTATAATTCTTACATAGTCTCTTACACTATCACATTTGGTTTCATATACTTTTACACCCCAACCAATCCATTTGTTTTGATCCCATGTAATTGGTAGTAACCATTCATCATCTTTATTGAAAGTACGAATACCAAATAGATTATTACCTTCGTTAGCAAATCTACTTACACCCCAACCAGTCTCTAAGGCTGCTTGTGCAATAATTAAAGTTTTAGGTATTTGTTTTGTTATTGGAACATCTTGATAGATGTGGTCGATACATTGTGATAAAGACATTACAAATTCATCTTTACCATTTGTCGTATCTACAACTGGTATTACATAACTAACAGGTTCAATTTTTACGATTGGTGCAGGTGTAGCGTCATCTTTACCATCATAAAAATCTGCACAACCATCGTCCGTGCAATTATTCATTTGTTCATTGGCGATTGCAAAAGCAATCAACCCTGCAATGATAAAAGTAATTGAAAATAATCTCATCATAGACCCCTATTATTTATTTGATTGTTCTTGTAGGTAGTCTTCTACCTCGTCAACATGATTGAAACCAATTAGATCCCACATAATATCAGCAGAATTAACAAGTAACATAGCAGACGCAACAGTTTGAGTACCGTCTTTAACTTGTTTTACTAATTGATCTAAAAAGTTCTCGGCATTATCTTGTGCCCATTGTTTTACTTTACCCATAATATAACCTTTCTTTGTTCATTTATAGTAATACTATACATGGTTTTAAGGTAATTGTCAAGGGTTATTTCAATAAAAAAACCCCTATATTTCGAGGGGTTATTTAAAAAAATAGAGGGGTGCGACATTCTGTCACAGGGTTTTTATGAGTTTTTTCTCATAAAATCGTCATTCCAATCAAATGCCTCTTTGACTAGATTTGCGGTTAATCCTTTGTAGTGTTTATTTAACTCGTTATCTTTTGCCCATATTAATAGTTCCGCTTCTTCTTTACTCAAACCCTCTAACATTTGAATAAACATATTATCCCTTTTCATTTGAGATAATTGTGGATTACCACCTTTTAAGAAATGAAACATTCTCTTAACTTCTTGTTTTAACCAAGTATGCTCTGTGCCTACTGGTGCGTCATTTGGTTTTCTTAAGACTTCTATTTTCTTAGGTTTATCTTTTGCGTTATTAACCTTTGTAAGTATTTCATGGAACGATAAATTATATGTTGCGTCATTTACTGCCATTTTAAAACTCCTCTATTTTTCCTATCAATTCTTTCAAGTCATTTTTAATCATGTAAGGTAATATCTTACTGCGACTTGGTACAGTTACCTTTTCATACTCTTTATATATATCTGTTTCAATATCGTCTGGTATATAATCAAAATCTATTAATCTTTGATTTCTTTGATAATTACGATAATGATACTCATTACAAAAATCTTGTGGATCATTACCACGCATTAAACTATCAATCCATCCTGCCAGTTTTTTCTTGGCCACAGGTTTTTGTTTTATTTTATTTACGAAAGTGTCATCTGGTGATAGAAAATTTGGTATACCATCAGACGTATCACCTCGTAGTATATGTTCGTAAATATATTCTTGTGGACTATCTGTCTCTATAAACTTTTTTTGTATGGGTGAGTATTGATATACATTGGGATATTTTTGTAATTGTTGAAAATCTTTATCTCCTGATATAATCAAATACTTTTCATTAAACCATTTCTTGTGGGTTCTTTTAACTATTGTAGCAATAATATCATCTGCTTCTACTTTATCTAATTGCACAACCTTGTATGGAAAATTATCTCGTAATTCTTCTTTGATTGTATGAATTAAACCAAATACACTTTCCCAATCTTTATCATCATTGTCTCTACCCTCTCTACGTTTTGCTTTGTATTGTTCAAATATATCTCTACGCCAAGGGTCTGGACCATCTACACATATTACCACTTCACCTGGATAATCATTTCTAAATCTGTGTACATAACCTCTAATAGAATTAAGTATCATGTGTCTGACCATAGGTATAGATAAAATATTTTTATCCTTACTCATGGCAAGTTGTACAGCGATGTTAGAAATCGCTACTTGGGAATAATCAATCAGTATCATTAAAATCAATATCACTTTCAAATTCTACAACATTGTCTGGTTCAGGTTCTGGAACCTTCTCAATCTTTGTGCCAGAATAATTTACTACGGAATACTTCCGTCCTTTTACTTTTTCAACATACATCATTTTATCTGTTATATTATGAAACGGATGTTGCAAATCAAATTCACGATATATTAAAGCACGTAATGCTTCTAGAAATATACCTACATCTAAAAACGTTTTATGACCACTTGCTTTACCTATGTTTAAACCATCTTGTTGCATTGATGACACCATTTGTATCACAAGGTCATCTGCTAAGGAATCAGCAAACTTTTTTGTTTGATGGTCTGCAATGGTTTCTCTTGTTGTTGTTTTGTCAACAGGAACCTCTTTACCATCTGGAAAAGATAAAACTTTACCTGTCATTGTGCGTCACTAAAATTTATTTTACCTTCATTAATAAAATGTTCTCTTAAATCTGTGTACCCACCTATAAGTTTATCATCTTTCATTATTTGTGGCATTGAACGTACTTGTTTGCCTATCACCTCATTCACTTTTGGTACAGGAATTGCTGTTAACTCATCTTCATAATCCTGTATAGCGTTTTCTATTTTATCTTTACTATTTATACTATGTTGTAAAGCTATTTCTTGTTGTATCATGTCATACAATTTATTTGCCTCACCCATAGGTAGTTTAAGACCTACATAAACCCTATATTCACCCATAGGAGTAATAGTGACATTGATTTTCCAGTTTTCATAACCTTGAACCTTGGTCTCTTTTATCTTATTGATGATAGTAATTTCTGTTTGAGAAATTGCGGTTTTGTTACCTGTGCCTATCTCAACGTTTCCAGTTTCAGTTCTATACAAAGATGATTTTTCATTCATTTCACCATGCATAATATCAGCGATTTCTGCTTTTGCAATAAGTTTTGCTTTCTCTTTTGCTAACTGCAAATCAGGACTTGTTGATGTTCCTGCACCATAGATATAGTTTTTATCCTTTTTCTTATTAGGATATTCTAGATACCATGTAGGAACAACCTCTGTTAAGTTTTCACCGTTAGATTTTTCTTCTTTTATTTTTGTCATACCACTACAAGATACAACAAAGAGTGCCAATAATGACATTAGTATTATATTTTTCATGATTTATTCACCACCTCTCTTATTAGTTCAATTGTTATATACCAAATGTCATAAGCAACATCTGGTCCATAGATTACTACTACAGCATAACCTATGATTATACCCATAATAAATTTAAACATTAGTACCTCCAAGTACCGTCTGGGTTTAAACAGACTTTTTTAGGTATTAATTTACCTTTCACATATCGGCAATATTCTTGTTCAGATACTCCCGCATAATAAAATTCAGCAAATAGTTCCCAATAAGTAGGACCTACATTGCCGTCTCTACACACCATCTTTGTCTCTAATAAAATTTCTTTGTCTGGTGTGTAAATCTTTTGTATAACACAATTACTTTCAGTTGATTTACCATACGCTGTATTTGTAACAGAATAAATGCACATAATAACAATCATGGTAACAAAAATAATTGTCATGTAAATTAACTTCATAATACTCTCTCAATCACTTGCCATCTACCATCAGGTAATTGACATGCCTTTCCAAATTCTGTGCTTCTATCTAAACTACCTATTCCGTTCATAGGCCATCCGTCTTGTATTGATACCGTTGATGTATAGTCAACACATTTAAAATTGTTTTCTATATATGATCTAGTAATTTTAATATCGCCATGGTTACCTGTACTAGAATTATGCCATAGTAAATAACTTGATTTACCTGACGGCATATTATTTAAGTGATCCACAAACATTTGACTATGTGTTGTTCTATCACTCATTGAGCCACAGCCAATTAGTAAAAACAATAATGATAAGTTAAATAAGTGCTTCAAGTTCTTCATGTGTTAATGGTTTATCATCCATTGTAGTCACTTCTTCGGTGCCACCATCAGACAATATGTTCTCGTCTTTTTCTTTTTTAATTTTATAAGTAGGCCAAGACTTTGTGCCTTCCCAACATTGTGCAAGATTTTCCCACTCAACGTCATATGGTAAATTAAGTTGACCCATTTCTCTTAAATACTTTGCTTTTTCAGCACCTGTCTTGTAAGTTTTAAATTCTGCCATGATAGACGGCATTGATAAGTCGTTGTCTAGTATTGTTTGTTTTCTTGTTTTCTTTGCCATAATGTATTATCTCCCTATATCTTTTATGTTATCTTTAGTTATTACTTGATACCCACCTTTATTGTAAGCAGGTGCGACAGTAAACTTTTGACTTTCTTCTAGTCTAAAATTAGATACTGGTTTTGTACCACCGTTACCTAATCTTGGTTCACTATTTTTTATCACAGGTTTCGTTGTATTTGTTTGATACTCTTTAGTTTCCCACCAATTAGAAAACACACGAAAGTTTTTCTTACTAATCTTTCTATCAGGATCAATACCTAATGATTTAAGATACTTTCGTTGTTCTAACTTTATTAGCGTTTTTAATCGCTTTCAATTCGTCTATAAATGTTAAATAATCTATCATTAAGCTCTCCCATAATCTTTTTGTACCATGAACTCACAATCTTGCCCATAGTTATAAAACCATTCTTTATCCTCATCTACAAAACCAGGTATGTAACTATCTGGATAAACATCTTTATAAGTTTTGAAATAATCAGCGTCATCTACGATATAACACTCGGAAGAAAAACATTGATCCTTATCATACTGTATTTCATCATAAGACATTCTATTCTCATCATACATTTTATAGTATGCGTCACACTCTACTTTTTTCTCAGCAAGTTTATCTTTAGTAAACTCGTCAAGTCTAGAATATGGAACGTTTCTCAAAACGGTCCAAGAATTATCGAAGTGACCACACTCATGTTCTCTATCGTAATAACTTCTAGTATAAACTACATGAAACATTATTTACCACCTAACACATGAAGAACATACCACCAAGTATATTCTTTTGAATTGTCAACACCAAATAACCACAGGATGTCGATAAACCCTAACATTATTACAAATGCGAATAACATTAAAAAAGTATCTGATTTAGTCATAATGTAATCTCCTATCTTTCGTAAATTGCAAATGTTGAAGCACCTTCAAGGTGACAATAAGATTGCGGTCTATCATACCAACCACCAACAGCGTTCATGTTATAACCAGTGGAACCTCTGTATCTATAACGGACTTTAAAACCATTACCACGACCAGTAATTTCTTTGAAATAATTTAAGTATTTCATTGGTATATTTTTTGCAAGAGCACTCTCACTTGTAGGTGCAAGATATTTAAGCATTAATGGATTAACAATTCTGTTAAACACTTTTTCACGTCTGTTTCTCATAATGTAACCTTTCTTTTTCATAATATAGATATACACTACACGGAAAGAGGTCTAAAGTCAAGGATAAAACCAAAAAAAATTAAAGAAAAAATCGTTATTTTTCAAGGGTTTATTTAGGGTGCGTCAATCCGCCCACCCTATGTTCTTGTTTTGTTCTATTAAAATAGAGTAAAAATACCGTATGCCCCACCAGATATTACTAAAGATACTGCGACTACCCCAAAGAATGTGTAAATTTTATTCAACACCAAATTATTTATTTAATTGATAAATTGATAACTATGGTTACTCGTAACTCGTCACTTTCAAAAGGTGGTACTTCATGAGTGACACAAGAAGGTGTAATTAATAAGTCATCTTGTTTTGTGGGTACCTGAAAATATGGTAATTGATAACTGTGTTTCTCGTTTCGTATATCTAACTTATTATAATAATCTGGTCGTATATACTTAATACTGTTTGCCCATTGATGTGAATTATAAAATGTGGTTGTGCTATGTTTCTTTGGATTAAACTTTGCATAATGAATACAAGTATAATCACTATCACCTATATGATCATGAGCTCGCATATATTGTTGAGACTTCATGGCGGTGTAATTAGCGATAGTCCATTTGTACTGACAATCTAAACTTAACTCTTTCATAAATGTGTCGAATACTTTTTTGTATTCTGACATCATAGGAGAGTAATTGATTTCCCTAAACTTTGGGTTACCTCTGTCTCTATTGCTATGATGTGTTTCACTATGTAAATAGGATTTGTTATCCCAACTATTACGACTGGAATCAATTTCGTAGTTATGTTGTATGTCATCTAATATAGATTGAGATACTTTTAAATTATATTTGTAGTATGGAACACCAAAGAGGTATTTCATCTAGTATTGCCATAATGTTTAATAACACAATGTCTTGTTGCGTCTGAATGCTTTAATGTTCTATATGGATCAATAATACAACTACCTGGATTAAACTTCTCAGGCATTAAACCTTTATCATGTATTAGATAAGTGTATGCACCTTCGTCTGGCGCTGAATCATAATATACTTTCATACTATCATCAAGATTTTCAATATACCAACCTACTAACATAGAAGGACTTCCTATTGTCTGGTCAATACCTGGTTTAAATGCTTTACCTAATATTACCACAGGCATTTGATACTGCATAACATATCGTGCCATGTTATATGCTTGTTGTTCTCTAACTTTCATAATACTATCAAACAAGTCATAACCAAGATTTAATCTTTTCGCCATGTGACGTAAGGCAATATTATCTCTAGGGTGACATGCACCACCATCACCAAAACCTGCCATCATATAACTAGGACCCATAATTCTTTGTGTAGAATGTTTCAATGCGTCTGTGACTACATCAACATTTATGTTACCTACTTTCATTGCCACATCTTGTATCATGTTTACTAAACATAACTTGGCGGTAATAAAAGTATTATAGAAAACTTTTAGTGCTTCTATTTCTTCCCAAGTGCCTACTTCATATCTACAATTTTTTTCTAATATAGGGTCATATAAATCTCTTAACATTTTTGTTTCTCTACTTTCATGACCAGAAGATGTGCCTATCATAATCATTTCAGGATTTCTCATATCCCATTTTACTGTGCCTTGTGCAATTAGATATGGATTGTATATAAACTTACCTCGTTTTATTAAAGGTACAATCTCTCGTCTTACTGTGCCAGGTAATACTGTTGATATAACTGCAATCAATGTACCTTCATCAACTCTTTCATCAACATCTTTTACTGCTTTGATAAGATGTGTGTAATCAAAATCTTTAGGTTCTAAATGAGACGTAGGTGTTTCCCCACCATACTTTGGGTCATGTGGTGTTTGTACTGCAATCAACACAATGTCTTTATCTTTACATGTGTTATCTAAACTACCTATGTTGACATTAAAGTCTGTGCTTAAATCATTTAATAGTTTTGTATTAATGTCATAACCTGTTACTTCATGTTTTTCTGCCAAGACCGAAGCAGCGTCTTGACCTAATTTGCCTAATCCTATAAATCCTACTCTCATCTAAATTTCTCCATACTGCATACTGGTATTGGTTCCATCTTATGCATATTTTGTTTTCTCATTTTTTTATAAGTTTCTAGTTTCTTTAAATCTTTTTTTATTGTGACGATAGTACCCATATCATCTTGTCTCATACATTTTTCTAGGTCATCATAAGTCATACCTATTTGGTCTTCGTCTGTTCTACCATCATCCCATAAACCATCTGTTGGTGGTGCGTCTTGTATGTCTTCTAA
>LULO01000192.1_pt1 | contig 18597 bp, 22 predicted proteins | sample 728121 | NCBI WGS metagenome assembly LULO01 (sample SAMN03860287, study PRJNA289734) | marine metagenome | biome: seawater column; feature: ocean; material: water; isolation source: Red Sea water column Station 149 - depth 50m | place: Saudi Arabia: Red Sea | collected 2011-10-15 | depth 50 m | reverse complement strand
TGTTTTTTTTGCAATCCCTTTCGGTTGTTTCACAAACTGTTTTCCCTTCTTTGTTCCTTGGCGTTTTGCTTTTGTCGTTGCCGCATACTCCGCAGATGACATCGCTTTGATAGCTTTCTCTGGTAAGTATCTTTCCCCAGTCTCCGAAGACTTCTTCCCAGACTTGGTTCTCCATTTCTGTTTTCCCCATGCTTTTAAACTCCTTTGACTCTTTGCAAGTGCCATTACTTTTTTCTCCCTTTTCTTATAGATTCTTTTCCTTTTTTAAATATAGATGCCACCTGTGTTTTACCCATAACCTTTGCTCTTTGTTCACCAACAGTTAATATTTGGATTTTTCTTGCAAATGGTTTAGATATCTTTTTAACTTTTGCAACAGTCTTACGAGCATCAGCAGGAGTCGCAAACTTAATACCAACAGTATCTTTAGGATTCTCATCTGTATAAAGTCTCCTACCAGATCCTTTTGGTTTTTTACCTGTGCCTACTTTAGGATCTCTTTTTTTTGCCATAAGATTTCATTTCTTTAATATGTTTCTCAATAACTTTACTTTGTTTTTTATGTAAAGCAGATGCTTTTTTTAAGGCTTTAGCAACTTTTTTTATTTTTTTAACCATGTTTATATTTATCTCTCCAATAATTTTGTCTTTGAAGTAATCTAACTTTATATTCTAGATCACTAATACCTAAAATTTTTTTAATAAAATTAATCATTATTTATATCCTCCACCTGCAGCCTTGTACCGTTTAGCTAGCATCTGGGCTTTTCTTGCTGACCATTGTCCAGGCTTTCCGCCCTTTGATCCAGCCATGATAGAGTTAAACATACGTTTTCTCATACCAGGTTTTGTATAGTTACCTGCTTTATTTACTGTGCTTTTCTTCTTCGCCATCTTTTATCTCCTTGTAGTCATAATCATAACTGCCTTCTTCATTCTCATCAGTTATCCATTTTGATGTATCTTCCACAGACCATATTCTAGTATTAACTAATCTATGTATAAGAGGTTTGCTAGGGTCAGCTGCCATAGATGGATCAAAGATCCTTAGTCTATTGTTGGGTTGAATTGCATAGTTGCCATCATCTAATTCTATTACATGTCCACACTTGTGTTGATCTGGTTTTTCTGCATAACCAAAATCTAATTCATTGTAATCACCAGCACACCAATCTATTGTAAATAAATATGTACCCTCTCTATGTTTTTTTCTTCTAGAAGTATACATCATCTTACAACCTTGTAGTTGATAGAATCTAGTGACACTTACATTATAACTAAATGAATCCCATAACATTAATTCATTTAATGGTAATTCTTTTACTCCAGGTTTTTTACAAAATGCAGATATTGGTGCTCTCCACCATATACCACCATCTGTCATCATGTAATGAAATAAAGGTACTTGCTTTGGTATAGATGTAAAACCAAATACAACACACTCAAAGTATTTATCATGAGAATCTTTTTGATCTCTTAAATAATTACCTCTTACATAACATTCTATTGGTGGTATATTAGCATTTAAATACATATTTTAATCCTCTAATTTTTTCAAGTTATATTTTTTTCTATTATATATTTTTTTACTATTTAATCTGTGTTGCCTAAACCTTGCATCTCTTAACATTTTTGCAAAATTATTTAGATAAGATAATCTTTTTAATACTCTTTTCACCTAAATAAATTTCTGTTTCTGCCTCACCTTGCCAGCATTTGTAAGATACAGTTTCTGAATACTGTCTCTCAGCTACACGTTTTGCACGAAGGCATGCAGCCATTGATTCTTGTATACGGTGTTCCTTAATCTCTCCGTTTATAAACATTAACAATCCTACTACAGACTCTATCATTGTGAGTTACCATTTGTGTATTTCATTTCTCTATTTGCATCTTTTAGCTTTTCAATATCAACCAATACTTTGTCCATTTGTTTTCTTAAAAATTCTATGTTTACTTTGTTTAACGCCATTGATTCTATGTGTTTGTTTAATTTATCTGTAGTCTTATAAAGATCCTCGATCATCATAAATTGTTCGCTATCTGCAGGAAGCGATCCAAGTTGACCCCGTGGCCATTTTATTCTAAATTCTGTATTCTCTTCAAGGTCTTTCTCCATAATTTGTATACGAGTGTCTGCAACATTAAGACGTTCTATAATCTGAAAATAACCCATCGTGCCAAGTGCTACGATAATTATCAGACTGGCAACAGTCTTCATAGGCATTTGTACAGCTGCTTCTTCAGATATATTTAATGGTTTTTTACTCATTTTTTTCTCCCCATATAATGATCACCAGGTTCATAGTTCCATTTTTTACCATGGTGTCCTCTGATATCTGCATACCACATTCTTAGTTTTACAATCCATTTAAAAAACTTAGTTGGCTTTGTCATTAATTAAGTATTTTCCTCCATATTTTCTAGGCAAACAAATTTAACATATATTTGATTTTTATTTATATAATCTGGTCCAGATGTTTGTAAAAATTCTTTAGACTGTGTATAACCTGCAACCATACAATCATGCCAATTATTATATTCTAAACCAGTATGCATTGGAGGCATACATTCAGATTGTATTGCAGAACATAAAATAAGTATTAAAGATAGCTTCACTTTTGCCAACTAAAAAGCCAGGCAACGAATTTATCCCAAAGATTTTTTATCTTTTCTGATATCTTCTTTATCATTCTTCTCCTCCAATTCTTTTATTTTTTTATTTGCTTTTTCTAAATCTTCATTAGTATGTTCTAATTTTTGTAAACATCTTTTATTAGCTGCATCTTTAGATTTACCAGCATCCTGTAATTCAGCTACTTCCTGTCGAAGTATACGAATCTGTTCTTTGTATTCGTTTATCAGTTCAGAACTGTTTTCAGACATTATTTTTTTCCGTTACGGAAGATCTGTGTACCCTTAATACCATAAATGCTAGCTACGACAAGAATCCACAAATTAGTGAACCATGACGGAAGCTGTGAGAACATCTCAAAGAATAATTTTACTTTGTCCATAGCAGTTGGATCATCCGATATGACTGCCCAAGCGAGCACCAACACGGGCAAACTGAGAATTATGAGGACAGCCTCGTCTTTCCAGTCTGACTGTCGGGCCTCTAGCAATTTACCCTGGTATTGTTCCTCACCTCGGGCCATCTTAGCAGCATGCATATGTTGTGCATCTGCCATAGCCATTTTTGTTTCTTGACGTTTTTTATAAATATGTGTGCCAGCATTTAATGCTAGCTTTGCTAAACTAAACCAAGCCATTTTTTTCTAACCATCCTGGCACATCAAATGATGGACATTCTTTCTTGTCATCAACTTGATAGTGTCCTATAATTTTTTCTACATTGTATTTATCTTTTAACTTTAATAATATACTTTTTAATGTTTCAAACTGTACAGGTGTAAAATTATTTTCCCAACCCATACTTGGTGTGCCTCCTCCGACTAATGCTACACCTATTGATGTACCATTAACCTGTACTGCATGTGCACCTGTAACATCTTCATCTCTTCCAACTTGCAGTGTGCCATCTCGTTTAATTAAATAATGATATCCGATTGTATCAAATCCTCTATCTTTATGCCATTGTGTAACCTTCTCTACATCAACATCCATATCTGCTGGAGTTTGTGTACAGTGTATTACTATTGTATCAGTTGTCTCTCTTTTGTCCATTAGTAAAATAGTCCTATTAGTGTTATTATTGTCGCCCCTAGCCCACCCAATATTGCATATAGTAGTTTATCTACCTTCCCATGCAACTTATCCACATCTTCATGTAAGTGTTTAAGATGATTATTTTTTATTTGAGATATCTCTCTCTTTAATCCTGTTATATACCCATATAAAGATATTAAATGTTCGCTGGTTGTTTTGGGTTGTTTAGCCATTTTATTTAGTTAAAAATTGTTCAAATTTACTTTTATCTTTTTTCTTTTCTTTTGTTTGAAATAATTTTTTAGTTTGTTCTTTAATAGCAGCACCTATTGTAGGAATATATTCACTTAAAGGTACGGCTTCTTGATAATTTATTGGCATGCCTACAGCCTCAACATACCTATCTCTTATTTTTGCAAAATTAGAATTAATTTCATCTACTCTTTTATTAAATTCATCTTCTGTTATTTTACCTCTTGATAATTTATTTCCTTCTATTCTAATTTTTTCTTTTAACCCATTAACTTTTCTTCTAAATTCAAAACTTTTTGTAGTTCTTAATTTTGAAATATCAGCTATATTAACTTTAAATCCTATACTATTAAAGAAAGCTAATAACTCACTTTCACCTCTACTTAATGGGGAATCATCTCTTCTAGCTGCTTCAATTCTTTCTGTTGAATATGATCCTGGAACAAAAGGAAAATTTGGAATCATTTTTTTTAAACCAAATTGTGCTCTAACTTTAAAATCATCAAACTCAGATACACCTTGTCCTTTTATTTTATCACCTCTAAATAAATCAAAACCTAGCATAGGAAATAATACTTCTCCTGCTATACCAAAATTAGCTTGTAATGGTTGTGGAACTAAAGGAATAGTTCCAGAATTTAAATCAAATATATCACCACCTGGTACAAATCTAGTTACATCAATGTATGCAGATCCATCTTTAGTTGGAAGTTTAATATTTCTATGAGGTAGTATAGGTAGTCCCCCTATTCTTCCTTGTTTTTCTTCTGACATTGCAGCTCTCTCTGCAACTGGATCACCTTCACCTAATAGCTCACCAAGATTATTTAACATATAACCTAACACTGCATACTTAGCAAATTTCCAAGGTCTAACCACTGCTGTTTCTGCAAGTATAGGTATAACTCGATATGTATATGCTAAGAAAGGTGTAGGTAGATTTCTTAAAGCATTAATTCCTGGTGCTTGAATATTATAATCAATAAAAGATTTTCTAGCATCTTGTGCAGCTTGAGTTGTTTTATATCCTTTAGCTTTTCTATCCATATATAAAGCTAATCTAAATATAGAATCTTCTAAAGCATAAAAATTTGATAAAGTTTGTAGTCCAAATTTTTCTTTTAAAACTAAATCTTTGTATATAACAGAACTCATGTTTAGACCATTTTCAAAAACAGTTTTATTAGGGTCTGCTTTATAATAACTAGGTTTTAATTTTTTAGGATCTAAAACATCTAATTCTCTTTTTACAACGTTATTAGCAAATACACCTAAGTTAGCAGCTTCTTCTAAAATTTTCACAGATTTACCATTTTCAGCATCAACAAATGCTTTTACAGCTGCTGGTAAATATGTAGCACTTCCATCAACAAGATCTAATAAAACTAAATTACTAACCATGTTGTTGACATGAACTGTAGGATTCCATGCAGTTTTACTAGCTTTCCATATTTGATTTAAAGCTCTGTAACCTCTAAAGAAAGGTGTCTTAGGTCCTTCAGCAATTTTATTTATTTGAAATATATTTTCGTATACTTCTCTAGGTATAAATTTACCTGCTAATTTACCATAAGTAAATTGTATTGTTCCTGGTCTTTTGCTTTCAGGAACCTGTACTAAATTAAGTTTTTGTATTTCATCAGCTGTCGGTGATGTTTTTGTAAAAGCCTGTGCAGCTATATCACCATAGAATTTATATCTAGGTAAAGTTTGTGCCATTAATCTACCAGTTTCCATGATAGCAAATGCACCATCTTCTATCTCAGACATTCCTAAACGTTCTTGTTTAGTATACTCCCATCTAATATTAAGAGAAGCCTCATCACCTTTACCAGCTTTTATTAATTCTTGTACTTTATCTTCTGTTGCTCTTTCTGCCTTTTCAAATTTTTTAACTTGTACATTACCGAATAATTCCCAACCTCTGTGATCTTCTAATGGAACAAATTTTCCAGCATCATCTACTTTAAATGCTTTCGTTTTACTATACTTATTTATCCACTCATTAGGTGTAATAGTTTCAATAACACCTCTAGCTCTTAATTCAGAGCCTATTTTTGAAATGTCTTTACCACCATATGATCTTTTAATATATCTTTCTATATTTCTTAATGCAGTTTCTTCAGTAATTAATCCTGCATCAATATACATTTGTGTAATTTTAGTAATATTACCTCTAGCTTTTTTTGCTATACGATTTAAATCTTTAGGAACAACATCAAATTTTATATCACCTTCTAGCAGATTATATAAAACTTTTCTTTCACTTGAACTTAATTGATTTGCTTCTTGAAATATTCTTAAAAAAGATAATTCTATTTTATTTTTTAATCCTTCTAAATCTTCTGTTTCTAATTTTTTTATAACTTTTGGAACTTTGTAGCCATCTACTAAACCTTTAGCTAAAAAACTAGCTATGCTTAAATCTTCCTCTACTGGCATTCCTAATTTTTCAGCTCTCGCATCTTTCAATGCTTGTGGTACTTGAGTTTTTTTAGCAAATTTAACACCACCAAAACCCATCATAAAACCTAAAGCAGCTCTTGAAAATCTTTTTGTTATATCGCCATCTTCTTCTGGCATAGCAAAACCATAAAGTCCTCCAGCTAATCCAGTTCCTACCTCTCCACCCTGTGCTCCTTTTGTAAAATAATCAAAAGCAGGTTTTCCTATCTTAGTAGTATATAATTTTTTACCTGCACCTACACCTTCAACTATTGGTTTAGTTACTGTTTGTACAGCTGTGGATACTGGTTTAACATAGCCACCTAATATAGTTTTAAAAAATTCTCTAGGTCCTCTTAATATAAAATTTCTATTTGAATCTCTGCCAGGTCTACCATCAACTTTTTCTGTTTTAAGTATAGGTATTCTTTTTCTAACTTCAAAATCAACAGCACCTCTACCTGATATTTTTCTTTTTCTTTTACTTCTTTGTATTTGTTTTTCTGTTCCAACAAATATATCTTCTTCTCCAGGTGCTCTAATTTTAACTTTTTGACTAGCAGGTAAAGCCTCCATGGCTTCATCTGAAAAACCTTCTTTATCTAACTGTAAACTTTTTTTAAGTTTTTTAATTTTTGCAAGTTCTAAAGTTTTACCAATTACTGGAGATACTATTGCACCACCTAATGCACCACCTAATGCTTGTTTACTTCTAGTATCAAATAAACTATTCTCATCTACATAACCTAATGCACCTGCAAGTCCACCAGATATACCACCAGAAAAAGCTAATTTATATAATGACTTACCTCTTAATACTGGAATTAACCAAGTTAAAGGATCTAAAATAGCACCTCCAAAATATGCAGCTGCAATTAATCCTCCACCTTCTCCTTGTAATGCTTGATTTAATCTTGCTTGTTGAGTTTCTAAATCCTCATCCATAAACAAAACTTTTTTACCACCAGCAAATTGTGTAACACCTCTAATAGTATCTGTTAAACCTAAAACAAATGCATCATTTAAACCAAAGTCAGTATTATCATCAGAAAATAATTTTACATTTTCTTTTAACTTTACATCTTCAGATAAAAATTGACCAAATTTATTTTCGTCTAACTCAATATTTCTTAATAAAAATTTATCATCTGGCTGATTGTATATTTTAAATTCATTCTTTATAGGTTTATTTTTTACATCATCTGATAAAAAATTATTAAATAAACCTGTGCCAGTAACACTACCCTGAGTATTATCTGGTTTAACATCATCCGATAAAAAAGTATTAAATGCAGACATTATTATAAATTAAAATCATTTGGGTTTAAGCCCATTTTTTTTAATTCATCTCTAGCAAATTGTTTCATTTTTGCTATTGCTTCTTGTTTTTCTTGATCCGATGCAGTAGATTCAAACTCTAATGCTATATTTTCTCTTAATTCATTTATTAATTGTGCAGGACTATTAAACTGACTACTTCCTGCTCTTCTACTTTGTATATTTATTTTTACATCTTCTTTTAATCCTATGCTTTTTGGATCAAATACTTTACTTGTTTGTTGATTTACTGCACCCCCAACTATAGGCTGAGCTTGTTCCTCTACTTTAGGTTTAGTTAAAAACTTTTTATATTCTGCAGCACCATATTCTATTCCTCTTTTTTCAAATTCAGATTCTACAAAACGTTCTTGTGCATATGCAAATTGACCTTTATTATATCCATTTTTTTCAGCCTCATTATATCCTTCTAATAAAAAGTTTGCTAATCCAGCTTTTGGCCCTGTAACATTTAAACTAAATTCTCCCAGTTGATTCGTAAAAGTTCTAACGAAAAAATTTTGATAAGCTCTTTCATCAGCTGCATCTGTGTCAAAATTGTAAGGTCTAGTTGATCCACCACCAGATGTTATTTCTCTTAAACCTTGTAATGATCCTGCATCAAATGTAGAAGTTCCCATAGTTTCATCATACGGAATAAGTAATCCAGTTACAGAAGGGCCAGAACCACCAGCCATAGTACTAATTTGATTTGTTATACCTGCATGTTTTTCATTGTATTTTAATGCTCTAGTATTTTTTGCTTGTTCAAAATTATAATTTCCAAAATCAATAGTCTTTGTATAATTTTGCAATTTAGTTGCATCAGAATCATCAAGATCCATTATCTGCCTAAAACCATAATCTGTATCTGTAAGTTTATTTGATAGTGCATATAAGGCAGTAGGTTTATCATATTTTTTTTCTATAAGATTAAATCTTTTTTCTATATTTTGTTCATTTTTTATAAAGTTAGGTTGTATCTCTGTTAGAAATCTCTCAGCAACTGCTGTATTTAAATCAGCTAGTGCCGCATCAGCTGCAGCTTTTTTATCTAAACTTTGACCTATAAAACCTTTTATAAAACCTCTAGCAAATGACATTAATTTTCTCCTTGTGTTTCAGGCTTTGACATTAAACCTTTTGTATTACCTTTCTTAACATCTGATTGTACATCTTTAACAGCTTCTTTAAATCTTTGATTAGCCATTTTAGTTTTAGCAATACTTTGTCTTTGTGAATTATTTGTTATATCTTGCATTGATATTCTAATATTATCTACATTAGCTTTTACACCTATGCTTAATATCATTTTCATTAATGGTTCAGTAATTATAAATGCAACATCTGGACTAAACTTACCTTCCATAAAACCACCAAATAATAATACTCTAGCTATAGCTTCTACTGGCACACCTGCATCAAGCATACCTATAGTTTGCTCTAAGAATTGTTCTTGGTGTAATGTTTGCCAAAGAAACTCTGCTACCTCAGCAGGGTCTGTGTATTGTGGTGGGTGTTCCCAAGGGTAATTACCTGGAGTATCTGTTAAAGATTGTCCAGGAATTGGTGTATCAAATGGATTGCCAACACCTTCTCTTATTTCGTCCATATATTTCTCCTATACTTTTGCTGATGCTGCTATTCGTTTTTGTATGTATGCTTTTCTAGCATATTGAGTTAATCTATAATCCCACTCTGATAATATTGTTTCAGGATCTGTTGTTATCTGTTTTATAGGATCACTTCTTGCTGAACCTGCAGCATAAGTTCCCATTCCAAATTGTGATAAATTTATTCTTCTTGGCACAAATGCCTCAGAGGCACTACTAGGTCCACTACCACCACCTGAAGGTGAAAATAATGCTTTTGATATTGCTGTGCCTACAGGTTTTGCTATTGGCTCAGGTAAAAGTTTACTAGCACCAAAAGCAATAGCGGCTGTTGCAGCACCTTTAAATATGTCTTTAATTTTCATTTAGTCTCCTACGGATTTTTACTTGCATTATATACTTCAAATCCAAATCTACCTATCAATTCATATAATGAATCTTTAGATGCTTTGTCTTGTAAATCTAAAACTGTAGATCTTTCTAAAGCTGCCATAGCTAAATTATGATTTCTATTAGAAGCATTTTCTGAGGAAGTATTTACCCAGGATGCTTCATCTCTCCATTGTTGCCACATAGATGATAAAGCCCAGTTTGATATGTTTAATAAATTTTGTGCATTAACTTGATTAGCTGCATTTACAGCTGCAGTATTAGCAGTATTGATTGCTCTTCTCCAAACAACATTTGATTGATCAATCTCTCTTTGATTAGTAACATTAAATTGTTCTCTTTGATTTGCTAATGTTGCATTGTATTGATTTAAAGTTGCTTCTCTTTTTGCATTAGCTTCATTAACTGCTATTGTATTCTGTGCATTCAATGCATTAATTTTACTTTTCTCTGCTTCTGCAAATTTATTCATTGCATCTAATCTAGCAGCATTTTGATCAGCTATAGTTGTGCTTAGCTTATCATAAAATTGATTTACTTGATTCTGACTAGTAGCATTAAATTGAAATGCAGCATTTGCAGCAGCTTGATCAGATAATAAAAATGTCTGTCTTGTAGTTATATTTTGTAGATTAGCTTGCTGTGCATTAGACAAGTTTGCCAAATCCATTTTAAGATATGCTTGTGCATTTGTAATAGCTGCCTGTTGATTATTAGACAGGTTTTGAAATATCATTTGCTTATAAGTATCTGCATCTGCTTTTGCAATTGGTATAGCAGAGTTCATAATACCTTCAGCTAATGCTTCAGCTGCCATTGAACTAGCACTTAAACCTCTATTAGCCATTGCAGCTTCAGTAGCTTTTGCTGCACCTCTAGCCCATACTGGTAGGGGATTACCAGATGATAATGCTGTTTGTACTTCGTTCTGTAAACTTTCTAATTGTCCTTTTACTGTAGCATCAGATGTAATAGTCCCTGTAACTCCAGTCATAGGTTGAGTAACTGTGCCTGTTGCACCAGTCATAGTAGGCACTTGACCAATAGCTTGTTGTGCTGTATATGAAGCAGCAGTTTGTGCAGTTGGTGCTGTTACTTGAGTTCCTGCTAATGTTCCTGGGGCGGCAATTGTTGGAGCAGCAGCTGTTGTTGGTATTGAAGCAGCAAGAGTACCTGAAACTCCTGTAGTGCCCATTAATTCACCTGATTGTACATTTTGTAATTGTGGTGATATAGTTGTACCTGTTGGTAAACTAGGTGTTCCTGCCGCTAAACTTTCTATTAGACTAACAGCTTTTGCACTACCTGTCTGCTCTTTTTGAGCAGGTGTAATAGTTCCTTTCTGTAATTGTATTTCGTCTGGTGTTGCCATTATCTCCCCTGTCGATTATATTTTTTTTGCATTCGTTTTTCTTGTTTGTTTAAATTTTTTTTATGTCTTCTTGGTCTCTTCTTTGGTTTTGGTCTTTCAACAAAATCTTTAAATTTTCTTGCCATCTATGAAACAGTAAATGTTACTGTACTATTAGCACCTGCACCTGTCCAAGTTTCAGCGGTTCCAACTGTAGTCGTTGTAAATCCACTACCTAATATTGCACTTGTTACTGTACCATCTCCTGTTGTGAAATATATAGCAGTATTTAAATCATTTACCTCTGTCCAACTAGTTCCATTCCATTGCTCCGTATTTGCTAATCTAGGTGGATCCTGTGTACCACCAAACATTAATGCAGCTGTTGTGGTTCCACCTCCACCACCAAAAGCTCTATCAGTATTTAAATCTCCCACTTCAGTCCAATTAGTTCCATCCCAACTTTCTGTAATAGCTACACTATTAGAAGGCGGACTTGAAATACCACCAAAACCTAAAGCTGCTGTGTAAGCAACTCCCGATCCATGTAAGCCCCTTCTTGCAGTATTTAAATTATTTGTTTCAGTCCAAGAAGAACCATTCCAAGTCTCTGATAATGCTGAACTTGGTCCTGGATCTGTGTCTCCTCCAAATGCTACTGCAGATGTTTGTAATCCAGCACTTCCCATACGCTGTCTTGCAGTATTCAAATCACCTACTTCAGTCCAGCTAGAACCATTCCATGATTCTGTTCTATCTTGTAATCCTGGACTATCTCCTGGACCTCCACCAAAAGCTAAAGCTGCTGTATAAGTTCCTGTTCCAACTACAAAAGAATTAGCTTGATTCATGTCAGCTACCTCTGTCCAACTTGAACCATTCCATAATTCTGTCTCATCTTTAACAGGTGGATATCCTCCAAAAACTATAGCAGCTGTATTATCTGCTGCAGCAGATCCTGCACCATATCTTGCTGTGTTTAAAGAAGGAGCACTAGACCAAGATCCTGCAGTTGTTTGTGCATTACCTCTTAATGCTTTATCTGTAGAGTTATACCAAACTTGACCATTAACAGGATTATCTGGATTAGATGTTACAGTTTCAATATTACTTCCGTGTATATCTTTGTAATTTGTCATATTAATCTGTGTCTACTGTTTTAATTGCCGTTGAACTTCCACTCCATTCTTCTGTTTTATTTGTAACACTTGAAATTTGACCAAGAGCAGCTATAGTGTTGGTTATTGTACCATGAGATCCTAAAAAATTAGCTGCAGTGTTTAAATCACCAACTTCAGTCCAATTATTACCATTCCAATCTTCTGTATTTGCTACATTACCTGGAGAAGCCTCTCCACCAAAAGCTAAAATAGCTCCAGCATTTGCTCCTGATCCTCCAAGTCTATCTCTTCCAGTATTTAAATCATTAACTTCTGTCCAACTAGTTCCATTATATTGTTCAGTGTTAGTAAAGTGAGCTGTAGGATGTGGAAATCCGTGACCACCAAAAACTAAAGCAGATGTATAAATGCCTCCTCCGCCTGCCTCTCTTCGTGCTGTATTTAAATCACCACCTTCTGTCCAAGAGCTTCCGTTCCAAGTTTCTGAAAGAGTTGAAGATGCTCCTGGCCCACCTCCAGGTGAAGTTTCACCACCAAAAGCTAAAGCATTTGTATTTGTACCAGCTCCCCAAAGTTGTCTTCTACCTGTATTTAAATCTCCTACTTCAGTCCAGCTAGATCCATCCCAAGTTTCTGTATTTGCAAGTTGAGATGGTGAATTTCCTCCACCAAATCCTAATGCAGCTGTTGAAGTTCCACATCCTGCTATAAATTCTCTAGCATTATTTAAATCTCCTACTTCAGTAAAATTTGATCCATCATAAGATTCTGCATTAGCCACAGTAGCAGTATCAGTATATCCTCCAAAAACTAAAGCTGCTGTTGCGTCACCTGCTGCTGCAGTTGAAGCTCTAGCCGTATTTAAATTACCACCCGTAGACCAAGCTCCAATATTTGCACCTGCTCCCGCAAATTCATAAGCTGCAGTTGTAAGCGATGGAGTTCTACCAGCAAAACTTAGACCTACTGTATTTGTTCCTGCTCCCCCATTATTAGCTGTAGAAGTTGGTATGTTTCCAGTCTCTGTCCATGATGTTCCATTCCATGTTTCTGTATTTGCTGTATCAGCAGTTCCAGTATATCCACCACAAGCTAAAGCATTTGTATTGCTATTACCAATAGTTTGTGCACCATAACCTCCACCTGTATTTAAATCTGCAACTTCACTCCAAGCTGTTCCATTCCAAGATTCGTTAATAGATTTATATCCACCTGGATTATTACCACCAAATGCTAAAGCAGATGTTGTAATACCAGCACCTCCTCTAAAACTACCTCTACCTGTATTTAAGTCAGCAATTTCAGTCCAAGAAGTTCCATTCCAAGTTTCTACAACTGCTTTATCTGTTGCTCCCCCTATTGCTATGGCAGCTGTGTTAGTAGCACCATCTCCTGTTAATTCTTGTCTGGAAGTATTTAAGTCTGCAACTTCTGTCCAACTAGAACCATCCCACATTTCTGTGACACCAGTAGCTGATCCAGCTTTACCACCAAAAGCAACCGCTGCAGTATAAGTTCCTGCAGCTGCAAGTTCTTCTCTTGCTGTATTTACATCTGCAATTTCTGTCCAAGTTGAACCATCATAAGATTCTACTTGTGCATAAAGAGGTGGATCTGCCGTGCCAGAAATAGCAAGAGCAGCAGTTTGTATTCCTGCACCTACTAGTCTTCGTCTAGCAGTATTCATACTACCACCAGTCCTCCAAGCACCATCAGTAGTTACGTTTGGTATTTGGTATTGTAATACTTTATTAGTCTTATCATACCATACTTGTCCCTCTATAGGGTTATCAGGGTCAGTAGTATAACTTTTAACTACCGTACCATGTATGGTTTTGTAATCAGCCATTTAATTTTATGCTTCTAATGTAATATCTGTAGGTTTAGGGCCCAGTCTTTCAATTTTTTCATCAGAAGTTTCATCTCTCATATTTCCTGAATTTTCTGGATCCTCAACTTGTGCATTGTTATTGTCCCATGCTGTTTTAGCAGCATTAACTTCTGCTGTGACTATTGCCTGTGCCTCATCTCTTGTTTTAACTGTTCCAGCAACTTTTGCTATCCAAAGATTAGCATGCTTGTTGTATGCAGGAACTTGCCAAACATTTCCAGGATAACCTTTAAAAGTTATTCTATAAGATTCATCATAATCAATGAAACCCTTTCCCCAGTTTGTTGCTACACAGTATTGATATGTATTTGCCATTTATTATTCTCCTTATTAATCTGTTAATACCTTAATTGTCGTTGAACTTCCACTCCATTCTTCTGTTGCAGCTGAAAGTGGTGGTGCTTCTCCACCAAAAGCTATTCCCGCTGTAACAGTACCACCTCCACCTGCTGCTCTTCTAGACGTAGATAAGTCTGCTACCTCCGACCAACTAGCTCCATTCCAATCTTCTGTTTTAGCTTCAGTATCTCCTGTATTTCCTCCAAAAACTATTGCAGATAAATATGATTCATCTGTCATGCCTAACTGATTTCTACCAGTATTTAAATCTCCTGATTCTGTCCAACTAGAACCATTCCATATTTCTGTTAATGCACTATATGTCGGTGATGTTCCTCCTACAGCTAATGCAGCTGTTGTAGTACCAGTTCCCGCAAGATTACTTCTTGCTGTATTTAAATTAGCGATTTCTGTCCAAGAAGTACCATCCCAAGTTTCAACATTTGCTGTAAGTGGAGGTACAGATCCTCCCATTGCTATTGCTGCTGTATTTGTTCCTGCTCCTGCTACCCCTTGTTTAGTATCATTTAAATTAGCTATTTCAGTCCAAGAACTTCCATTCCAAGTTTCATTTTCATTTTTTGGAGAACCATCATGGCCTCCAAATGCTAAAGCTGCTGTATAAGTTCCTGCACTTCCTAAATTACCTCTAGCACCATTTAGATCAGCTACTTCTGTCCAGCTTGAACCATTATAAGATTCTGTTTCTGATTGTGGATCATTTGTTGGTGAACCACCTTTTCCTCCGAATGCTAATGCAGCTGTTTGTAATCCTGTTCCACCAATTAATTGTCTAGCAGTATTTAAACTTCCGCCAGTAGACCATGCCCCAATATCTACACCTGCACCTGTCCATTCTTCTGTTGCTACTGATACTGAAGGAAAAGGTGCGCCTGCCGTTGCTAGTGCAGACGTTGCTGTTCCATTTCCTGCTATTTGTTGTCTTGCAGTGCTTAAATCAGTTGTTTCAGTCCAGCTTGTTCCATTCCATGATTCTGTGTTTGCAAGCACACTACCTGGAGGAGGTTCTCCTCCAAAACATAATGCATCAGTGTTACTTGATCCAGCCTCTCCTGGTTCTTGTCGTGCTGTATTCATATCAGCAACTTCAGTCCAACTAGTTCCATTCCATGATTCTGTTATTGTTGTATATGGTGGTGATGTGCCAGGACTTAAACGTCCTGTATAGATGATAGCTGATGTTTGAGTTCCATTAGATCCTACACGACTTCTTGCAGAGTTTATATCACCAACCTCAGTCCAACTAGATCCATCATAAAGTTCTGTTACTGCCACAACTGCGTTAGTTGCATTTGTATCTCCACCAGCAGCTAAAGCTGAAGTATTACTAACCCCTGCATTTCCCATGTATGCTCTTGTTGTGTTTAAATCACCAACCTCAGTCCAACCACTACCATTCCATGATTCTGTAAGTGCTCTCATTACTACAGGAGGATTTGATAATCCTCCAAATGCTAAAGCAGAAGTTTGAACTCCTGCACCTGCAATATTCTGTCTGTGTTGATTTAAATCAGCAACTTCAGTCCAAGTACCACCATTATAACTTTCTACAAAATCTACAGAACCTGAAGCATTACCCCCACCAAACATTAAAGATGAGTCTTTACTAGCTCCAGCTGCAGCGCCATTAGTTCTTTGATTATTTAAATTTCCACCAGTCCTCCAAGCGCCAGCTGTAGTTACATTAGGAAACTGATATTTAAAATCTCTATTGGTGCTATCATAAAATAATTCTCCTGTTTTAGCACCTGCTAGATTGCCAGCACTATTACGAATAGTAGTGCCGTGTATATCTTTATATTCAGCCATTATTTACTCTTCAATAACCAACCTTGAGTTGAATCTGTAAATACTAAAGTATTTGCTGCTCTTTCTACAGCAACTGTCAAATCCTCTTCTGCTCCATGTATTTTAGAACTATTTCTAGCTATAGTTAAATTATTACTATCAAATGTTCCTGCGTAATCTACAAATGTAACTTCATCACCAATACTAGGTGAAGCAGGTAATGTTAAAGTTAAAGCACCACTTGTTGTATTCATAAATACACCTTGACCAGCTGTAGCTGTGTAATTACTAGTTTTAACTGATTGCCACTGTGTACCACCACCAATATAAGTTTTAATTCTAGAAGCTGCAACTTTTCTATTAGTTCCTCCAGCTCCATCATCTACTATAAATAAATCTGCGTCTACTAGATCAGCACCAATATCTGTTGCCCCATCTATATCTAAATCTGCAACTGCAATACTTCCATCTGGAAATACAGGTGCTTGTGAAAATGTAACAACACCATCCGATGCAATGGTTATAGAATCTGCATCTGAAGCAGAACCTATTGTACCACCATCTTTAATTAAAATATCATCTTTAAATGTTACTATACCTGCAGAAGAAATTGTTAAAGCATCTGCAGTTGATGCAACACCAATTGTTCCACCATCTTTAATTAGAATATCATCTTTAAATGTTACAATACCACCTGAAGATATAATCATAGCATCTGCTGCTGAAGCAGAACCTATCTGACCATCATCAGCAATTTTAATATCATGATTAAATACAGCCGTACCTGCATCTGACATATCTAATGTTAATGCAGTTATATCTGAACTACTATCTGTTCCTTTAAATATAATATCTGAATCACCAGCTTGTGCATCAATAGTAATATTACCAGATGTAGTAGTTAAATTAACTGCTGCATCACCTGCTGTTAAATCATCGGCTGCTGAAGATACACCACTTGTAAAATATGTTTTAAATGTAGCAGCACTAGTAACTTTCATAGTGCCACCATCATTATGAATTATACCATCACCATCTGCGATTGCATCAGTTCCTATTGTAGAACCACCATCAATTAAATTTAATTCAGTTGTAGTTGCTGTTACACCATCTAATAAATTTAGTTCTGTAGCTGTTGAAGTTACTGCTACATCTTCATTAATTTTAGGAGATGTTAAAGTTTTATTTGTTAGTGTTGCAGTTGAAGTTGTTGATACTAATCTAGCATTACCACCAGTACTAGGAAGAGTTAAAACATTGTTAGCACTTTCTGAGTGTGGTGCAGCTACTATTTGTTGGCCATGAGAATTATTTTCACAATTAAGTTGAAGAGTACCTTGATTAGTATTACCTTTAATGGTTACATGACCTGTACCATTTGGTGCTAATTCTATATCAGCATTTGATGTAGTAACAATATCTTGACCATTCATATCAAGATCACCACCTAACTGAGGTGTGCTATCATCTGCAACATTTGATATTGCAGAAGATGTAGCAAGTCCTGAAACTATTGCTGATCTTGCAATTTTTTTAAGTCCACCACCTGAAGTATCTACTGCTAAAAATACATCATCATCAGCAACTGTAGATATTTCTGTTAACGAACCTACTGCTACTGAATTAAAGTTTGTACCATCTGCAATTAATAAATTACCTGCAGTATTAGTGCCCATAGTAATATCATCACCAGATACCGTAAGATCTCCAGCAATTGTAACATCTGCACCACTAAATGTTAATGCAGTTGTTGTTCCTGATTTAATAATTAAATTTCCAGATGTGTTTGTTGCACTACCAAAAGTTGTACCACCATCTTTAAAAAATACATCACCACCATCAGCATCTAATATAATATCAGCACCACCATCAATAGTAAAATCACCACTATCAGATATTGTACTTCCGTTTATTGTAATATCATCAACTGTTAAAGTTGTAAGTGTGCCAACAGATGTAACATTTGGCATTGCTGTAATTTCATCATCAAAGTATGCAGCTAAGTCTGTAACTGCAACTTGTTTCATTGTACCACCATCATTTAATACAACTCTATCTGCATCAGCTACTGTTGTTGACGTTGCAGATGTATCACCATCAATTATATTTAATTCTGCTGCAGTTGAAGTAATAGCTGTTCCATTATAATTAATAGCATCAACATATGCTGTACCATCTACATATAAGTCTTTAAACTCAAGAGAGGAAGTTCCTAAGTCTATATCATTATCTGTAACAGGTACAATAGCACCATCTTGTATTTTAACTTGTTCTACTGCTGCTGATGATACCTCAACATAAAATTCTAAATGGTTATTAGAAGTATCAACTAATATTTTATTATTACTATCAGCATCTCTAAGAGTGCTAATAGGTCCACCTTCACCCGCAGTACCATCA
>LULO01000514.1_pt1 | contig 18815 bp, 19 predicted proteins | sample 728121 | NCBI WGS metagenome assembly LULO01 (sample SAMN03860287, study PRJNA289734) | marine metagenome | biome: seawater column; feature: ocean; material: water; isolation source: Red Sea water column Station 149 - depth 50m | place: Saudi Arabia: Red Sea | collected 2011-10-15 | depth 50 m | reverse complement strand
GTTCGGTACCGACTGGATGCTTGCGAGCCTTGCGGCGCGCCCCGATCAGGGCGGCGGCGTGATGTTCAAGGCGCCCAAGGTGGGGCAGGACCGCCGGGTGGACCTACCGACCATTGGCCCCGATACCGTCGCTTCCTGCGTCGCCGCGCGGCTGGACGGGATCGTGATCGAGGCGGGTGGCGTCATGGTGCTGGACCGTGAGGCCGTGATTTCCGCTTGCGACGCGGCGGGCCTCTTCCTCTGGGTGCGGGAGCCGGCCTGATGCGGGTCTTCCTGATCGCCGGCGAACCCTCTGGCGACCGGCTGGGCGGCGCTCTCATGGAAGGGCTCAAGCAACTCGCGCCGGGGATCAGCTTTGAAGGGGTCGGCGGGCCGCTGATGCAGGCTCAGGGCATGACCAGCCTGTTCCCGATGGAGGAACTGAGCGTCATGGGGCTGGCCGAGGTGCTGCCCAAGTACCGCCATCTGAAACTGCGCATCGCCGAGACGGCACGCGCCGCGCTGGGCACCCATTATGCAACGATCGAGATGCTGCACCTGATCGGCGCCACCGACCAGCAGATCGCCCGCCTGTTCCAGCGCCGTATCACGATCGACACCGCCTATGGCGTCGCGCTCGGTACCGCGGTGGCCGCCGCCATCCTGTTGCTGATCGGCTGGCAATGGTCGGGCGTGACATCGGGGCTTGCCGCGACCGCGTCGCTCGGGCCGATGGGCTGGGCGCTCTTGCTGGCGCTGCCGCTATTGGCTATCGCGCTCGCGGCACTGACGGCGCGGCAGACCCTGCTCGCCGCGCTCAAGAAGATTTTATGATCAAACGGCTGATCTCTCTCCTGTTCCTGGCCTGGGTGCTGGGCTTCGCGTGGTTCGCGCTGCTCTTGCCGCTGCCCGCGGGCGACCAGACGACCGACGCGATCGTCGTGCTGACCGGCGGCCCCGGCCGGATCGACCGCGGGCTGGAACTGCTCGAGGCGGGGCGCGCCAAGCGGCTGCTGATCAGCGGCGTCGCGCGCGAAGTGAAGCCGAAGGAACTCGCCGCCGAATATAAACGGCCGCAAAAGCTGTTCGATTGCTGCGTCGCGCTGGGCTTTGAAGCCGAAGATACGCGCTCGAACGCGACCGAGGTCGCAAGCTGGGTTGCGCGGCGCAACTACAAGAGCATCCGGCTCGTCACGACCGACTGGCACATGCGCCGCGCCGAATATGAACTCGGCCGCGCGATGGACAAGAAGGTGACGATTCTTCCCGACGCGGTGCGCAGCCAGCCCAGCTTTTCGACGCTGTTCCGCGAATATCACAAATATCTGGCCGGTCTGGCGGGCGGCCTGCTCGGACTGTGAGCTATGCCATCGCCCTCGTGCGTTCGATCCTGTTCTGGATCGCCTTCGTCCTGATGAGCAGCATCTGCTCGATCGGCGCGGTCGTGACGCTGCCGATCTCGCACCATGCGACGCGCGGGTTCGTGCGCGCCTGGGCGAAGTTCCACCGGCTGATCTGCCGCTTCATCCTGGGGCACCGGGTGATCGTCGAGGGCGCGATGCCCGACATCCCCGTCCTCTATGTCTTCAAGCATGAGGGGGCGTTCGAGACGATCGAACAGCCGATGCTGTTCAAATGGCCGGCGGTCTTCGCCAAGGAACAATTACGCTCGTGCTGTTCGCTGAAGGGACGCGCGTGCCGCACGGCAAGGCACCGCCGCTCCGGTCGGGCTTCGCGGGCATTTATCGCATGCTGGGCGTCCCCGTGATCCCCGTCGCGGTCAACAGCGGCATCGCCTATCCACCGCACCGCTGGGTCAAATGGCCGGGTACCATCACCTATCGCATCGGCGAAACCATCCCCGCCGGCCTGCCGCGCGAGGAAGCCGAAGAGCGCGTCTGGCGCGCGATCAACGCGCTCAACCCGCCCGAAGCCCTGCTGGAAAAGCCAGCCGAGTAATAGGAATAACAGTCGTCGCCCCCGCCTTCGCGGGGACGGGGGCAGTGGTCAGTGTTTGCGCCCGAAATCGGGGGCCGCATCGTCCTGACCCTGCTCGATGATCGAACGGCGAATCGCCCGCGTCCGCGTGAACCAGTCTTCGAGCCGGTCACCGTCGCCGCGGCGGATCGCCTGCTGGAGCGCCGTCAGATCCTCGTTGAAGCGCTGCAGCGTCGCGAGCACCGCGTCGCGGTTCGCAAGGAACACGTCGCGCCACATCACCGGGTCACTCGCCGCGATGCGCGTGAAATCGCGAAAACCGCCCGCCGAATATTTGATGACCTCGCTCTCGGTCACTTCCTCCAGCTCGCTGGCGGTGCCGACGATCGTATAGGCGATCAGGTGCGGCAGATGGCTTGTCACCGCCAGCACCATGTCGTGATGCGCCGCGTCCATCGTCTCGACCTTCGCGCCGAGCGCCTGCCACAGTCCCGTCACCGCGGCGACCGCATCGGCGGGCGCGTCCGGCGCCGGGGTGACAATGCACCAGCGCCCGTCGAACAGCGTAGCAAAGCCTGCGGCCGGGCCGCTGTTCTCGGTCCCCGCGACGGGATGGGCGGGCACGACGACATGGCCGGGCAATGCGGCGCGCAGCGCGGCGCCCACCCCTGCCTTCGACGATCCGACGTCCGAAATGATCGCATGCGCGGACAGGCCCGGCGCGACCGCCGCGGCGGCATCGGCCATGCGCCCCACCGGCACCGCCAGAATCACCAGATCGGCGCCCTCTACCGCCTCCGCCGCATCGTCGCTCACCGCGTCGCAAAAGCCGAGCGCCTGCGCTTCGGCGCGGACATCGGGATCGGCATCATGGCCGGTCACCGCCACATCGGGCAGCTTCGCCTTGATTGCGCGCGCCACCGACGAGCCGATCAGGCCCAGCCCGACGATCGCAACCCGCCCGATCGCGTGCGCCATGCCGGTCAGCCCGCGGCGAGCGCGGCGCGGATCGCCGCAGCAAGCCCGCGCGTCTCGTCTTCGGTGCCGATCGTCATGCGCAGCGCCTGCGGGATGCCCTGTCCGGGCAGCCAGCGGACGATATAGCCCGCCTCCATCAGCCGGTTGTAGACCGTCTCGGCACTGATCGCGCCTTCGAACAGCACGAGCAGACCGCCGCCGCCTGTCCGGCGCGCGTGACGTTGAAGGGCAGGCGGATACGGTGCAGCGCCGAAATCACTTCGGCGCTCGCATAGCCCCAGCCGATCCGCTCGGCCGCCAGCCCGTGGATCTTCGAAAAGGTGCGCGTGACGAACACATTGGGCGCATTTTTCGCCAGTTCGAGGCCGCCATCATCCTGATCGGCCTCCAGATATTCGGCATAAGCCTGATCGATCACGAACAGCACGTCGCCGGGCAGGCCGGCGTGGATACGCGCGACCTCTTCCTTCGTCGCGAGCGTCCCGGTCGGATTGTTCGGATTGGCGAGATAGACGACGCGGGTCTTGTCGGTCACCGCGGCGAGCAGCGCATCGACATCGGTCGCATAGTCGCGATCGTCGGCTTCGACCGGCACCGCGCCAACCCGCCGGGCCGCGATCTCGTATACCGAGAACCCGTAGCGGACATACAGGATTTCGTCGCCTTCGCCGGCATAGACGCCCGCCGCGAGGTGAAGCAGTTCGTCCGACCCGTTGCCGCAGATGACGCGCGCCGGATCGAGCCCGAACTTCGCCGCGATCGCCGCGCGCAGCACGTTGGCGCCCGGATCGGGATAGCGCGAGAGCGCGTCGGCGGCGGCCTGCGACGCCCGAAAGGCTTCGCGCGCCTTGTCCCCGGTGCCGAGCGGATTTTCATTCGCCGAAAGCTTGATCAGCGGCCGGCCGTCGGCGCCCGCCGACTTGCCGGGCACATAGGGGGCGATGCCGCTGATCCACGGCTTGGGGGCGAGGGTTTTGCTGTCACCGGTCATGCGGCGCCGTTTAACGGCTGTGCGCGCCGAGTCCAGTACGTTGACAGCCTTCGCGCACCGGCCTAGCGCCCCGGAAAGCATGGCGAGCCTCCTCCACCAGATCCGGCACCAGAGCGTGACGATCGACCGGCCCCTGCCGCTCGACAGCGGCCAGGCGTTGCCGTCGGTAACGATCGCCTATCAAAGCTATGGCACGCTCAACGCCGACCGGTCGAACGCGGTGCTCGTCTGCCACGCACTGACCGGCGACCAATATGTCGCGAGCGATCACCCGGCGACAGGCAAGCCGGGCTGGTGGGCGCGCATGGTCGGCCCCGGCAAGCCCATCGACACCGACCGCTATTTCGTCCTTTGCGCCAACGTCCTCGGCAGCTGCATGGGGACGAGCGGGCCGGCGACCCCCGATGCGGCGACCGGCGCACCGCTCGGCATGGCCTTTCCCGTCATCACCATCGCCGACATGGTACGCGCGCAGGCGATGCTGCTCGACCATCTGGGGATTGCGCGGCTTCATGCCGTCATCGGCGGATCGATGGGCGGGATGCAGACGCTCGGCTGGGCCTCGGCCTATCCCGAGCGGCTGGCGTCTGCGGTGGTGATCGCAAGCGCCGCGCGCCATTCGGCGCAGAATATCGCTTTTCACGAGGTGGGGCGGCAGGCGATCATGGCCGATCCCGACTGGCAAGAGGGCCAATATTACGGCAGCGACCGCGCGCCGACCAAAGGGCTGTCGGTCGCGCGCATGGCGGCGCACATCACCTATTTGTCCGAAGCCGGGCTGACCGAAAAATTCGGCCGCCGGCTGCAGGCGCGCGATGCCAAGAGCTTCGGCTTCGACGCCGATTTCCAGGTCGAATCCTATCTGCGCCATCAGGGGCTGGCCTTTACCGACCGCTTTGACGCCAACGCCTATCTCTACATCACGCGCGCGATGGACTATTTCGACCTCGCCGAACCGTACGATGGGCGGCTCGCCGGCGCATTCGCCAAAGCGAGCGACGTGCGCTTCACGCTCGTCAGCTTCGATACCGACTGGCTCTATCCGACCAGCGAATCGCGCCGCGTCGTCCAGGCGCTGCAAAGCGTCGGCGCGGCGGCAAGCTTCGTCGAACTGTCGGCACCGTTCGGCCACGACAGCTTCCTGCTCGACGTCCCGGCGCTCGACCGCCTCGTCGCCGGTGCGCTGCGGAACGGCGGCTGAGCATGGCGCTGCGTCCCGACCTTGCGATCATCGCCGGCGCGGTGCCGGCGGCCACCCGCGTCCTTGACGTCGGCTGCGGCGACGGCGACCTGATCGCGGCGCTCCGCAATAAGGGCGTCGATGCGCGCGGACTCGAAATCGATGCGGCCAACGTCACCGCGGCGATCGCGCGCGGCCAATCGGTGGTGCAGGGCGACGCAAACCACGACCTTGCCGACTATCCCGACGATGCGTTCGATTATGCGATCCTGTCGCAGACGCTGCAAACGACCGAGCGCCCCGACCGCGTCATTGCCGAGCTGCTGCGCATCGCCCCGCGCGCCTTCGTCAGCTTTCCCAATTTCGCGCATTGGCGCGTGCGGCTCGCGCTCTTGTGGAGCGGGCGGATGCCAGTGACGCGCCTGCTGCCCGTCGCATGGTATGAAACGCCGAACATCCACCATGTCACCGTCGCCGATTTTCGCGACCTCGTGCGCGCGCGCGGGATCGGCGTCGAGGCGGCTTGGTATCTGTCGGGCGACAAGCCGTTGGCAACGCGAGTGCGGCGGCGAACATAGAGCTTTGAATTAGACCGAGAAGGAGTTGCCATTCGATAGGCACATCTCGCGCATGAGTGCCGACGTCTGCGCTAAAAATCCATAATGTGACGCTGATATCGACGGCATAGAGAACTATGAAGGCGGCCACGAAATTTGGTAACGTCACGGCCTGACGATATGTGACCGTCGCAGCGATCAACCACAAAGCGCCAAAGACAATCGCGCTGATTTGGCCGGGCACTGACACCCCATACAAGAAAGGGACCCAATGCCATTGTAAGCTCAAAGCATAGAGCATGACAGCAGGAAATTTGTTTCGGGCCATGCGGTTCTTACTAGTGGCTCAGGGTTTACAGAAGATGTCCGCTTCCCACCCCAAAACCGCCGCTCTGCCTTGCGAGGATGCGGCGCCCCGACCAGGAAACAGCCTCCCTCACCCTCGCGTCTTCAGCCCGTTCGCCAGCATGTCGTTGGCGATCCGGGCGACGTCGGCGATGTCGGCGCTTTCGTCCCACAGGCCATAGCGCATGCCCAGAAAGACGTTCATGCCGGCGATGGCCCAGGCATGGACCTCGCCCGCATCGGCGCGGATTTCGCCCCGCGCCGCGCCATTTTCCAGCCGCTGACGCATGCGTTCGACCGTGGTTTCATAGTGGCGGCGATAGCTGTCGTAATCGACGAATTCGGCCTCGTCGATGATGCGATAGATTTCCTTGTGCTCGCGCACGAAGCGCAGAAAGGATTCAAGGCCGACGCGTTCGGCGGCGATTTCGTCGGGCGCCGCCTGCACCAGCGGGGTGACATGGTCGCGGAGTTGCTCGCTCATATAGCGGACGAGCGCCTGGAAGATTTCCTCTTTCGAATCGAAATAGGTGTAGAAGCTGCCCAGCGCGGTTCCGGCGCGGCGCGTGATGCCGCTGATCGACGCGTCGTGAAACCCGCGCTCGCCGAATTCGATCGCCGCGGCGTCGAGCAGCTTGCGCAGCGTGCGCCGCCCGCGTTCGGTGCGCGGCGCCTTGTCGGGATTGCCCGGCGCCGCCGTATCGACGGGGCCTGCGCCCCCTTCGCCCGGTGGTGCCGATGATCGCGGCTGATCCATCTTGTGCCTTCCCTCTCCGCCCCGAAAGTCCGGCGGCCCCCTTGCGTGGCCTTTTTGCATCACCGGAGGGCAAAATATAGCCTTCACAACTTCCAAGTTGAAACTTGGTTCAGGTTTCATTATTGGGTGCGGCGCGGCTTGGCAAGGACCGGCCCAAAAAAACGCAAAGGGTGACGAGGGGTCACCCGTCACATGGGAGACACATCATGCGTTCCTTCGCTCGCCCGCTGCGTCGTGCCGTTCTGGCCTCGACCGCGCTCTCGATGATCGCTTTCACCCCTGCTGCCTTCGCTCAGGACGAAGGCGCCAACTCCGCCGACGACAGTGCGGAGATCATCGTCACCGCCCGCCGGCGCGACGAACGGCTGATCGACGTTCCCGTCGCCGTCACCGCCATTTCAGGCGAAGCACTTGAAACGCGCGGCGCGATCGACATCACCGATGTCGCGAACATGACGCCGAACACCACGCTCGAAAATTCGCGCGGGACCAATTCGACGCTCACCGCCTTCATCCGCGGCGTCGGCCAGCAGGATCCGGTCCCCGGCTTCGAAGCGGGCATCGGCATCTACCTTGACGACGTCTATCTCAACCGCCCGCAGGCAGCGGTGCTCGACATCTACGACGTCGAGCGGATCGAGGTGCTGCGGGGCCCGCAGGGCACGCTCTATGGCCGCAACACCATCGGCGGTGCGGTCAAATATGTGACGCGCGCGCTCAACCCCGATTCGCCCGAACTGCGCATCCGCGGCACCTATGGCAGCTATAATCAGGCCGATCTGGTCGTCACCGCCAGTGTGCCGATCAACGACATGCTCCGCGTCGGCGGGTCGGTCGCGCGCCTGTCGCGCGGCGGCTTCGGCGACAATCTCAACATCCCCGGCCTCGAAAACTACAACAAGGATGTGTGGGCCGGCCGCGGCACGCTGGAATTCGGCGGCAATGGTGCGCCGGTGCTTATCCGCATCTCGGGCGACTATACCCACGACAAATCATCGCCGCGCAACGGCCACCGCCTGATCCCGGGCCTCTTCTCGGGCGCGCCGGTGCTCGACAATGTCTATGACACCCGCGCCGGGCTCAACGATCCGAAGCAGGACGTCCGGGCCTATGGCCTGGCGATGAATGTCACGGCAAATCTCACCGATACGCTGACGCTGCGTTCGATCAGCGCGTGGCGCAAGGACCGCAGCTTCACCCCGATCGACTTCGACTCGCTGCCGTCGGTCGACGTCGACGTGCCCGCGGTCTACCGCAACGAGCAAATCAGCCAGGAATTCCAGCTGCTTTATGAAGGCGACAAGCTGAAGGGCCTCCTCGGCTTCTATTATCTCGATGCGCAGGCCGCGACGTCGTTCGACGTGTTGCTCGGCCTGACGGGCGCCGCGCTGCCGCCGGCGTTCGGCGGGCCGCTGCCCGGCCTCAACGGCTATACGGCGGGCGACGTGCGGACCAAGACCTGGTCGGTGTTCGGCGATTTCACCTATGATTTCACCGATCAGCTCAGCCTGTCGGTCGGCGGTCGCTACACGAGCGACAATCGCAACGCCTTTGTCTACAAGGCGAACCGCATCACCGGCCTGTCGCCGGAGTTCGGCGGCACGCTGACCCCGATCGCCATCGCGGTGGCGACCAATTTCCGCGGCGAGCGCACCTTCAAGGAATTCACCCCGCGCGCCTCGCTGAGCTTCAAGCCCAATGCGGACAATATGGTCTATGCCTCCTATTCGAAGGGCTTCAAGGGCGGTGGTTTCGATCCGCGCGGTTCGGGCACCTCGGCGCCGATCAGCAACCCGTCGGCGGGCCGCACCTATGACGATATCTACAACTTCCTCGCCTTCGACCCCGAAAAGGTCGACAGCTATCTATAAAGATGTGCAGATTCCGGGGTCGGTCGGCTGCCTCGTCGGCGGGGTGCAGAGCTTCTGCGGCATCACCACCAACGCCGCCAAGGCGCGCCTCCAGGGGGTCGAGGCCGAAACCAATGCAGTGCTTGCGCGCGATTTTGCCGGCGCCGGTTCGGCCATCCGCTTCAACGGATCGCTCGGCTATATCGACGCCAAGTACAAGCGCTTCATCGGCCCCACCGGGACCGACGTCTCGAATATCCGGACCTTCCAGAACACGCCGAAATGGACGGTGTCGGGCACGCTCGCCGCGGGCGTTCCGGCGATGGGCGGCAATATCGACGTGTCGACGACGCTGTCCTACCGCAGCCTGACGCACCAGTTCGAAGTGCCGATCCCCGCGCTCGACCAGCCGGGCTACACGCTGTGGGATGCCAGCCTCGTCTGGACCGCCGACAGCGGCAATTATTCGATCGGCCTCCATGGCAAGAATCTGACCGACAAGCGCTACATCACGTCGGGCTACAATTATCAGAATGCGGCGGGCGCCTCGACGCTCGGCCTCGAAGGCATTTTGACCGCCTTCTACGGCAATCCGCGCCAGGTCTTCGTCACCGGCACGGTCAAATTCTGACCTACCGGCGAACAGCCAAAACAAACGGAAAGGGGCGCCCGCTGCGGCGCCCCTTTTCTTTTGGTCGCCGCACCGAGGCTCGGCGGTTCAGGGCAGCGGCGGCGCGCCGGTGGCGGCAACCATGCGCTCACCATCGATCACGATCGGGCTCGCCACGCCGTCGATAAAGGCGCCGTCGGGCCGAATGCGCATGCCGCGCGCCATGACCTGCGGATCGGCGAACACCGCCGCCAGATCGTTGATCGGTCCCGCCGGGACGCCCTCGGCTTCGAGCGCGAGCGACAGCGGCTGCGCGTCCCACGTCGCGATCCTTGCGGCGAGCAGCGGAATGAGCGCGGCGCGATTGGCGAGCCGCGCCGCATTGGTCACGAAGCGCGGGTCTTCGGCCCATTCGGGTGCGCCGAGGATCGCGCACAGCTTGCGATACTGGCTGTCATTGCCCACCGCGACGACGAGCTGGCCGTCGGCGGTCGCGAACAGCTGATAGGGCACGACATTGACATGCGCATTGCCCATCCGCTTGGGCGCGACGCCGCTCGCCAGATAATTGGCGGCCTGATTGGCGAGCACCGCGATCTGGCTGTCGAGCAGCGCCATATCGACATGCGCGCCAGCCCCCGTGGCGTCACGACGCCGCAGCGCCGCCAATATGCCGACGGTCGCATACATGCCGGTGAAGATGTCGGCATAGGCGATCCCCGCCTTTTGCGGCGGCCCGTCGGGTTCACCGGTCAGCGACATGAAGCCGCTCATCGCCTGGACGATGAAATCGTAACCGGCGCGGTGCGCATAGGGGCCGGTCTGGCCGAAGCCGGTGATCGAACAGACGATCAGACGCGGGAAATCGGCGCGCAGCGTCGCAGGGTCGAGCGCATATTTGACGAGTCCGCCGACCTTGTAATTTTCGATGACGACATCGGCTTCGGCGATCAGCGCGCGCACCGCCGCCTGCCCCTCGGCGGTCGCGATGTCGATGGCGACGCTGCGCTTGCCGCGATTGCAGCTGTGATAATAAGCGGCGCCCAGATTTTCGCCCGCCGCGCCGGTGACGAAGGGCGGCCCCCATTGGCGCGTATCGTCGCCCGCACCGGGACGCTCGACCTTCACCACCTCGGCGCCGAGGTCGGCGAGCAGTTGCCCGCTCCACGGCCCCGCGAGCACGCGCGCCAGTTCGACGACGCGCAGGCCCGCGAGGGGTTTGGCCATCGGCGCCGGCGACGATGCCTCAGGCAAAGGCGCTGATGCCGGTGATCGCGCGGCCGAGGATCAGCGCGTGGACGTCGTGCGTGCCTTCATAGGTGTTGACGGTTTCCAGATTCACCGCGTGGCGGATCACATGATAATCGGCCGAGATGCCGTTGCCACCGTGCATGTCGCGCGCCACCCGTGCGATATCGAGCGCCTTGCCGCAATTGTTGCGCTTGAGGAAGCTGATCATGTCGGGCGCCAGATGCCCTTCGTCGATCAGCCGGCCGACGCGCAGCGCCGCCTGGGTGCCGAGCGCGATCTCGGTGAGCATGTTGGCCAACTTCAGCTGGACGATCTGGTTCGCCGCCAGCGGGCGCCCGAACTGCTTGCGGTCGAGCGTATAATTGCGCGCCGCCTCATAGCAGAATTCGGCCGCGCCCATCGCGCCCCAACCGATGCCGTAGCGCGCGCGGTTGAGGCAGCCGAACGGCCCCTTCAGCCCCGAGACATGCGGCAGCAGCGCGTCTTCGCCGACCTCGACCCCGTCCATCACGATTTCGCCGGTGATCGACGCGCGCAAGCTGACCTTGCCCTCGATCTTCGGAGCCGACAGGCCCTTCATGCCCTTTTCGAGGATGAAGCCGCGGATCGCGCCATCGTGCGCATCGGACTTCGCCCACACGACGAAGACGTCGGCGATCGGCGAATTGGTGATCCACATCTTCGCGCCCTTGATCCGGTATCCGCCCGCGATCTTTTCGGCGCGCGTGCGCATCCCGGCGGGGTCGCTGCCGGCGTCGGGTTCGGTCAGGCCGAAGCAGCCGACGAGTTCCCCCGACGCGAGGCCGGGCAGGAAGCGCATCTTCTGCTCTTCGCTGCCATAGGCGTTGATCGGGTGCATTACGAGCGAGCTTTGCACCGAACAGGCCGAACGATAGCCCGAATCGACGCGCTCGACTTCGCGCGCGATCAGGCCGTAGCTCACATAATTGAGCCCCGCGCCGCCATATTTGGGATCGATCGTCGCGCCGAGCAGACCGAGCGCACCCATTTCCGACATGATGTCGCGGTCGAAGCGTTCGTCGAGAAAGGCCGAGGTGACGCGGGGCAACAGCTCGCCGGTCGCATAAGCGCGCGCCGCATCGCGGACCATCCGCTCCTCTTCCGAAAGCTGCGCGTCGAGCGCGAGAGGATCGAACGGGTCGAGCGCTTCGATGCGCTGCGGATCGGCGAGGGCCATGGGTCAGCTTTCTTCAAAAGCGCGGACCCGTCGATGCAGGCCCGCTCAGGAGGTCGGGTCGCCCGGCTTGCGGGCCATCGCGGCGGCCGGTCCGTCGCGCGGCTCCAATATCGCCGCGGTCTCGATCAGGTCAAGCGCGCGCCGCGCCTCATGATAGCGGCGCGCCGCGATCAGCCAGTCCTTCGCTTCGGCGGCGCCGGGCATCGCCTGCACCTCCTCGATCGCCTTGTCGACCTGCCCGCCCGCCAGATAGCGGCGCGCGCGGTCGAGCCGTTCGGATGCACGCAGCGACTGGGTGCCCGCCGGACGCACGACGAACAATTCGCTGACCTCGCGGCGCAGGCCGGTCCAGAAGCTGCCGCCGCCGTCGCTGCGGCCGACGAGTTCGGGCGCCAGCGCGTCGAGTTCGGCGCGCAACTGCTCCAGCGTCACCGGATCGCGCGACGTGTCGATGATCGTCTTGACCGCATTGGGCTGGTCGTCGCCGAAGCGCAGGCGCAGCTGCGCCTCGAGATAGCCGAGCGGCAGACCGCGATCGAGCGCACGGCGCACCGCGAAGGCGACGAGCAGCCCTTCGGCGCGCGAGGCATTGCCCGACGCGGACGCCGCTTCGAGATTGAGGCGCGACAGCCGCTGTTCCAGTTCGGCCACGCGCGCCGACAGCGCGTTCGCGCCATCGACCGGTGCGACGACCAGCGCCGGCTGCCCGCCTTGCCCGGCATCAGGCGCCGCTCCGGCGGGCGCCGCGGCCGGCGCCGTGCCGGTCGCGGGGACATCGGCGACCTTGGCGACCGGCGGCACATCCTTGCCGGTCAGCAGCCGGCTCATCGCCCAGCCGCCGCCGACGATCCCGACCACGAGCAGCGCGAGCGCCGCAATTATCAACGTCCGGAACGATAGCCCCCTGCTGCGGACGCCATCGTCCATACGCACGGGTTTGTCGTTTTCGATTGCCATATTATTCTTTCGCACGACCCTGTCTGGGGCTCTTGTGGCACAAAGCGCGGGCCTGTGCCACCATCGCCGCATCGTCGGGCCGGTCGGCAAGCGCGATCGCCTGCCAATCCCCCCCGGCCCTTGCTGCCACAGCGGGGCTTATCGCGACAAGCGTCAAATGCCCGCGTTGCCCTTCGGTCAGCGCCGCGATCCGGTCCGCACCGCGCCCCGAATGGGCGAGCAGCACCGCCGGCGCAGCGATCAGCGCCGCCCAGTCGGCGGGCGGCTCGACGGGATCGACCGCATAGCAGGGCAGCGGGGTCAACGCAGCATCGCGCGCCGCCAGCACGCTATGATCGCGGCCGCAAAGCCACAGGATATGGCGATAATTTCTGGACGTCATGCCATCAAGAAGCTGTTGGCCATCGCGCGTACCGACTTCCACGACGCGCAGGCCCGCCGCTTCCGCGGCTGCAGCGCTCGCGGCGCCCACGGCATGAACGGGCAGCGCGGCAAGCGCCTGCAAACCGGGACCGGCCAGCCGCACCGCCTGCGCGCTGGTGACGAGCAGTGCGTCAAACCCGGCGCGATCGGGCAGCGTCCAGTCGATCGCGCGCGCAGCGAACAGCGGCATGCTGCGCGCGTCGAGCCCCAGCGCCTGCGCCCGCGCCACCGTCGCCGCGCCGCCGGGGTCGGCGCGCGTCACGAGTAGCGGCAGCGATTCGGTCATGCCGCGAACAGGCGCCGCACCGATTCGGGCGCCTCGACCAGCAGACGCCGCGCCAGCGCTTCGGCTGCAGCCGGATCGGGCACCAGCGTCTCGCCGAGCGCATGGTCGGCGCCATCTTCGGAATAGATTTCGGCATCGAGGCGCAGCGTCCCGTCGGCCAGCCAGCGCGCATAGGCCGCGACCGGCGACCGGCAATCGCCGCCGAGCGCAGCCAGAAACGCGCGTTCGGCCGCAACCGCGCGGTGGGTGGGTTCGTGATCGACCCCGCGCAGCAGCGCGAGCGTTGCCGCATCGTCGGCGCGGCATTCGATACCGATCGCGCCCTGCGACGCGGCGGGCAAGAGTATCTCCGCCGGCTGCACCGTTCCGACCGCACGCATGCCAAGCCGTTCGAGCCCCGCCGCGGCGAGCAGGGTCGCATCGACCTCCCCCGCCGCCAGCTTGCCGAGCCGCGTCGCGACATTGCCGCGCAGCAGCGTCGTTTCGAGGTCAGGACGCAGGCGGCGGACCTGCGCGGCGCGGCGCGGGCTGCTCGTACCCAGCCGCGCGCCGTGCGGCAGGTCGGCGATCGCCTCAGCCGCGATCCCGTCGCGAACCACCAGCCGGTCGCGCGGGTCGGCGCGCTCGAGCATGGCGCCGAGCGCGAAGCGCGGATCACGCAGCGTCTCGACATCCTTCAGACTGTGCACGGCGATGTCGATCCGCCCACCGTCGAGCGCCGCGTCGAGCTCGCGCGTCCACAGCGCCTTACCGCCTACCTCGGCGAGCGCGCGGTCCTGGATCTTGTCGCCGGTGGCGGTCATCGGAACGATTTCGATCGCCTCGGGCGCGATGCCATAGGCGGCGATCAGCGCCGCGGCGGCCATATTGGCCTGCGCCATTGCCAGCGGCGAGGCGCGCGTACCGAGGCGGAGCGGGCGGTCGGGCGTGGGAAGCGGAATCGATGCCATGCGCGCCTGCTAGGGCTTCGGCGCGCGAAAGAAAAGGTGGCGCACGGTCTTGCAGGGACTCGATCGTCCGCCGCTTGCCCCCGCCCCCCTGGCACGGGTAAGGGGGCGCAACATTATGTCTCTCATCCTTGGCCTCGAATCGAGCTGCGACGAAACCGCGGCAGCGCTCGTCACCGACGACCGGCGCATCCTCGCGCATCGGGTCGCGGGACAGGAGGCCGAGCACCGGCCCTATGGCGGCGTCGTTCCCGAAATCGCGGCGCGCGCGCATGTCGACCGCCTCGCCCCGATCGTCGAAGGCGTGCTCGCCGATGCCGGGGTGACGCTCGCCGATGTCGATGCCATCGCCGCGACCGCCGGCCCCGGGCTGATCGGCGGCGTCATGGTCGGGCTGGTCACCGGCAAGGCGCTCGCCCATGCGGCGGGCAAGCCGCTGATCGCGATCAACCATCTCGAAGGCCATGCGCTCAGCCCGCGGCTCGCCGACCCCGACCTTCGCTTTCCCTATCTGCTACTGCTCGTCTCCGGCGGGCACTGCCAGCTTCTGCTCGTGCGCGGTGTCGACGATTATCGGCGGCTTGCCACCACGATCGACGACGCCGCGGGCGAGGCCTTCGACAAGACCGCAAAGCTGCTCGGGCTCGGCTATCCGGGCGGTCCGGCGGTCGAACGGCTTGCGGCGGACGGCGATCCGCATGCGGTGCCGCTCCCCCGCCCGCTGGTCGGTAGCGCCGAACCGCATTTCTCCTTCGCCGGTCTCAAGAGCGCGGTGGCGCGCGCGGTCGCATCGGGCGCGCACCGTCCCGCAGACGTAGCCGCGTCTTTCCAGCAAGCGGTCGTCGACTGCCTGATCGATCGCAGCCGCATCGCACTCGCCGCCTGCCCCGAAGCCACCGCCTTTGTCGTCGCGGGCGGCGTCGCTGCCAATGGTGCGATCCGCGCCGCGCTCACCGGCCTCGCCGCCGCGTTCGACAAGCTGTTTGTCGCGCCGCCGCTGTGGCTCTGCACCGACAATGGCGCGATGATCGCCTGGGCGGGCGTCGAGCGCTTCGCCGCGGGGCTCAGCGATCCGCTCGACACGGCGGCGCGGCCGCGCTGGCCGCTCGATCCCGCCGCCGAAGCCGTGCGCGGCGCCGGAGTAAAGGCATGACGCGCGACTGCATGACGTCATTTGAAAAGTTCGGCGTCGTCGGTGGCGGCGCCTGGGGCACGGCACTCGCCCAGCTTCTCGCCGCCGAGGGCGCACCGGTGCGCCTGTGGGCGCGCGAGGAAGACGTCGTGGCGGCGATCAACGCCGAGCATCGCAATCCACTGTTCCTGCCCGGTGCGGCGCTGTCGCCTTCGCTCACGGCAACGAGCGACCTTGGCGCGCTGTCGGGACTCGACGCGCTGCTCGTCGTCGTGCCGGTGCCCTATCTGCGCGCCGTGCTCGCGGCGCTGCCCGCAGGCGATGCGCCGCTGATCTTCTGCAGCAAGGGGATGGAGGCGGGCAGCTTCGACTTCCCGATCGACATCGCGCGCGAAATCTTTCCCGGCCGCGGCTTTGCCGTGTTGTCGGGGCCGACCTTCGCGCACGAGGTCGCGGCGGGGCTACCGACCGCAATCACGCTGGCGGCCGAGGACGCCGCGCTTGCCGAGGCGCTCGCCCGCGCGCTCGCCCGGCCGCATTTTCGTCCTTATGTATCGACCGACATGATCGGCGCCGAAATCGGCGGGGCGATCAAGAATATCCTCGCCATCGCCTGCGGCATCGTCGATGGCGCCGGGTTGGGGCTCAACGCGCGCGCCGCGCTGATCAGCCGCGGCTTTGCCGAGATGACGCGCTTCGGGCTCGCGCGCGGGGCGCAGGCCGAAACGCTCGCCGGGCTCGCCGGGCTGGGCGATCTCGTCCTGACCTGCACCTCGTCCAATTCGCGCAATTTCGCGCTCGGCCAGGGGCTGGGGCGCGGCGAAAGCGCTGCAACGCTGATGGCCGACCGCCGCACCGTTGCCGAAGGCGCATTCAGCGCCCCGGTGGTCGCCGCCGCCGCGCGCGCCGATGCGATCGACATGCCGATCACCGACGCGGTGGCGCGGCTCGTCGCGGGCGAAACGCGCGTCGCCGACGCCATTCAGGCCCTGCTCAGCCGCCCGCTGCGACCCGAAGGCCGATGATGCACCGCCGCCGATTGCCCGGATTGCCCGGATTGCCTAGCCCTTTTCCGCGCGCTAAACAGCGTGTAGGGGAGCAGCAGAAGGGGCGCCAGGCTTGAGCCAGACGGACAGCGCAGCCGCGCCCCCTTCCGCATCCACCGTGGCCGATCCGGTCGGGCAGGATGCTGACACCGCCGCGCTCGCCAAGGGCGGCCGCACCAATTTCTTCGGCTTCATCCTGCGCCTCGTCGCGCGCCTGCCCTTTCTCTATTTCGCCGGGCGCTGGTATGGCCCCGAAGCGGTCGGCCGCTTCGCCTTTGCCGTGCTCGTGATCGAGCTGATCGCGCAGCTTGCGACGCTCGGGCTCAAGCGCGGCCTCGCCGAACAGCTCAGCAAGCCGGGCGCCGATCATCGTCATATCGTGTGGGACGGCATGTTCGTCGCCTTCCTCGCCTCGGCGTTCGGCTCGGCGATTCTCTTCGCCTTTCCGCAGCTCATGTTCCCCTCGGGCGATATCGACGGCTGGGATCGCTGGGTGGCGATCACCGTCTTCGCGATCGCCGGGGCCGACATCGCACTCGCCGCCTGCGCCTATCGCTACGACATCGGCGCTACGGTCCGCGCGCGTTCGATCGTCGAACCCTGGGCGATCAGCGCCGCCGCGTTCGGCTTCGCCTTCTATTCGCTGCGCGACGGGTTGATCCTTTCCTACGCCGCCGCGATGATCGCGACCTTCTTCACCGCGCTCATTCCGATGATTCGCCACTATGGCGGCCCCGGCGTCTGGCGCCCGCATCCCGCGCAGCTCATCTCGCTCGCCCGCCGCAACGCGCCGCTCGCCGCTGCCGATGCGATCGAATGGGGAACCCGCCGGCTCGACCTGTTCATCCTCGGCCAGTTCACCTCGCCCGCGATCTACGGCATCTATTACATGGCGCAGCAGGTTGCCTCGCTGCCGCAGAAGCTCAAGACCAGCTTCGAGCCGATCCTCGGCCCCGTCATCACCCGCAATCTGGCGGAGAACCGCCTCGCCGCGGTCGCCGCGCAGGTCAGCCAGGTCGGCTTCTGGATCATCGCGGCGCAAGCAGGAATCGCGCTTGCGCTCGGCATTCCGGGCGAAGCGGTGATGGGCCTCGTCGGCCCGCAGTTCGTCGAGGGCAATGTCGCACTCGCCTTCCTGCTCGCGGCGGAGGTCGTGGCGGCGACGGCGGTGGTGAGCGAAGCCGCGCTCGTCTATGTCGCGCGCCACCGCAATCTGCTGATCAGCATCGCGACGCTCGCACTGCAGGCGGTGCTCAGCGTCGCGCTGATTCTCACCGCCAAGTCGATGGGGCTACCGCCGATCGCCTATGCCGGCGCCGTCGCGCTCGCGCTGATGCTCGCGCTCGGTTTCGCGTCGGTGGTGAAGGCGCGGCTGCTCGCGCGTATTCTCGGGGCGCCCGTCAACAGCCTGCGCTGGGCGCTCGTCTGGGCCACCGCCGGGGCGACGGTTCTCGGCTGGGGCGCGACGCAGATGCCCGAATGGGCCGAGCTGCTGATCGGCGTCCCCTTCATCCTCGGCATCTATGCGTGGCTGATCTGGACGCGCGGCTTCGGTCCGGCCGACCGGGCGCTGTTCCGCAAGCAGCCTGACGCGGCCGCCCCCGCAAGCTGAACCGCCGCATCAGCCGAGGCGCGCGGCGACCTCCGCTTTCAGATCGCTTTGCGCGCGCGGGCCGACCTGCGCGATGATTTCGCGCGCGCACACCGCACCCATCGTCAGGCAATCGGCGAGCGAACGGCCCTCGGCCTGACCCGCAAGGAAACCCGCCGCAAACAGGTCACCGGCGCCCGTCGTGTCGACGACCGTATCGATCGGCTCAGCGCCGACCGCGACGCGCTCGCCGTTCGCAACCGCGATCGCGCCCTTTTCGCTGCGCGTCACGACGAGCAGCGGTACGCGCGGTGCGATCGCCGCAACCGCGGCTTCGAAGTCCTGCGTTCCGGCGAGCGCGCAGATCTCGACCTCGTTGGCGAACAATATGTCGAACAATCCTTCGCCGATCAGCGCGCGGAAATCATCGCCATGGCGGTCGATGATGAAGGCGTCGGACAGGGTGAAGGCAACCTTTCGTCCGGCCCCGCGCGCGACGTCGATCGCGCGGCGCATCGCGGCGCGCGACAGCGGCGGATCCCACAGATAGCCCTCGAGATAGAGGATGTCGGCGTCGGCGATCCAATCTTCGGCGATCATCGCCTGTTCGAGCAGATGGCTTGCGCCGAGAAAGGTGTTCATCGTCCGCTGGCCGTCGGGCGTGACGAGGATCAGGCAGCGCGCGGTCGGCGCGCCTTCCTTGAGCGCCGGAGTTTCATAGGCGACGCCGAGCGCGCGCAGATCGTGGGTGAAGACGCTGCCGAGCTGGTCGTCGGCAACCTGGCCGATGAAGGCGCAG
>LULO01000251.1_pt1 | contig 18937 bp, 19 predicted proteins | sample 728121 | NCBI WGS metagenome assembly LULO01 (sample SAMN03860287, study PRJNA289734) | marine metagenome | biome: seawater column; feature: ocean; material: water; isolation source: Red Sea water column Station 149 - depth 50m | place: Saudi Arabia: Red Sea | collected 2011-10-15 | depth 50 m | reverse complement strand
GAGGTGTTCCATTAATTACAGTTTTGTTTATGTCATCCGTAATGTTCCCAATGTTTTTACCTGAAGATTTTTTTATGGATAAATTAGTAAGAGTAATTATTGCAATTACATTATTTGAAGCTGCTTACTGTGCAGAGGTTATTAGAGGAGGTTTGCAATCATTGCCTAGAGGTCAATACGATGCAGCAAAATCTTTAGGAATGGGTTACTGGAAAATGCATATTTTTGTAATTTTACCACAAGCTCTAAAATTAGTTATACCTGGAATAGCAAATACGTTTTTAGCATTAGTTAAAGATACGCCTTTAATATTTGTAGTCGGATTAGCTGAATTAGCAGGGATGCTTGCTTTAGCAAAAACAAATCCAAAATGGTTAGGTTTTGCCATGGAAGGATATATTTTTGCATCAATAATATTCTGGATTATATGCTATGCAATGAGTAAATATAGTTATAACTTAGAAGCTAAATATAAAACTGAAAGATAATATATGTCAGATCCAATTATAAAAATTCAAAATATGAATAAATGGTTTGGTGATTTTCAAGTTTTAAAAAATATTAATTTAGAAGTTGAAGCAAATAAGAAAATTGTAGTATGTGGTCCATCAGGTTCAGGTAAATCAACATTGATTAGATGTATAAATAGATTAGAAGAGCATCAAGAGGGTGATATAATCGTTGATGGAAACGAACTATCAGAAAAAACTAAAGATATTGAAAAAATTAGAGCAGAAGTTGGTATGGTTTTTCAACAATTTAATTTATTCCCGCATCTTTCAATTTTAGATAATTGCACACTTGCACCCATTTGGGTAAAAAAAATGCCAAAAAAAGAGGCTCAAGAACTAGCATTAGACCAACTAAAAAAAGTTCAAATAGATGATCAAGCAAACAAATTTCCTGGACAACTTTCAGGCGGTCAACAACAACGTTGTGCGATTGCAAGAGCATTATGCATGCAGCCAAAAATTATGTTAGGTATGATTATTGAGAGGGCTGACACAAAAGAATTCTTTGCTAATCCAAAGAGTGACAGAACAAAGCTTTTTTTAAGCCAAATTCTTTAAAATAATTCTAAACATTAGCTAAAAAGTTACTTGACAGGTTTAAAATAAATTAAAAAAACCATTTTTTTTTAAAATTATTTTACTTGCATAAAGTTTTCTATTTAGATTAACTCTCAATAATATTTTATTTAACGAGGGGTCTTAAATGGAAGAAAATTTTAACAAACATCTTGGCAATAAGCTTAAGCTAAGACGATTAGCACTAGGTTTAACTCAAACTAAAGTAGCAAAAGCTATAAACGTAACTTTTCAACAAATCCAAAAGTATGAAAAAGGAACTAATGGAGTAAGTTCAATCAGATTATTGCAACTTTCAAATTATTTAAAAGTTCCAATTAACTATTTCTTTGAAGATTTTTCAGAATATTTAGTAAATCTTGATAAATCAAAAGAGGGACATATGAATGTAAACTATAACTTCTTAGTTAAAGTTTATTCAGAGTTAACTCAGGATCAAAAAACAAAATTTGCGAAAAACTTACAAATTTCTCAAATAAATATTTCTAAGGCTGTATAATTAATTTGGCTCCTCGGGCAGGACTCGAACCTGCGACCAATTGATTAACAGTCAACTGCTCTACCAACTGAGCTACCGAGGAATATTTTTCTCACAACTTACTTTTTTTAAAACTTATCTCAATACTTTTTTTGGAGGCAACGCCCGGAATCGAACCGGGATACAAGGATTTGCAATCCTCTGCGTAACCATTCCGCCACGTTGCCATCAAATACAAAAATATTTGTTAATCGATCTTTGTATAATTCATTTTGATCATTAGTCTATAAATTTAGCAATGATTTTCATTATTGTTTATTAATTTGTTTAATTTATAAAACAAATCAATGAGTTTTGATAAATATGAGCATATAAATGTAGAAAATAAAATCTACGATTATTGGGAAAAAAACCAGCTATTTAAACCTAAAGAAAATTCAAAAAAATTCTCAATTGTAATTCCTCCACCAAATGTAACAGGAAGCCTTCACATGGGCCATGCTTTAAACAACTCAATTCAAGATGTTTTAACAAGATTTCATAGAATGAATAATTATGAAACTTTATGGCAACCAGGAACAGATCACGCTGGTATTGCAACCCAGGCATTAGTTGAAAAAAAACTTGCAAAAGAAGGTATTAAAAAAAACGATTTAGGTAGAGAAAAGTTTATAGATAAAGTCTGGGAATGGAAGAATGAGTATGGTGATATAATAATTAATCAACTTAAAAAACTTGGATGTTCATGCGATTGGTCTCGTAATGCATTCACAATGGATGAAAATTTATCTAAGTCAGTCATAAAAGTATTTGTTGATCTTTATAATAAGAAATTAATCTACAAAGCAAAAAAACTTGTAAATTGGGATGTTGTTTTAAAAACAGCAATATCTGATTTAGAAGTTGATCAACGTGAAGTAAATTCTCAACTTTATTATATAAATTATCCTATAGAAAATTCTGATAAATTTATAACAATTGCAACAACTAGACCTGAAACTATGTTGGGAGATACTGCAATAGCTGTAAATCCTAAAGATGATAGATTTAAAGATTTAGTAGGGAAGTTTGTAATTATTCCTTTAGCAAACAGAAAAATAAAAATAATAACAGATGATTATGCTGATCCTGAACAAGGAACAGGAGCAGTAAAAATTACTCCAGCTCATGATTTTAATGATTATGATGTAGGTATAAGAAACAAGTTAGAAGTAATTAATATATTTACGCCTGATGGAAAAATAAATGACAATGCACCTGACCCATATAAAGGTTTAGATAGATTTGCAGCAAGAAAATTAATCTTAGAACATCTTGAAGAGGGTAAATTTTTAGAAAAAATAGAAAAGTTAGTAAACAAAGTTCCTTATGGAGATAGATCTAATTCTATTATTGAACCTTATTTAACAGAACAATGGTTTGTTGATGCTAAAACTTTAGCCATTAAAGCAAAAGAAGTAGTAAATAATGGTAAAACTAAATTCTTTCCTGAGAACTGGTCAAAAACATATTTTCAATGGATGAATAATATTGAGCCTTGGTGTATTTCTCGTCAATTATGGTGGGGACATCAAATTCCAGCATGGTACGGGCCTGATGGAAAAATATTTGTAGCTGAAAATGAAGACGAATGTAAAAAACAGGCAAAAGAATTCTATTCAAAAGATGTGGAATTAAAAAGAGATGAGGATGTATTAGACACTTGGTTTTCATGATTATGATGGGAACTCAGTTTTTAGATAAGGAACCTTTTAAAAATATATATGTTCATGCTTTAGTTAGAGATGAAAAGGGTCAAAAAATGTCTAAATCAAAGGGCAATGTAATTGATCCTTTAGAATTAATTGAGAAATATAGTGCAGATGCATTGAGATTTACACTTTTATCAATGGCATCACCAGGTCGAGATGTAAAATTATCTGAAGACAGGGTTAAAGGTTATAGAAATTTTTTAAATAAAATTTGGAATGCAAATAACTTTTTAACACAAAATAAGTGTGATTTTGGTGATGTGAAAAAACCTGAAAAAATAAAATTAACAATCAATAAGTGGATACTATCTGAGCTTGTAAAAGTTAAAAATGACACGGAAAATAGTTTGAAAAACTATAGGTTTGATGAAGCAGCTAAGATTATTTATCAATTTGTATGGCATTCATTTTGTGATTGGTATTTAGAGTTATCTAAAACAGTTTTAAACTCTGATAATGAGGAAGATATTAAGGAGTTAAGACAAACATCAGCATATGTTTTTAAGGAAATTTTAATAATACTTCATCCATTTATTCCATTTGTAACCGAAGAGATATGGTTAAATAATAAGCTAGATAAAGATGGAAAAGATTACTTGATGCATGCTAATTGGCTAGAAGATGATTATCATGAAAAAAAATCGTATGATGAGATAAATAATATCATTAATTTTATTACATCAATCAGATCATTTAAAAATGAATTAAATATAAGTCCTGGATCATTTATTGAAATTTCAACAGAAAATACAAACAAAGAATATAAAAACTTTTTATCTTCTAATGAAAATATAATGAAAAAAAATGGAAGAATTAAAAATTTTCATGAAAAAGATTTAGACAAACCATCTGCAAGTATAGTCATAAGTGGTGAGTTATTTAAATTATATTTTGATGAAGATGTTGATTTAAATATGATCAAATCAACATTAGAAAAGAAAATTACAAAAATTAGTGAAGAGATGAAAAAAATTGATGTTAGATTATCAAATAAATCCTTTGTAGATCGTGCACCACAAAATATAGTAGAGCAGGAGAAAAGCAACTTTGCTAATCTTGAAAAAGATGTTAAAAAAATAGAATTAACTCTTAAAGGTTTATAATGAAAAAATTTAATAAAAAGAAATTACCAAGTAGACACACAACAATAGGTGCAGATAAAGCCCCTCAAAGATCTTTTTATTATGCAATGGATCTTACAGAAAAAGATGTAGCAAAACCATTTGTTGGTGTTGTTTCAACATGGAATGAAGCAGCTCCTTGTAACATAAATTTAATGAAACAAGCTCAATCAGTTAAAAAAGGAGTTAAAGCTTCAGGTGGAACTCCAAGAGAATTTTGTACTATTACAGTAACTGATGGTATTGCGATGGGTCATGAAGGAATGAAGTCATCATTAATATCAAGAGATGTGATAGCAGACTCAACTGAACTTACGGTTAGAGGACATTGTTATGATGCATTAGTTGGATTAGCAGGCTGTGATAAATCATTACCTGGTTTAATGATGTCAATGGTACGTTTAAATATTCCAAGTGTATTTATATATGGTGGTTCAATTCTACCTGGGAGATTTAATGGAAAAGATGTAACCGTTGTAGATGTATTTGAAGGTGTTGGAAAATACACGTCAAAAAAAATGACAGCTCATACATTAAGAAAATTAGAATTAAAAGCATGTCCAAGTGCAGGTGCTTGTGGTGGACAATTTACTGCAAACACAATGGCATGTGTTTCTGAAGCAATAGGATTAGCTTTACCATTCTCAGCAGGAACGCCAGCACCATATTTAGAAAGAAATAAATATGCAATAGACAGCGGTAAAGCTGTAATGAATTTATTAGCAAAAAATATTAGACCTAGAGACATAGTAACAAGAAAAGCTCTCGAAAATGCAGCAACAATTGTTGCAGCAACAGGTGGATCAACAAATGCAGGTTTACACTTGCCAGCTATCGCAAATGAAATTGGAATTAAATTTGATTTAATGGATGTTGCAAAAATATTTAAGAAAACTCCTTATCTTGCAGATTTAAAACCTGGTGGAAAATATGTTGCAAAAGATATGTGGGAAGCAGGAGGAGTTCCAATGTTATTAAAGACATTAATGGACGGCGGTTACATTCATGGTGATTGTATGACGGTTACAGGCAAAACCATGAGAGAAAATTTAAAAAATGTAAAATTTAGAGAAAATCAAAAAGTAATGAGATCTTATAAAAATCCAATTTCACCAACTGGTGGAGTTGTTGGATTAAAAGGAAATTTAGCTCCAGAAGGTGGAATTGTAAAAATAGCAGGTTTGAAAAAATTACAATTTACAGGAAGAGCAAGATGTTTTGATAATGAAGAGTCTGCGTACAAAGCGGTAATAAATAGAAAATACAAAGATGGAGACATTATTATAATTAGATACGAAGGACCAATAGGAGGTCCTGGAATGAGAGAAATGCTTCAAACAACTGCAGCAATCTACGGTCAAGGAAAAGGGGAGAAAGTAGCCCTCATTACAGACGGTAGGTTCTCTGGGGCTACCAGAGGCTTTTGTATCGGTCATGTGGGCCCTGAGGCCTCCGTAGGCGGTCCTATAGCCCTTTTAAGGAATGGGGATATCATCGATATAGACGCTAAAAAGGGCACAATTAACGTAAGACTTACAAAGAAGGAATTAAGTGCAAGACGTAAAAAATGGAAACCGAGAAAAGTGAATTTTGGTAATGGTACATTATGGAAATATGCTCAAACTGTAGGACCAGCTTATAAAGGTGCACCAACTCATCCAGGTGGTAAAAACGAGGTTAGAACGTACGCTGATATTTAATGAAAATTAGACCTGTAATACTTTGTGGTGGCGCAGGAACAAGACTTTGGCCAGATAAAAAAAAACATCAAGCAAAACAATTTATTGATTTTGGCGGATGGAGTTTAATTCAAAAAACTTTAGAAAGAGTAAATAAACCAATTTTTGATTTTCCTATAATCAGTACAAATTTAAAATACTTAAAACAAGTCAAATTAGCTTTAAAAAAAAGTAAAATAAAAAAGTTTAAAATAGTTTTAGAACCAGCTAAAAAAAATACTGCACCGGCAATCCTTGCTTCAGCTTTGATAAAGGATATTCCATTAGAGCAACCATTAATGTTTTTTGCAGCAGATCATTTAATTGAAAGGTCTAATATTTTAAATAAATCCCTTTTAAAAAATAAACCAAATTTAGATAATCAAAATTTATTTATTTTTGGAATAAAACCTACAAACCCATCAAGTGAATATGGATATTTTTTAACTAAAAAAATTAAATCTATAAATAAAGTTACAAAATTTATTGAAAAACCAAAATTATCAAAAGCAAAAGAAGTAATTAAGAAAAAAGGTTACTGGAATTCTGGCATGTTTTATTTAAGAAAAGACTCAATAATCAATAACTTTAAAAAATATCAAAATAAAACTTACAAAAGTTGTGTTGAGGCTATTAAAAAAGGCAAATATAAAAATAATACTTACTACTTAAATAAAAGAGCTTTTGAAAAATCAATCGAGAAATCTTTTGATTATGCAATACTTGAGAAAACAAATAAAATTAATGCTATTAAACTAGATATACCTTGGTCTGATCTTGGTAGTTGGAAAGAGATACTCAAGATATATGATAAAAATAAAAGAAAACACTTTAAGAAAAAGAATGTTTTTTATAGACCATGGGGGAGTTATTTAAATTTATTTGAGGGAAAAGAGTTTTTAATTAAAGAATTATCTATAAAACCTAAAGGTATATTAAGTCTTCAAAAACATCATGACAGAGCAGAACATTGGTTGGTTACCAAAGGTAATCCACGAATAACTTTAAATAAAAATATCATTAATAAAAAACCCAATGAACATATTTTCATTCCATTAGGAGCAATTCATAGAATACAAAATCCTGGAAAAAAACCTGTAAAAATTATGGAAGCTCAAGTAGGTTCTATACTTAAAGAAACTGATATTGTTAGATATCAAGACATTTATGGTAGAGTTAAATAATTAACTCTTAATGGATAATACTGTTTTCATATTAGTTCTTATAGCAGCTATTACACATGCTACATGGAATGGAATGGTTAAGAAACATTCTGATAAAGTTATAGCTTTATCTGGAGTAATTTTAGGTCGTCTACCATTAGCTTTAACAGCAATAATAATCTTACCTTTACCTACATATGAGAGTATGCCTTATTTAATTGTAAGCATTATTATTCACCAAGCATATCAATGGTATCTTTTAAGTGCATATGAACTAGGAGATTTAACAAAGGTTTATCCGATTGCACGTGGAACTGGACCTTTGGTTGCAACTATAATTTCAATTTTATTTTTAGGTTTGGTGCTTGATAATTTTATTATTCTTTCAATTTTAATTATTTGTTTAGGAATAATTTTTTTAAGCTTATTTGATAAATCCAAAAAAAACTCAAAAATAATCCAATATTCACTATTAACTGGTTTATGGATCGGATTGTATTCTGTGATAGATGGCTATGGCGCAAGGGTAAGTTTGTCAGCTATTTCCTTTATTAGCTGGGTGTTTGTTATAAATGCATTACTGCACACATTTGTAATGCGTTTAAAAGATGAGAAAAATATTATTCAAAGATTAGCAAAATATGGAAAAAAGATATTTATATTTGGTGGTTCACTTGATTACTTCACTTATATAACAGTAGTATGGGCGTTTACTAAAGCACCAATACCAATTGTTGGTGCATTAAGAGAAACGAGTATTTTATTTTCTATTTTAATTGGATATTTCTTTTTAAAAGAACAAATAACTTCAAAAAAAATTATATCTATTTTATTAATTGTTATTGGTGTAATAGGAATTAAAGTATTTTAATTGTAATTAAATGGAACTTTTAACAATCATCTTATTAATTATCATAGGGATTTTGGCTTTCTTGTTGCTTAAAAAAGAAAGAGTTTTAGGTATCAAAACGGATGAAAACAAAACTGAAGAACAAGTAAAAGTAATTGAAAGTAAAGATTATAGAAAAAATATCTACGATTTATTAAATTATATACCAGAGGGAATAATAATATTAGATAAATCAAAGAAAATTATATTTAGTAATAATTCAGCAAATAATTGGTTTCAAATAAAATTAAATGAAAATATTAGCGGCTATTTAAGAAATCCTGATTTATTAATTTCAATTGATAAAGCATTTGATGGTAAAAAAGTTACAGATTTTGAAATAGAAATTAGAAATCAAGCTGTTTTAAGATTAAATATTACTATTTATCTTGACCAAAATAATTTATTTTTCGATGAAAATTCATGCTTTTTATTTATTAGAGACTTAACTGAATTTTATAAATTCCAACAACTCAAATCAGATTTTGTTGCTAATGTTTCTCACGAGCTAAGAACTCCTTTACAATCAATAAAAATGGGTCTTGAAACCTTTGAAAATAACCCAGATATAAAACAAAATTCAGAGGCAAATAATTTATTACCAGTTATGATTTCCCAGTCAGAGAGAATGGAAAATCTAATTCGAGATTTACTTTCTTTATCAAAAATTGAATTACAAGAACACATAAGACCAACTCACGAGATAGATTTAGTAGAGCTGATTGATTATGTAATTAAAACATATGAAAAAATATTAAGTAAAAATAAAATTAAACTTATATTTAATAAAATTGATAATTGTAAAATAATAGGTGACAGAGATAAGCTTATTGAAATATTCACAAATCTTATTGATAATTCGATTAAATATAGTGATAAAAATAAGGAAATAATAATTACAGCAAAAAAAGATGGGGATTTAATTATTATTTCTGTAGCAGATCAAGGAATTGGAATTCCAAAAGAATCAATACACAGAATCACTGAAAGATTTTTCACGGTAGACCCTAGCAAAAGTCGAAGCGTTGGAGGAACAGGATTAGGTTTGGCAATTGTGAAACATTTGGTTTCTCAACATAGAGCAGAAATGAACATCAACAGTATTGAAAATCAAGGAACAACAATAGATATCAAATTCAATTCTCTATAATACAACTAAAAAGTTAGTCCTTGTAATAAAAGTTTAACGTTCCTTTAATAAAATATTTAAGAATCAGATTTATTTATTTAGGCATAATGAATCTTTAAGGAGAAAAATGAAAAAAATAACAAATATATTATTAGGATTTCTTATAGCTTTAAGTTTTACAACAACTAGTTATTCAAGAGATCAAATTAAAATAGTAGGATCGTCTACTGTTTATCCATATGCAACTGTAGTTGCTGAAAAATTTGGTAAAAGTGGCAAGTTCAAAACTCCAGTTATAGAAAGTACAGGAACTGGTGGGGGAATGAAATTATTCTGTGCAGGAGTTGGTGCAAATCATCCAGATGTTACAAATGCTTCAAGAGCAATTAAGCCAAAAGAAAAAGCTTTATGTGAGAAAAATGGAGTTTCTGAAATAATTGAAATAGTAGTAGGAAATGATGGAATTTCATTTGCACATGCAGTTAGTGCTCCAGATGCTAATTTTACAAAAGAACAATTATGGAGAGCTTTGGCATCAAAAGTAGATATTGATGGAAAACTTGTTGAAAATCCTTATAAAAATTGGAGCGATATAGACTCAAGTCTACCAAATAAAAAAATTGAAATCTTAATAGCTCCTCCCACATCAGGAACAAGAGATGCATGGAATTCTTTAGTTATGGGCAAAGGTTGTACAAAAACTGCAAAATCTCTTTATGAGGCAGCCGGCAAAAAAGCTAAAAAAGAATGCGCAAAAATGAGGGAAGATGGTTTCGCAGTTGAAGCTGGAGAAAATGATACTTTAATTGTACAAAAACTTACATCTAATCCTGATGCATATGGTTTTTTTGGCTATAGTTATTTAGTTGCAAATAAAGATAAGGTTAAAGCTGCATCAATAGAGGGTGTTCAACCATCACTAGAAGGTATTCAAGACTACTCATACCCAATTGCAAGACCTTTATTCTTTTATGTGAAAAAAGCTCATATTGGTGTAATCCCAGGCATTGAGGAATATTTGAAGGAATTTACATCAAAAAAATCAATGGGGAATAGAGGTTATTTAGCTAAAATTGGATTAGTCCCATTAGCATCTGATAAGTATAAAATAACAAGAACAGCAGCTCTAGATCTTAATACTATAAGCATTAACTAGATTAATACTCAAAATTAAAAAAAGGCCATTTTAGATGGCCTTTTTTTTCAATTACTAATTTAATTTGTAACAATTCTGTAACAAATTAAAGTTAACTGTCTTCGTGAATGAATTTCGTTCTTATTTTTTTAATAGTAATATTTTCTTTGTCATTATTTTTTTATGGAAGATCAAAGACTAGAAGTATTTCTATCCAACAAAATATTAAGTTAAATGCACTTCCAAAATTTTATGGATATTATTTAGTTTTATGGTGTTCGATACCATCATTAGTTTTCTTATTAGTTTGGTCTTTATTTGAACCTGTAATTATTAAGTCAATTATTATTGAAACAGCAGCAAATCAGGGAGCAATCATAAATGATAAGAATGAAGCAAATTTAATTTACGAAAAAATAAAGGCTATATATTTAGGAACATACTTTGGTGAATTAGATACAATCTTAAAGGAGAGTGCTTTATCATATGCCAAATTTATAAATCTTTTTACAAATTCTAAAATAGTTTTAATTTTTGGAATAATTATTGCTTCAGTTATTTATTCATTAAAAAAAATTAAGAATAATAATAAGGCCAGAGATGATGTGGAAGTAATTCTAAAAGGATTATTATTTGTTTCATCTTTAATTGCTATTCTTACTACTATGGGAATTATATTTTCACTTTTATTTGAAAGTATAAAATTCTTCTCTGTAATTAATATATTTGATTATTTATTTGGTACAAATTGGAGTCCCCAAAGAGCATTTGTAAGTGATGCATCAGCAATAACAACCGCTGAATATGAGGAATTAAAAGATGCATTTGGTTTTGTACCATTGATAGCTGGAACTTCATTTATTGCATTCATTGCTATGTTTGTTGCTGTACCTATTGGATTATTTTCAGGAATATACATGGCTGAATATGCTTCTTCAAAAATAAGAAAAATTTCAAAACCAATTATTGAGATACTTGCTGGAATACCTACTGTTGTTTATGGTTTTTTTGCAGCTTTAACCGTAGGACCATTCTTTAGACAAATAGGTGAGAGTATTGGTTTAACAGTTTCCTCAGAGAGTGCTTTAGCTGCAGGTCTAATTATGGGAATAATGATTATACCTTATATTTCCTCTTTATCTGATGATGTAATTAATTCAGTACCACAATCACTTAGAGATGGTTCCTATGCTGTTGGCGCAACTAAATCAGAAACAATAAAACAAGTTGTAATTCCCGCAGCATTACCTGGAATAATTGGATCAGTATTGTTAGCTGTATCGAGAGCTATTGGTGAAACCATGATTGTAGTTATGGCAGCAGGATTAGCAGCTAATCTCACTATTAACCCACTTGAGTCAACAACAACAATTACAACCCAAATTGTAATGATACTCGTTGGTGATCAAGAATTTGATAGCCCAAAAACGCAATCAGCTTTTGCATTGGGATTGACACTATTTGTTGCAACATTGATTTTAAATTACATAGCTCAGAGAGCTGTGAAAAAATATAGAGAGAAATATGACTAAAGAACAAAGATTAAAAAAACGACATGGTGCAGAGAGAAGATTTAGATTTTATGGCATAGCATCAATATGTGTTGCGCTATTATTTGTTCTAATTTTAGTAAATAATATTTTTTCAAAAGGAAGTTCTGCATTTATGAAAACAGTAATTAATGTAGAGGTTTTTTATGATCCAGAATTAATTGAGATTGAAAATGGAGCATCGGAAGAGAATATAAGGGAAGCAGATTTTTATGATATTACAATTGAAACTCTTCTTAAAGCATATCCTGCTAAAAATTTAGATGAAGAAAATGAATTAATTGATTTATTTACAACCGATGCTGAAATTGAAATTAAAAAAGCTTTTTTAGAAAATAACAACTTAATAGGAAAAAAAATTAACTTAGAAATAACGGCATCAGACGATATAGATCAATTGCATAAAGGAAATTACCCTAGGAATTTACCAGAGGATAGAAGAAGAATTTCAAATTTTCAGCTTAAAATTTATGACACTCTTGTAGAAAATAATAAAATAAACAAAAATTTTAATAATTATTACTTTAATAATGGGGACTCCAGAGATCCAGAGTTAGCCGGGATTGGTGGAGCTTTAGTTGGATCTTTCTATAGCATAATCATATGTCTATTGTTAGCTTTTCCAGTTGCTGTTCTTGCTTCAATTTATTTAGAAGAATTTGCTCCAAAAAATAAAATTACAGATTTTATCGAAATAAATATTAATAATTTAGCTGCAGTACCTTCAATTGTTTATGGATTGCTTGCTCTTCAAATATTATTAGCTACTATTCAGTTACCTAGATCTACTCCACTAGTAGCTGGTATTACATTAGCCTTGATGACATTGCCAAGAATAATTATTCCTTGTAGGGCATCTTTAAAAGCAGTTCCACCCTCGATAAGAGAAGGTGCATTGGCAGTAGGCGCATCAAAGTTTCAATCTGTATTTCATCATGTAGTTCCATTATCACTACCAGGAACTTTATCAGGAACAATTATTGGTTTAGCGCAAGCATTAGGAGAGACTGCACCATTAATTCTTATTGGTATGGTAGCTTTTGTTGTAGACATTCCATCAACTCCAATTGATCCATCATCCTCGCTACCTGTGCAGGTATATTTATGGTCAGAGTCAGCTGAAAGAGGTTTTGTTGAAAAAACATCAGCAACCATTATGATGCTATTGAGTTTTTTAATTGTTATGAATTTTATAGCAGTATATTTAAGACAAAAATTTGAAAAGAGATGGAATTAAATGAGTGAAGTAAAAATCAAATCTAATAATTTAAATGTGTTCTATGGAGACAAACAAGCTTTATTTGATGTAAACTTAGATTTGAATGAAAAAGAGGTAACTGCATTAATTGGTCCATCTGGGTGTGGTAAATCAACCTTCATAAGATGTATAAACAGAATGAATGACGTAATTGATATTTGCAAAGTTACAGGAAATATTGAGATTGACGGTGTAGAAATTAATGATGAAAATTTAGACGTCGTTTCCTTAAGAGAAAGAGTTGGGATGGTGTTTCAAAAACCAAATCCATTTCCTAAAAGCATATATGATAATATTTCATATGGTCCAAAGATACATGGCAAGGGAGAGACAAAAAGTGAGCTAGATGAAATAGTTGAAAGAAGTTTAAAAAAAGCTGCTTTGTGGGAAGAGGTTAAAGATAGGTTAGACGAACCAGGTACTGGATTATCTGGAGGTCAACAACAACGACTTTGTATAGCTAGAGCAATATCAGTAAATCCAGAAGTAATTCTAATGGATGAACCATGTTCAGCCTTAGATCCAATAGCAACAGCCAAAATTGAAGAATTGATTGATGAACTTAAGAAAACCTATACAATAGTTATTGTTACCCATTCGATGGCTCAAGCAGTTAGAGTTTCACAGAAAACTGGCTTTTTTCATCTTGGAAAATTAATTGAGGTAGGAAAAACAGAAAAAATTTTTAAGAACCCTGACAATAAAATGACACAAGATTATATTACAGGTAGATTTGGATAAACTATGAGTAACGAACATACAGTAAAGTCATATGAAGAAGAATTACAATTTCTTGTTGATTCTGTAATTAAAATGGGAAGTTTAACAGAGTCTCAAATGGTAGACTCAATGGACGCTATCATCAAAGTTGATAAAGATTCTATTGATAAAATTATTAAAAGTGATGATGAAATTAATAAATTTAGATCAAAAATAGATACTCAAATTATGACATTACTAGTCAAAAGAGCTCCTATGGCGATTGATTTAAGGGAAACAATTAGTTCTTTAAAAATTTCACAAGACTTGGAAAGAATTGGAGATCTATCTAAAAGCAATGCTAAAAAAGTTAAACCACTACCACTAGATTTACCAGAGGAATTACTTTCAAATTTAAAAAGATTAGGTGAGTTGGTTATAAAACAGTTAAATGATGTATTAGATAGTTATGTTAACAAAAATTACGATAAAGCCAAAGAAGTTTGGGAAAAAGATGAGCAAGTTGATGACCTTACTTATATTGCAATGGAAAGTGTAATTGATTTTTTATCTAAAGATAAAAAAAATTTAGATTTTTCTACACATCTCATATTCGCAACAAAAAACCTAGAGAGAGCAGGCGATCATATTACTAATATTGCAGAGTCTATTTGTTACTTAATTAAAGGCGAATATCTAAAAGGAAGCAGACCAAAAGGAAAAGTTATCCAAGAATAAAATGAATGGCAAAATATTTATTATTGAGGATGAGCCTTCAATAATACAATTAGTTCAACATAATTTAGAAAAAGAGGGTTTTTTAGTAGCTTCATCTACCAATGGTAATGATGGTTTAAAAGATTTAAAAAAGTTTGAACCAAATTTGCTTTTACTTGATTGGATGCTTCCAGATTTATCTGGAATTGATATTTGCAAAAATATTAGAAATAACTCAAGTCATAAAAACCTACCCATAATAATGCTCACAGCAAAAGGAGAAGAGGAAGATAAAATAAAAGGATTAGATAGTGGTGTTGATGATTATTTAACCAAACCATTTAGTTTCAATGAGCTTTTAGCAAGAATAAAAGCTGTATTAAGAAGATATGATCCTAAAGTTGTTTCAAATAGTTTGGAATTTGAAGATTTAAAATTAAATAGATTTGAGAAGAGAGTGTTTAGAAAAAATATTGAAATACAGCTTGGACCAACAGAATTTAGACTACTTGAATTCTTTTTAAGCAACCCTAAAAGAGTATATTCAAGAGATCAAATTTTAGAAAATGTTTGGCCAAACAACATAAACGTGGAAAGTAGAACTATTGATGTTCATATAAGAAGATTAAGAAAGTCAATTAATATTGATAATACAAAAGAACTAATTAGAACAGTAAGATCCTCTGGATATTCACTTATTTAAGAATAGTTTTTTAACTATATAAAAAGCAATTATCATTCCTAAAAATTCTGCAATAATATAAATTGGAGTATTTATGTAACTTATTCCCGTGAAACTTTCTGTGAATGTTCTTGCTAAAGCTACAGCAGGATTTGCAAATGATGTAGACGATGTAAACCAATAACCAGCAGTGATATAAAAGGCTACACATGAGGCAACTACCACACTTCCTTTCTTTAAAGATCCAAAAATTATGAGAATTAATCCAAATGTTGCTACAATTTCAGATGTAAATATATGTATTCCGTCCCTTGATTTTGTTGATAATTCAAAAATTTGATGTTCAAAAAAGAAATTAGCAAGTGCTACACCTAACAAACAACCTAAAATTTGTGCAGATATATATGTAGGTAATAAATTTCCTTTTAATTTTTTTGTAAGATACATTGCTAGACTTACAAATGGATTAAAATGTGCTCCTGAAACATCACTAAAAACAGTTATAAGCACAAAAAGTCCTGCGCCAGTTGCTATCGTATTGGCTAAAAGCATAATACCCGTATCATCTGTAAGATTTTCAGCCATTATTCCTGAGCCAACAATAATCATTACAAGGAAACAACTACCAATAAATTCTCCAAGAAAAAACTTACTATATTTCATTGTTAATCCAATTTTCTATTTTCTTAAATATTGTTTGATATGTATCATTAAATATTTTTTTTTGATTTGTTGCATCATTATCTTCATTAAATTTTTTTACTGGATCTTCAATATCCCAATGAATAATTTGATTTTTATCAGGCCAAATAGGACAAACTTCATTGTTAGCATTGTTACACACTGTAATTACATAATCTAATTTAATATCCGAGTTAATAAAAGTATCAAAATTTTTTGAGCTGTAATTTGACAAATCAAATTTCTTTTCTTTTAAAAATTTTTCTATAATTGGATTAATTTGTCCTGAAGGATTGCTACCTGCGCTATAACCAATAAATTTATCATAATATAAGTTATTAATTATGCTCTCAGCTATAATGCTTCTAGCTGAATTTCCTGTGCAGACAAATAAAACTCTTTTCATTAGAAAATCACTTTATAAATTCCAATTACAAAAAGAGGTATTTGTAATCCAAAATTTGTTAATATAGCCTTATCTTTTGAAATAAATCCAGCTATAGTCCACCCCACAACACCCAGTCCATGAAAATAAATATTTATAGGGTAGATATTAAGATTAGTAAGTAAAATTCCAGTTAAGACTAAAAATGTACTTATCCATTTTAGATATTTTTTTATAAACATAATCACTCCTTGATTTTTGTTTATGTCAGTTTTGTTAAGGATTTATGAAATTAAGTAATTTTTACTAATTTATTTAATGCATCTTCAAGATAATCTAATCTATCTTGACCCCAAAAAATCTAATTTTTAATGCACTTCTTGCACAAACCAAAAAATTCTAAATTATATTTGCTATATTTCATGCCTTTATTATCTTTATAATGTTTCAAATGCTCAGATAATTTATGATCATGAATTTCTTTTACATCTTCACAGTTTTCACAAATTGAAAAAACTGTTGCTTTGGTAATTTGACATTTTGAATTCTTGCAAGCTATAAAAGCATTCCTACTTTCTATTTTGTGTATCTTTCCAATCTCTACCAATTTGTCCAAAGCTCTATAGACTTGTAAAGGAGCATTAATTCCTTTTTTTTTAACATCAAATAAAATTGAATATGCTTTTAATGGTTGAGAAGATTTTTCAATTATATCTAAAACTATTTTTTGATTTTTTGTTAATACTTGTTGATTTTGCATTTTCTATTTTTATCAATTGATCATTAGTTTTTCAATTGTATCGTTTGTTTAATTTTGAATAATGAAATAATAAATAAAATCAAAGCAGCTGCCACGATTGAGGGCCCTGATGGTGTATTGAATTCTAACGAAGAAAATAATCCTAAAAATACTGACAACAACCCTCCAATTATTGAAAATATAACCATCTTCTGAGGGTTATCAGATATGTTTCTAGCCATTGCGGTTGGGATAATTAATAATCCTGTAATAAGTAATAATCCAACCATTTTGATAGAAATTGCAATAATTGCAGCTATTAATATTGTAAATATTGCTTTAGCCCTGTTAGGATTTAGACCTTCCGCTTCAGCTAATTCGTAGTTTACTGTTGAAGCAAATAAAGGTTTCCAAATTAATTTTAAAACCAATAATATTATCGCTCCACCAATCCAAATTATAAGCAAATCATCTGTTGTTACAGCTAATATATCTCCAAATAACAATCCCATGATATCAAATCTAATAAATGTTAAAAAGCCGATAACAACTAAACCAACGGCAAGTGATGAGTGAGCTAGTAGCCCTAGCAAAGCATCACCAGGTAAATTAGTTTTTCTCTCAAGTTTTACTAAAATTAATGCAATAATTGATGAAGTAATAAAAATTGCAACAGCAATATTAAAATCTAGAGTGTATGCAATTGTTACACCTAGTAAAGCAGAGTGGGCGAGAGTATCCCCAAAATACGATAGTCTTCTCCAAACAACAAAACATCCAAGAGGACCAGTTACCAAAGCAATTCCAATTCCTGCAACTAAAGCTCTTATAAAAAAATCATCAAACATTTAATTTTTCTTTATCTTTCCATCAATTGAATGTTCATGGTCATGTTTGTGCTCATAAACAGATAGTGTTTGAGAAGCTTGTTCTCCAAATAATGCTTTGTACTCATTATTTCGTGCAACGTCTTTTGGAGAACCTGAACAACATACGTGTCCATTTAAACAAACAACATGATCAGTAGCACTCATTACTGTGTGAAGATCATGAGAAATTAGTAATATTCCACAATTAAGTTTTTCAGAAATTTTTTTAATTAATTCATACAGAGCAATTTCACCTGTGAAATCAACTCCTTGAACAGGTTCATCAAGAACTAATAATTCTGGTTTTTTTGATATGGCTCTTGCAAGCAAAACTCTTTGAAATTCACCCCCTGATAAATTTCCTAAATTTTTTTCTTTAAGATGTATAACACCGGTTAATGATAAAGCCTCATCAATCAATTCATCTTTAATATTATCTGTCAAAACCATGAAATCTTTAACTCTTAAAGGGAGAGTCCAATCTATCGATATTTTTTGAGGAACATATCCTATATTGTTTGTTAATTTTTCAACACTTCCCTCTATATTTTTGTATATACCTAAAGCAATTTTAGCTGTTGTACTTTTTCCAGAACCATTGGGTCCAATTAAAGTTACTATTTTTCCTTTTTCAACCTCTAGCTAAACTCCTTTTACGAGCCACTTTTCATTTTGTTGAATCCCAACATTATTTAATTTTACTAATATATTTTTTTCTAAACTCATATATCCACTTGACTTCAAGATGTTATATTATTACATAGTGTTATATTATAACAAAAATTTAAAAACAATATTATGAAAAATCTAACAAAATCCACAATAATCTTATCATTCTTATCATTTTTAACTTTTTTTACATCAGCAAATGCTGATATTAAAGTT